>Ga0272440_1004083_pt1 | contig 10603 bp, 7 predicted proteins | sample SSMMMBAug17_FD_192440 | JGI IMG/M metagenome (GOLD analysis project Ga0272440, IMG submission 192440) | Marine sediment archaeal communities from Little Sippewissett salt marsh, Falmouth, MA, United States - SSM-MMB-Aug17 | ecosystem: Environmental > Aquatic > Marine > Wetlands > Sediment ... | reverse complement strand
TTCAGGGCTAAAAACAAGCCTACCATTTACCCAGGGCGTTGCCCTGGGCTGGTATGTTGCCGCCCTTTCAGGGCTAAGAAAAATAAAGTCTTTTTGGGAACTGGCAATTTTGGTTACACTCAAATGTTTTTGCTTTGTGAACCCTTCATTCTGTTGCAATGTTGCGACGTGGGCCTAAAGATATCACTTTAATATCAATGTGGGGATCCTTTTCCCCCATTCTAAAAACTACTTGACAATTAAATTAGAAACCACTATATTTTTTTTTATAAGGGATTCTCTGAAAATATCTTCCCCATTATTGATCTTGTTCGTTTTGACGATCAAGAAAAATGAGCATGTTATTTTCCGAGCATTTCTAAGCAAATAAATACATGTATTTTTTTTAGCAAATAAAATAATGAATTATTATTCCTGAGAAAAGGGAAAGCGGTTAAAGTCCGCTGCAGAAGACTGCTGCTGTAACCGGTACGAAAGCTTCATTTAAGCCACTTAATTTCATCAAGATGGAAATTTGGGAAGGCGAAGTGAGTAGGAAATCCGGAAGCCAGAAAACCTTGCAGGAATAACTGTATTTTCTCCTGTCTGAGAATAGCAGAAAAGCGAAAGCCTGCTTTCTTAGGAAAGTAGGCTTTTTTTGTTTTAAACACATGAATATCTATAAGGATAATTAAACATGAAATTTTCAAAAAAAATTATTAGTCTCACTATTGTCTGTATGATGATGCTGGCAAATAGTGTATTTTGTGAAAACAAAGCGGTGATCAGTACAGTCGCTTCTGACTATAGCAGTGGAGCAATAAGTATTGTATCAACAACTCCGCCAAGAACTGCAACCAATAATTTAAATTCATCTGTATCTGATGTTGCAATATCAAGTTATGGAAAATACTTTTTCAGAATGATTAAAGGTACAGTTGAAGTCATTCAAAAGTATGACATTAATTCACCATCAGAAAAAATATGGGATTATTCAACGCTGGATAGTAATAATAACCCAAGTAATGCTTATTTGTTAGTATTTGCCAGTAATTCAAAAGCGTATATGATGCGTTTTAATTCAAGTAAAGTTTGGATTCTTGATTTATCTGGTAATTCTTATAGACCTTCACTATCAGACTTAAAAATTGGTGAACTGGATTTAAGCGATTATGCAGATTCCGATGGATCCTGCGAGCCTGTTACCGGTGTTATTGTTGGTGATAGACTATTTATTGGGATGCAAAGCATTGATCGATCTGCTGGATGGTCAGACTATGTATACAACAATTCATACATAGCGGTTTTTGATATTCATTCAGATACTGAAATTGATTTACAATCCGAGACCGATAAAAAAGGATTATTACTGCCAATTAAAAATATTGGCAGCATGACGTATGTCGCTGAAAATAATTTACTGTATGTGCAGGGTATCGGTCGTTACCAATCAGCATCCAAAGAAGCATTATATGATGGCGGTATTATCAGCATTAATCCATTTGATTATGAAATCAATATGGTTATTGACGATGGTGATAACGATAATCATCCTTATGGTAATATAACCGGATTTGCCATTGCATCACCACAAAAAGGATACTTTATTTCATATGCTGGTTGGGGAGACAATTCATGCTATATTTTTAATCCAATGAATGGCCAGGTTTATGGAACTGTTCCTGGTCTTGATCATAAAAATATATCTGCCATGGAGAGCGGAGCATATATTGATCAAAATAGATTTCTATGGATCAGCAATAGTACAGATGCAAGGATTGAGATAATTGATACAATCACTGATTCAATTGTTGATTCAATTTCAACAGGACTAAATCCTCAAAAAATTATATTTTGCACCACTGGTATGCCAGGCAATATTTCAGGCAAAGTTATTTGTGAGGGGCATCCAGTAAAAAATGCGCGTGTTTATATTACTGGTTATAATGTCGTTGATTGGACTGATGATAATGGCATTTATCATTTACCCAATATACCCACCGGAATTCATGAATTAAATGTTGTTTTAGATAATTTTGTCCCGGTTGTTATTAGAAATATTGAAGTAACGACTTCAGAAAACACAGATGTATCTGATGTTGAACTCAAACCAATGTCAAATCAGCAAATGATGGGAGATGCCAATCATGATGGTATTGTGAATTTAAAAGATACGATCATTTCCCTACAGGTGTTAAGTCGTCATTAGTCCGGTTTCTTTATGTGATGCGCGATATACCTGAAAAATATTTTACCAAGTATATCGCATCCACCTTGTCTACAATAATAATTAATTGAGGAAAAACACATTTTCAATGAAAATAATATTTTTTATCTTATATATACTCATGCGATGCACTATTATCCATGCCAGTGATGATGAAGGTTCACCGATCATGTTAAATCCAATCACTGTCACAGCAGAATCCAAAAACTCGTTTCAGACAGGTGATGTAGACACGCAAGAGGTTTCTTCATTTTATTCGATTATTAAAAAAGAAGACATTGATGGTAAAATGACTGATCTGGCAGATATCCTAAAAAAAGAGGCTTCAATACAAATCCAACGATCAACTGGTTTGGGCAGCTACTCAACGATGTCAATCAGAGGATCTTCCGCAGATCAGGTCATTGTGTACATGGATGGCATTCTATTAAATAATGCATCAGGAGGTGGCGTTGATCTCAGTAATATTTCAATTTCTGAGATCGAATCTATTGAAATTTATCGCGGGACAACGCCAATAAATTTCAGTCAGTCATCAATTGGTGGTGTTGTTAATATAAAAACCAATCGGATAAAAAAAGGTTCAAGCTGTAGCATTAAAACTGGTTATGGCGATTATCATACATTAAATTTTAATTCTTTCATTAATCATAAACCTGGAAAATGGGATTGTATTTTCTCTTATGATCATTTTGCAAGTGATAATAATTATGAAATTTCACTTGGAGACAATACAGATAATCCATTTGATGATCGTGTTGAAGATAGAAAGTCGGATGATTTTTATCAGAATAGTTATTTGTTTAAAATGGGATATGATTTTTCTGAACAATTCCGCGTAGAATTTTTGAATAATCATTTCTCAAAAACAAAATTCATTCCTGACGCATTTAACAGGGAAACCAATTCGAAATATAAAACAGATCAAAATTCATCAACTGTTAAGATAACAACTGATAATAATCAATCCTTGTTTATGAGTATCAATCTGTCTGTTTCACTGGGGGATGATCGCTATGATGATCCAAGCGATAAAGTTGGCTCTACTTATGGGCTTGGAAAGCAGCAAATGGCGTATCATACGTATGACTATAATTTTAACTACTTTTCAGAATGGCTGTTCACGAAGCATATTTTAAGATTAACGCTTGATGCAAGGAAAGAAAAATACAATCAAGTCAATGAGATCGATAATACTGAAGCGAAATGTTATCGGAAAACCTATTCTGTTGGATTTCAAAATACTTTCTTTTTGCTAAATCAAAAATTACATATAATGCCTGCACTTCGTCTGGAATTTGTCAAGGATATGAATGATCAATCATTGTTTCGGTCAAAAGATAAAATGGTTTTTAATGATATTCAAAAACAAAATTATTTTGTTCCCCAATTAGGGATCAAATATCAACTTTTTGAAAGTTGTTCCTTGAAATCAAATATTGGAAAATATTTTCGCCAACCATCATTTTTTGAAAGATATTCTGATCGAGGCCATTTTCAAGGAAACCCGACGCTTGAAGCTGAAGAAGGGGTTAATTTTGATGTTGGCATAGAAGTCGATTATTACTGTCAATTTGAATGGTTAGAACGATTTTCATTTGACGCGGCATATTATGAGAGTGATATATCAAATTTTATTGCAAAAGAATATGATTCAAGCGGTACAGGCCGTTATACCAATCTTGCTAATGGAAAAATTGATGGCATAGAAACCATGATTAATATTGATTTTTTGTATCTATTTAATTTTAATTTTAATGCTGTTTGGCAGGATCCGATTAATCTGGATGAAAAACTTAAAAATCTTTATGAAGGTGATAACACGTATAAAAATCTTCCTGGAAGTGTTGAAAAATCATATTTAACTCGGTTAGAAACAAGATTTAAAGGGTTTAAAACATATTTGGAGTATATTCGTCAGTCCGGTTTGTTCTATGATAGTCCAAATAATTTGCCGAAATCAAAAAATGGTGCATTGAAAAAAGAATTAAATGCCGGCATTTCCTACAGTTATCAATCATTATTATTGACCATTGATTTTAATAATATCAATAATAATCAATATGATAATATTAGTTATTATGGCAAACACCCAAATCCCGGCAGAACAGTTTTCTATTCTCTGAAATATGAGTTTTAAATGAAAAGAGCATTGGTTTCTGACATTGGTTTGATTTCGATTTTTGTTCGCGGCAACATTTTCCCCTAACTTATACATACGCCCCATCTCGGGTCAGTTGTTATGAAGATACTTGCATTATCGTTCACAATATTGTAAACAGCATAAAATTTAAAACATTTTTTGGAGGAAACCATGAATGTATTTAAAATTTTCGTTTATTTAATTATTGGACTCATATTTGCAGCATTTGTATATTCATCAGATCAACTCTTGTTTCCAGATAATAATTTATTTGAAACAGGTGAATTTACTAGGGCGTTGCCAATAATTAAATGTGATGCTGAAAATTTTCAGTTTTCAAGGGTTCTTGAAGGTCATATTATTACCCATACGTATGTGATAAAAAACACTGGTGATGCCATCTTGAAAATATTAAATGTAAAAACAGGATGTGGTTGTTCATCAGCCACTTATGATACTGAAATACGACCAGGGCAAACCGGAAATCTGACCCTTAAAATTGATACAAATGGCTATGGAGGGAAACAATACAGGGATGTCATTCATATCATATCCAATGATCCCAACACACCCGATTTTATATTATCAGCCAGCGGCCCGGTGGAAACATTGGCAACTGTTTCGCCCAAAGGTGTTAGTTTTAAAGGTAAATGTACCGCCTTACATGAGGCGATGATAAAAATTGAACCGAATAGAAACTATGCATTTGAAATCACTGGATTTGATTTGGGACAGCTTAAAGATAAGGTTGTATGCAATTTAATTAAACAAGAAAGTGCTTATTTATTGTCTGTTAGGAATCAAATGCAAACCCCCGGACGTTATTGGGGAAAAATTGTATTAAACACAAATTGTCAAAATAGTAAACAACTCAATTTATGGGTTTCTGCAAATTTAAAATAAGGGTGACGTCATTATGATTGTTCAATGTGATCATTGCCAAAAAAAATATCGTCTGGATGAAAAAAAAATTCCAGCAAAAGGTACAAAGGTCAGATGTTCTGGCTGTAAACACATTTTTTCAGTAAATCCTTCAAAAGAACAATCGCAGCCCCAACAACAAAAAGAATCTGCTTCCAAGTCAGAAGACCCCAAGAATCATAAATCTAATGAAAATGCGATAACTGGTCCTGTAAAAACAGAAATTAAAAATCTCCCCAAATATGCGGAGTGGGATAATGATGTCATTATTGTCATCTTGCCTGGAGACACTTTAGATGCGGCCAATTGTCAGGATTTTAAAGATGAAGTTCACAGTATCCTTGAAACTCCCAATAAAGTCATTTTTAATATGGAAAATATTCATTTTGTGGACAGCTCTGGTTGCGGTACGCTCAATGCGAGTATTAAACGAATAAAAAAATATGGCGGTGATATAAAAATTTGTAATGTACTGGATCAGGTTGGTGCTATTTTTCGACTGATCAAACTGGATCGGGTATTTCATATTTGTGATACCCTTGAGGAAGCCATGCGCGCGTATTCTCCCTAGAAGACTGGTTTGAGCAGGCGGCCTGGCTGTATTTTTAGTGTTTACGTTTTGGTTTGTGCATGCGTTTACGAACCGTAGACAATATTCTGTAAATACTGAACAAATCCATCAAGCTGTTCTGCTTCATGATGGAGCGTAGCTGCCGAGGCCGCAAACTCCTCAGCATTCTCTGCATTGCTTTGCGTGGCCTTGTCCATGCTCCCAGCGGCCTGACTCACCTTTTTTATTGCGTGAGATTGTTTTTCGGTCGCAGCATCAATCTCGGAGACATGCTCGAATATTTCCTTCGCACTTTCTTCGAACCGCTTAAAGGCTTCACTTGCACGCCCCATACAGTTCATACCATTGTCAATGCTTGCGCTTGATTCTTTCATCAGCTGGCTGGTATTCTCCGACGCGGTAGCGGACCTTCTGGCAAGCGATCGGACTTCATCTGCAACAACAGCGAATCCAGCTCCCGCCTCACCCGCTCGCGCAGCTTCGACTGCTGCATTCAAGGATAGAATATTGGTCTGGAAGGCGATATCGTTGATCGTCACCATGATCTTCTGAGTTTCAGTGCTGTTCTCGGCAATCTGTTTCATCGAATCATTCATTTTGGTCATGGTTTCCGAAGAGTCGCCTATGACCGCAGAAGTACCTTCGATCATTTTTGAAGCCCTCCGAGCATTGTCTGCTGTCGCTTGCGTCATCTCCTGAATCTGCTCGACCAGGGCATTGGTTTTTTCAAATCCAGCTGCATGGACGCGGGATGAATCAGCCAGGCTTTCACTGGCCTCGGAGATCTGTGATGCTGCCAAGAAAACATGGGATGTTCCAGTCGCAATCCCCTCGGTGATTTGGATAATGGTACCTGTAATGCGGGATCCAAAGAAAAAGGTGAACCCGAGAGAGAGCCCGATCAAAGCAAAGGTGATTGCAATCGTGAAATTCCTGTCAAAGGTCAATTGATTGATCCGGTCATTCGTATAGGCAAAGATTTCGTTTCGCATCGACGTCATCACCCTGGCGAGATCTTGATTCCGCGATTCCGCCTTTTCCTTGAACGCTCTCTCCATCTCGCCACTGCGATCGAAAATATGGAACTCGCCAAAGTCGCCCACAATGAACGATTCGACTTGCTTCTGCACCCATTGTCCCCGGCTGTCATTCAAGTAATTATCAACTTCAGCTACGATCTGCGGCGAAGCCAAACGCCGGAAATGTTGAAGCAGGGTCACGCTTTGCTTGTAGAAAGCCTCCATTTTGACATATCCAGACGGGGGCATTTTGGGAATCTGGTGCCCCCAGATGATCAAGCCCACGTATTGAACACAGGAATAATGGTAGTCCAGATAAAGGTTGTATGCAGCGAGCATGAGGTTGAGATCTTTATCTGACGTCTCCTTGAGCATCGCCGGGTAAATTGCCTTAACGCTCTCCTGAAATTTGTTATACGGAGCAATCAAGAAATTCCAATGCATCGTTTTTTTCACGTCAATACGGTGTTGAGTTAGCGTCGCATAGTTTTGGTCTGTATTTTTTATCACATCAATCAGACCTTCATCGAAATGCGAGAAGTCAAGCGTCTTGCGATATGCCAGCATCTTAGACCAGGCCTTATCCATGGCAATACCAGCCTCTTCATGCGATTTGCGCACTTTCGATACCACTTCGATTCCGACCTCATCCACACTGGTTGGGGTATAGGACCATATTTGGCTCATTTCTTCACCGGTGAGCTGGTTGACCTTTGACAAATGCCCCGCTAAAGTCATCACCCGAACAAATGACTTGAACTCATTCAGACCGGCAATACGTTCGGAAGTCAGACTAACTGCAAACCCCACTGCGCAAAGCAATGGTATGACTGAGAGTATTGTCAGCTTCGACTTAAGGGATATAGTGGCCTTCTTCATTTTTTTGTTTATTTTCCTTTATCTTAATAGAGATATGAATTTGCTTTATTTAATTTTTACTTGATGTGTACTAAGAAATCGTTTATGTGTCAACAATAAAGTATTTAATGAATAATTTATCAAAACTGAAAAATTTTTTTATTTTTTTTGTTGATAAATTTTTAATATTCACTTATTATAGGATTTGTGAATTTTAAAAACAGGAAAAAATTTTAATAAAAAACCATTACTGAAAGTTTTAACCATGTCTACAGAAATATTAATTACAAGTCTTGGCGCTGTATTGATCCTATTTGCGATTATTGTCAGCATAAATTTTATGAATATAAAAATAAAAGTGACGCTGGGGATCATTGGGCTTTTATTGGTTATGTATGGGGCACACTCCGAATTTATTACGATGCCCCCCCGAATAGAGCAGGTGGCGACAGGAAACAAGTTAAAAGTAGAGTTCCCGGTGGAAAAAGTCCAGATCATATCGCCACTTGAAGGTGATTCCATCAGTTGTCGCGTTTTAGCCATGGGGGTCTATCCGGAATCCCATGATAAAGATATCTGGATACTGTTGAAACCCTCGGATAACAGGTATTACCCCCAATCAGATCATACAAATACATCGTTTAAAAGGAACGGGGAATGGCAGGTTATTACCAGATATGGCGGTGACAAAGGGGAAGCATATGATATGATCGCTTACGAAACAGATGCATCTGCCTCTCAATTTTTTAGTGATACCATTCAAAGCTGGAAAGATGCGAAATCATATCCTGGTTTGAAATTGGAAGAAATCCCAAAAGGCGCTATTGAAGTTGACAGGATCGTGGTGACATTAAAGGATAATTGCAGAGGGGTCTTTTAAGGACCGAAAATAAAATGATACATAAGTACTGCCTTTGTTGTCGAATAAGGAGCAGTGGTAGAAAAAAAGTTCAAGAAATATAATAATAAATGTTCGGGTTAATCAACCCGATAAATAAGATTTTAATAAATGATCTTGCAAGATAGAGATCTTTAATCGAAATGGAGAGTCATGTCTAAATACGAAAATGCTGCCAGTGATAGAGTCCCTTTAATATCGAAAGCTGCCTTCGGTGCCGGCTCAATGGTGAATAACCTGCTGCCAGGCGCGCTGGGCGTTTTCATGTTCTTTTTGTTGACTGCCTTTGGCATGGATCCTTTTTTGGCAGGTTTATTAGGCGGTTTGCCGAGGATCTTTGATGCCATTACAGATCCAATTATGGGGTTTATCTCAGACAATACAGTTACAAGATGGGGAAGAAGGAGACCCTACGTTTTTATCGGCGCCATTTTGAGTGGCCTGTTCTTTATACTTCTCTGGCAACTTGATGAGACAAACTCACAGACTTATAACTTTTGGTATTTTCTCATTTTCTCCCTGGTGTATTTAATTGGAAATACCATTTTCGCAACTCCTTTGGTCGGATTAGGATATGAATTGACATCAGATTACAATGAGCGTACCCGTCTGATGGCATTTTCGCAAACTGTCGGTCAATTTGCCTGGATGGTGGTTCCTTGGTTTTGGGTACTCATAGCCTCTCCTGATCTTTTTGAGACACAGGCAGAGGGTGTTCGTAGACTTTCAGTGATGGTGGGCGCTGTGTGTATCCTCTTTGGCATACTGCCCGCCTTTTTTTGTAAGGAAGGGGGGCTGGAGCCTTCAAAAATAGAAGACAGGGAGAAGATTACCTTTACTTCTTTATTTTCTAATATAAAAGACCTTTTCGTGGGACTTGTTCAGGTCAGTAAAAACAAGCCCTTTGTCAGGTTATGCGGCGCTACATTTCTGATCTTCAATGGATTTCAAATTGTGGCATCCTTTAGTTTTTTCATCATTGTTTTCCACATGTTCAATGGGAGCTATGGCGCAGCTGGTAATTGGCCGGCCTGGTTTTCCACTGTTAACGCCATAATTACCGCGTTTTTAATCATCCCAATTATTTCATGGATATCAAGCAAAGTGGGCAAAAAAAATGCTTTTATCATTTCAACGGCTATTTCCATTGTAGGTTATGGGCTTAAGTGGTGGTGTTTCAACCCGGAAAATCCTTATATGCTCTTTATGCCTCTTCCATTAATGGCCTTCGGTATTGGCGGCTTATTTACACTGATGATGAGTATGACGGCAGATGTTTGTGATCTGGACGAATTGGATAATGGGGAGCCGCGCAAAGAAGGAACGTTTGGCGCCATCTATTGGTGGATGGTTAAACTGGGCCAGGCATTGGCGATGGTACTGGGCGGCACTGTTTTAAAACTTGTTGGATTCGATCCGGGGCTTGCGACTCAATCAGTCGAAACGATGACCCAATTACGAATTGCGGATATTATTGTTCCGGCATTTACAGCTTTATTGGCGATTTTTGTGATGTGGAATTACGACCTGACTGAAGAAAAATGTCTGGCAATTAAAAAAGAATTGAATGAACGTAAGAAAGACTTATAATTAACAGTTTAGGAATGCTCTGAAAATAAGTTTCCCATTTGAAAAAATGTTCATCGGGGTTTTTGTTCTGTAGAGACGTAGCATGCTACGTCTCTACGTGCCAAACGATTATATGTTAAAGATAAAAGGGGAAATAATTTTTCGAGTATTCCTTAGTAACACACAAAAAAAATGAACTATGATCGTCCAACTTTGGTTTTTCCTGGCATATTTATTGCCCTCGTTCCCACGCTCTGCGTGGGAACGCATATTGGACGCTCTGCGTCCAGAGCATTGTAAGTAAGCGGTCATAAGTTTTCGGGTATAAAAAGTTTTCGCCGGTATGACAAAAAAATCGTCAAATAAAAATGTACGATCTCGGCAATTGCAAGAACAGCGTAGGGCTAAAGCCCAACGC
>Ga0272440_1004082_pt1 | contig 10605 bp, 7 predicted proteins | sample SSMMMBAug17_FD_192440 | JGI IMG/M metagenome (GOLD analysis project Ga0272440, IMG submission 192440) | Marine sediment archaeal communities from Little Sippewissett salt marsh, Falmouth, MA, United States - SSM-MMB-Aug17 | ecosystem: Environmental > Aquatic > Marine > Wetlands > Sediment ... | reverse complement strand
TTCCCCATTATTCATATTGTTCGTTTTGAGGTAATTGTACTGTAGAGACGTAGCATGCTACGTCTCTACACGACCTTATTTTTTTGTAAGATCAAGAAAAATGAGTATGTTATTTTCAGAGCTTTCCATATTCTAAATGAACATTATCACATTCATAATTTAGTGGATTTTTTTTTGAATTCATGCTATGTTTACAAAAAATTCGGAGGCATTTCTATGAAGCATTCAATCTATATCTTAATAAGTATGGTCATTCTGACTTTGTTTACAATATCCTGGGCAAAGGCCGATGATACTGCACCAAAACCAGATGATCAAAAAAAGACTCAAAAACAGGAAGCGCCAAAAAATCAAAAAAGCAGCGCCCTGGATAAAAAAATTGATGAAATGATATTGCAACAAAAACAATATCAAAAATCAATTCTTGATCTTGACAAAGGATTTACGCAACAAGCCAGTTTGCAAAAACAATTTCAATCGGATGTTAGTCGTCAATTTAAGACCATCCAGCAAAAAATGGATGACCAGTTAACAAAATTAACTGATCGCACACAAAATAATCAAGTGTTATTTCAATCGGAAATTGTAAAAATTGAAAATCAATTGCAAACATTGCAGGCAGAGATAGTGACATCTGTATCAACAGCAACGCAAAATTTTGATAATACATTACAAACATACAGAAATGATCGAGAAAATCAAATAAATGAAATTCGAACGCTGATTACAGATGTGCAAACTGCTTTGATCTCAGATCAGTCCAGTCGTTATTCTGCCATTGAAGAATCCAGAGTCAATCTTCAAACAAAAATAGACACGATTGTTGCACAAGTCGGTCAGTTTCAAAACCAACTTTCACAAGATAAGCCTGATCTGCAACAAATCATAACTGACCAGATCACTGCCCAACAAGACAGATTCAATTCAATTGAAACCAATATTCAAAACCTGGTTTCCAATTCTAACACACAATTGAAATCAGATATCAATGATACCATTCGCCAATTAAAGACCGATTTCAGCCGATTTAAGCAGGATATTGACGATACCATAGGCAAGGTCAGTTCGCAGGTGCTTGAGATCAAACATGAACAACAAATTGAATTACAATCACTGGTCAAACAGTTGACAAAAGAATTGAATCGTCACGATCAAAATATTTCAGAAAGCCTGATCAAAGCGGAAAAAAAGCTGGATACAAATCATCTGACATGGATTATCTATGGATTGCTTTGTCTGGTAATCGGCTTGGTTATTTATATTGTCTGGGATCGCAACAACACTGTCGCGCCATTAATTGCTCGCATCAGAAAACTGGAGGACAACCTGGTCATTGAATACTGATATCAACAATAATTCCAATACCACCATTTATGAAGATATCATTTGTTTTCTCAAATATTTGAAACAAATGGGTGCGACAGGGGCAGACATTGAACAATCATCGTTGCAATGCATCCGACAATGGCAAAAACCCATTATCCGAAAACAAGAATCTGTGACAAGGCGCAACAATAATTTATCTGGAAAACCAGAATGTGTATCAAGACTCGAAAAACAAATACCTCAGAAACAAGTATTTAAAATTACAAATGATTCTCTTATCACGCTCTTAAAAACAGTCAAAACCTGTACAAAATGTAATCTTCATAAAACCCGCACACAAATTGTATTTGGTGCGGGGGATCCCAAATCACGCATCGTTTTTGTGGGTGAAGCCCCTGGGTTTGATGAAGATAAGACAGGAAAACCATTTGTTGGCGCTGCTGGACAATTACTCACACGTATCATACATGCCATGCATTTGAATCGGGACATGGTTTACATTTGCAATATTCTTAAATGCCGCCCGCCTGACAATAGGCGTCCTGAGCCTGATGAAATGGAACAATGCTTTGGATATTTAGAAACACAACTGGATATTATCAAGCCTGATATCATCTGTACCCTCGGCAGCACGGCATCACAAGCCCTTTTAAATGTGAAAACGTCCATAACCCGAATGCGGGGACGTTTCTATGACTACAAAGGCATTCCTGTCATGCCAACCTTTCATCCATCCTATCTTCTTCGCAATGAATCCAAAAAAAAAGAGGTCTGGCAGGATATGCAATTGATTATGAAAAAAATGCAAGATAGTATTCACACATGAAATCAAAATTCAAACAATTTAAACAGCAATGCCTGTATGGTATTCATCCTGTTAAAGAAGCCCTGATTGCCAAAAAAAGAAAAATGATTCGGATTTTTGTCAATCAAGACAGCCGCAATCCGCGTCTGACAGAGATTGTTGAGATGGCTGTTCAGCGCGGGGTCGATATTACAAACGTTTCGTCAACAGACTTATCTCAGAGAGCCCGAAATGACGATCATCAGCAAATTGCGGCATATGTTTCACCTTTACCATTAATTGATTTTTACGATATGATAACCAGAAAAGCCTTTATTGTCATATGTGATCAAATAATGGACCCGCATAACATGGGCGCAATGATAAGAACTGCATTGGCCGCCGGCGCTACAGGTCTGATTACCACGCAGGATCGAAGTACGCCCCTGTCTCCAACTGTATCAAAAATATCATCTGGCGCAATGGAACATTTACCCATTGCCAGGGAAACCAACCTGGTTCGTTGTATAAAAGAATTGAAAAATGCGGGTATTTGGGTATCTGGTCTGGATTCCAATGCGAAATTATCGCTTTATGATGTACGATTGAATGAAAGTATTGCGCTGGTCATTGGAAATGAGCATAAAGGGCTTCGTCGGTTAATTCGTGAAAACTGTGATCAAATTCTTTATATTCCCCAGACTGGGCCTCTGGATAGCCTGAATGCATCTGTGGCTGCTGGTGTTGCCATGTATGAAGTATTTCGGCAACGAAACTATTTTCGGTGTTATTCATGATTAAAAACAGCCTTATCAGTATTCTAATACTCATTGCATTGACAGTATTGATTTATATTAAATATCATCCACCGCAAAGCTGTCGCTCAAACGCGCCAATTCATATCGCAATGGTTGGTCCAATGAGTGGACAGAGCAGCATTATTGGTAATTCTTTGCGCAGCGGGGCTAATTTGTATGTGGATCAGGTTAATCATTCTGGCGGGATCAATGGAAAATGTGTAAAATTAAATATTTACGATGATCAAAACAATCGTACACTGGCACTTCAGAAAGCATCAGAAATCATTTCAAACAATAATGCCATTGCTATTATAGGACACTGGTTCAGTGCATGTTCATTTGCAGCAGGCATGCTGTATAAAAAACATGAAATTCCCATCATTACACCCGGATCAACCAATGTGAAAGTGACCCGCTTCAATCCCTGGTTTTATCGCCTGGTGTTTAACGATCATCTTCAAGGGCGTTTCCTTGCCAATTATGCAGTTCATATTCTGAATAAAAAGCACATTATAATTGTTAACGAAGACAATGATTATGGCAATTATCTGGCAACTGTATTTGAAGCCACCGGACGCAAATATGATGCTGAAATTGCCTTTATGAAAAGTATTTCGCCAGAAACTGATTTACGAAACGAATTTTCAAACATTATTACCACCATAAATAAGCATACTGAAAAAAATAAGCATGAAGTCGTATTGTTTATTGCAGCACATGCGGGATTTGCAAGTCAATTGATATATCGTATCCGAAATGTGGGGTTGAGTATACCAATTATCGTTCCAGACTCATGCGCATCTGATGCCTTTTGGAAAGCGTTTCAAATCTACCCAAAAGAAAGACAATTTCCTGGCTATTATTCCAATGGCATATATGTCACAACGCATTTGTTGTTTGATATTTCCAATGAATCCTCATTGTCATTTTACGATGCTTTTTACGAACGATATGGTGAGGCACCGGACTGGATTGCCGCGCATGCATACGATGCGGCCATGTTGATTGTAGATACAGCACAAAAGCAGCACATATCAGGCATTGATCTTCAGGCGGATCGAAAAAAAATTCAGAAAGGTTTATCTGAAATCAATCATATTGACAATGCCATTGAAGGTGTTACCGGGTTGAACTGTTTTGATAAAAATGGCGATTCGCTCAAACCGGTTGCAGTGGGGTATTATCGTAATCAAAAAATAATTCCAGCACATGTTCAATTTCAGGCAGTGCCATCATTGTTGTCTGAAAGTGAGTCGGAAAGTAACCAGAAGTCATTAATTCAAATTGATGGTCAAAACTACTACAAGACCTGTGTGGTATATACAGGCATACATATTAAAGAGATCAGTAATTTATTGCCAGGTCAAGGCTCATGCGACATATCTTTTGATGTCTGGTTTCGATATCATGGCAATATTGATACATCACAAATGACTTTTATCAATGCCGCAGAACCTGTTTCACTGGGCCCACCTGTGGAATCAGAGACCAATGGTCATCTCGAATATCGACGTTATCAGGTGAAGGGAAAATTTAAAACCAATTTTTTAAGTGGTCACACAATGCACAGATGTCAGGTTGTGGGCTTCCAGTTTCATCATCCCACCATGAAACGAAACCAACTCATATTTGTGCCTGATCGCGTGGGGATGGACCTGAAAACGTTTGACAGTTTTATCAATAATCTAATTGAACAAAAAGTCATTGCCAGTCTGCATGAATGGAGTCTGGATAAATCCTGGTTATTTCAATCCATATTAAAAAAAGAATCCCTGGGCAAACTCGAATACTTAAACAGTACTGACCATACTGCAAATTACTCCATGTTCAATGCAGGGATTCGCATTAAAAAGTCGTCCATGTCCATTCGTGGATTGATTACAGAAAACAATGCAGAGCAGTGGATGATCATTTGCGCGATACTGATATTAATATCACTTGTATTCAAAAATCAATTCACACAACAGGCATCCATGTTTCAGATTTTTCCTGTAATGTATTTATCTGTGTCCATGTGTATCAGCATCCTGTTTATGTTATCTGCCGAATCATTCCTAATGAATCACATTATAGAATCTCTCAATGCCTATTATCTGGATGCCATCAGCAAAATATTCGATTCCTTATGGTGGATTGTGCCGGCATTTTACCTGAATTCTTTCATCAAATATTTAGTGTGGCAACCGATAGAGCATACGACCCGACAAAAGATACCAAATATAATCCGCCGATTTGCCAGCTTTATGATTTTCACCCTGACAATATTAGGTATACTGGCATTTGTATTTGATCAAAAAATTACAAGCTTGCTGGCAACATCAGGGGTAATCGCCATGATCATAGGTCTTGCCATTCAGATCAATATATCCAATATTTTTTCGGGCATTGCAATTAATCTGGAGCGTCCTTTTTCAATTGGTGACTGGGTCAAGATCGGTGATTACAACGAAGGCAGAGTTTTGGACATTACCTGGCGCACCACGCGGCTCATGGCACGTGATGATTGTATATTAAGCATCCCCAACAGTATTGCATCAGAATCAGTCATCCATAACTTTCATTATCCAGATGATTTTTTTCGATTGTGGTTTGATGTTTATGTTGATTCAAGATACGATGCAGAAAAAATTAAAAGTATATTGTTTGCAGCAGTGTCGTCATCTCAGATAGTCGAGAAAACACCTGAACCACTGGCCCGATTTATGGGGCTGACAGATTGGTCAGCAAGGTATCTGGTATCATTTACAGTAAAAAATTATGGCAATAAGGTACTCGCTTTGGAGCGGGTCTGGACGAGTGTTTTATCACATTTGCATCAGGAGGGGATAGCGCCCGCTGTTCGTCAATGGAATGTTGTGACTGATGATAGACAATCATCTTAAGAAGGTCGTGTAGAGACTTAGGAATGGGCGTATGTAAAAGTTAGGGGAAAATGTTACCTTAAGCAAAAACCGAAACCCAACCAATGTCCGAAACCAATGTAGGGGCGAACCTTGTGTTCGCCCTCCGGACTAAAACCAAAAACGAACCGATATGTTTGGCACGTAGAGACGTAGCATGCTACGTCTCTACAGAACAAAAACCCTGACGAACATTTTTTTGAAATGAGGAACTTATTTTCAGAGATTTCCTAAGTTATTTTCAGAGCATTTCTTAGTTTCTACATAAAACCTGTACGTATAAGTGCATCAGGAAACCAGCATTGACAAATCATTTACCACTTGAGAAAGATCATCAGATCTTTGTTTCATTGCATTTGCAATATCAAGGGTTTTATCGGCAATTGAAACATTTTTATGGGACTGACCTTCCAGTGATTTAAACGATGATTGAACATCATTAATGTTTGCGGCCTGATCCACTGATGCCTTCACAAATAGGCTGACTTTTTGTTTAATCTTATCCATACCATCAGTTAAGTGTCCAAATTTTTCGTTTGTTTTATCAACGATTTCAGTACCAATTTCAACTTCATTGACTGATGATTGAATAATATCGCCTGTATTTCTGGCTGCCTCAGCCGATCTGAGCGCGAGATTTCTAACTTCTTCAGCAACAACAGCAAAGCCTGCGCCTGCCTCACCGGCTCGAGCAGCTTCAACGGCTGCATTTAAGGCCAGAAGGTTGGTTTGAAATGCGATTTCATCAATGATCTTGATTATCTTTTGGGTTTCATGCGCATATTCTGAAATATTATTCATTGATTGGTTGACTTTTCCTATGGACGATTCTGCCGAAGTAATATCATTAAAAGATTTTGATAAAAATGATGTGATTTCATCAGCCTGCTTTGCATTATTGTTTGCCAGCTCGGTAACTTGATTCAGATGCGTCAATGATTCTTGAATGGCTTCAACCTGATCGTCAGCAGTTTGTCTGACAGAATTGCTGCTTTCAATTAATTCTTTTGGTGAAGCTGACGCCACGACGTCTGAAATTACATTTATCATTTTATTAACTGGAGAAATAATGCTGTAGTTTACCACCAATAAGCTGATCCCCACAACCAAGATTACAGTTATCGCCAGTACCATGATTGATATTATAAACATCTTTTGTTTGGCAGTTTCAAGAAAATCATTTTCAAAAGCGCTGGCAACAATTATCCAGTCTTTTTCTTCAAAATGCGTAAACGCAGCAATTTTATACGTATTTGTCTTTGGAGATTTATATCGCAAAAAGCCATTTCTTTTCTGGATAATCTGTTGGATATAAGGTACATTTGACCAGTTTTTACCTTCAGCTTTGCGATGGATAATCATATTGCCTTTTGTATCAATAACAAACAAAAAACCTTTCTTTCCAATGACAATGGATTCATTAAATATTTTTTTGATACTATCTGGATTGATATTTTTGTCCTTATCAAGCATAAACGAAACAATATGAATCATATTATTGAGATCCGATTCAACAATATGATTCATGGATCTTTCTGCAATTAATAAATTTGCTGTAAACAATAGGCTGGAACTTACTATAAGACTGATTGTTATCAGTAACATGACTTTTATTCTTATTGACATCTTGACCTCCTTAGAAGGCTCTGAAAATAACATACCCATTTTTCTTGATCGTGTAGAGACGTAGCATGCTACGTCTCTACAGTACAATTACCTCAAAACGAACAATATCAATAATGAGGAAGTTATTTTCAAAGCATTCCTTATTTATATTATTTTAAGATATATCTCATAAATGTCAATATGTCAAGAGAATTAATAAGTTATGGAAGCTCAAAAATACAAGGATCATCATGGTGCAGGACATGCCAGAATGTTCTGACATGTCCAATTGAAGCGGTTCAATTTAGAAGAAATCGGTAATATTATTTTCCGCGATTTTCAGGACGTAAAGAACGAACCGCGGCACCTGCCTGCCACATTTCCGAATTCTTGATGACATCAAGTTCTTTTTGAAGGTTCTTTCGATAGTCAGAATTGCTGTTGGCTTTTAAGACAATTTCAGTTTCTTTGCCAGAAATAACACTTTGGTACAATTCTTCAAAAACAGGTTCAACCGCTTTTTGAAATTTTGGAGCCCAATCAAGAGCGCCGCGTTGTGCAGTTGTGCTGCAATTTCCATACATCCAATCCATGCCATTTTCAGCCACCAGACGAATCAGGCTTTGTGTCAATTCTTCCACAGTTTCGTTGAAAGATTCGCTGGGTGAATGTCCATTCTTGCGAAGTAAATTATACTGTGCAGTCATGACACCTGCAAGGCATCCCATCAATACGCCACGCTCGCCGGTAAGATCGCTGTAGACTTCTTTTTCAAATGTAGTTGGAAAAAGATAGCCAGATCCAACAGCAATGCCCAGTGCTTTTGTACGATCAGTTGCTTTTCCAGTGTAATCCTGAAAAACAGCAAAACTGGAATTAATACCGCTTCCGGCCAGAAAATTGGTTCGCACAGTTTTTCCAGAGCCCTTTGGCGCGACCAGAATAACATCCACGTTATTTGGGGGAATGATATTTGTTTGATCTTTATAAACAATTCCAAAACCATGAGAGAAATAAAGCGCATCGCCATCATTCAAGCAGGCTTTAACCTGGGGCCAACATGCCACCTGACCGGCATCAGACAAAAGATATTGAATAATTGTCGCACGTTTTGCAGCGTCCTCAATAGAAAGAAGTGTTTTGCCAGGAACAAAGCCATCAGCAACAGCTTTGTCCCATGATTCACCACCTTCACGCTGTCCAACAATGACATTGATGCCATTATCTTTCATATTGAGGGCCTGCCCGGGTCCTTGAACACCATAGCCAAGAACTGCAATAACTTCGTTTTTCAATGTTTCACGTGCCATGTCCAATGTAAATTCTTCGGATGTCACCACGTCTTCGATGGTTGAACCAAATTTAATTTTTGCCATTTGTTTACTCCTTTAAATTTTATGTTGATTCCCGACCCAGAGCAATGGTTCCGGTTCGGGCAATTTCTTTAATGCCAAAGGGTCGAAGAAGATTCAACAAAGCATTGATCTTTTCTTCATTGCCAGTGACTTCAATGGTATAATGTTCAGGGCCGACATCAACAGTCTTGCACCTGAAAATATCTACAATTCGTAAAATTTCAGCCCTGTAGGTGGCTTTTGCAGTGACTTTTATCAGCAGCATTTCGCGATAGATCACTGATTTATCCATAAAATCAATTACTTTAATTACATTGATCAATTTGTTAAGCTGTTTTTTGACCTGTTCCAGGATCATATCATCGCCAATGGTGACAATTGTAATACGCGAAACACCTTTGTCCTTTGTTTCAGCAACACACAGGCTTTCGATATTGAACCCGCGCCCACTGAATAAACCAGATATTCGTGATAAAACACCGGGTTTGTTATCCACCAGTAAAGATAAAATACGTTTTTGTGTGCTCATATGGCCTCCCTATAAAAAACAAAATCGTTGTTAAACAAGCAGCATTTCAGTAATTGGTGCTCCCGCTGGCACCATTGGATACACGCATTCTTCTTGTTCAACATGAAAATCCATCACCACCGGTCCATTTGTATTGATCGCCCGATTAAGCACATCTTCGACTTCATCTGGATGGCTTGCAGAAAATCCAGTTGCACCGAAAGCTTCAGCCAATTTTACAAAGTCTGGAGAGCATTGCATATGTGTCCAGACATAATTTTTCTTGTAGAAAAGTTCCTGCCATTGTCGAACCATTCCCAAATACTGATTGTTTAAAATCAAGACCTTGACAGGTAAGTTAAATTGCACAGCTGTTGCCAGTTCCTGAATATTCATTTGAATGCTGCCATCACCGGCAATATCAACCACCAATTCACCCGGACATGCCACCTGTGCACCAATGGCTGCTGGAAGTCCAAACCCCATACATCCGAGCCCGCCAGATGTTATAAACCGATTGGGGCGATTAAAATGATAAAACTGGGCTGCCCACATCTGGTTTTGCCCCACTTCAGTTGTAATAATAGCATTGCCTTTGGTTATTTCATAAAGTTTGTCAATGACATATTGCGGCTTGATTATATCTTTCTGATCATACGCCAGTCGTTGCGCTTTGCGCCATTCATCAATTTTATCGAGCCAGGGAACACGTTTTTGCCTGATATCTTTGAAATCTTCAGATTGAATAATTTCATTCAATTTTGACAGGGTTCTTTTACAATCGCCCACTACAGGCACCTGTACATTAATATTTTTTCGAATGGATGTGGGATCAATATCAATATGAACAATATTCGCCTGCGCAGCAAAAGCATCAGTTTTCCCAGTGACACGATCATCAAATCGAACACCCACCGCAATCATCAAATCGCATGAGGCGGATGACATATTTGCCCGATAGGTGCCGTGCATACCAATCATTCCCAGCCAAAGAGGATCGTTGCCAGGAAAAGCGCCCAGGCCCATTAAGGATGTGGTCACTGGAATGTGTAATGTTCTTGCCAGTTGGGTCAATTCGTTTGATGCGCCAGAGAGAATAATGCCCCCACCAGCAAAAATCATCGGTTTCTCTGCTTTTTTCAAGAGTGAAACAATGCGTTTGAGCTGTTTGACATTGGGGTCGTAAGTGGGTTTGTATGACTTAATGCTGATTGGCGGTGGCGCTTTATACGAAACTTTTGTATTAATAATATCTTTGGGCAAGTCCACAAGCACAGGACCGGGTCTTCCTGATCTGGCAATGTAAAACGCTTCTTTAACAGTCTGG
>Ga0272440_1004081_pt1 | contig 10606 bp, 14 predicted proteins | sample SSMMMBAug17_FD_192440 | JGI IMG/M metagenome (GOLD analysis project Ga0272440, IMG submission 192440) | Marine sediment archaeal communities from Little Sippewissett salt marsh, Falmouth, MA, United States - SSM-MMB-Aug17 | ecosystem: Environmental > Aquatic > Marine > Wetlands > Sediment ... | reverse complement strand
CGTAGGGAGATTAAAGCGTGTAAATATGGCTCCAACAGAGACAACATCTGTTGCCATAAGCGGCGTAAAGAGTAGTATAAGATACGCTGGAGAGAATTCTGGAAAAAACCCAATGGTAGCAGTAACTAAAACAGAGATGCCAATGGCCGTTAAAACAGCAATAACAGAGAGAAAAAATATGCTTGATTTGTTCTCTTTTAACTCGCTTGACGATAGCCCTAAAACATCGGGAATGAGGATGATGGGCAGCATAAGGTAGATGATGGCGTGAAAATTCTCTTTGAGGAGTGAAAGGTCAAAAAATGCATTGCTTACATAAGCAAGTACGATGATGACTAATACAAAAGATATATTTGTCCTGTCTTCTATAAATTTAGATATAAATATAAGCGTAAGTATAATTGAAAAAATCTCTAACATGCTCTAATTGTAGCGCGTTTTTCTTTTGTTTTAAGCCTTTTGTTTTGAGTTGGTAAATATCAATTTTTTCTAGCATGGCTTTAGTTTTTAACAAGTTTATCAAAAAGCTTGCTATTAAGTTTTTGTTCAGCTATACTGTGACTATCGAACGATGATTTAGAGTTTCATCTAATGCAAGATTTTTATTGCTTACTTACAATTTCAATATTAACCTCCCAATAGAACACTCCCTATTTATACTTTGAACATATTATTTTTTTAATATGTATTAACAACTAAAGGAATTGCAATGGCAACTCAAGTAAACGGAACTGTAAAATGGTTCAACAGCGACAAAGGTTTCGGTTTTATCGAATTAGAAGATGTCGGTAAGGATGTATTTGTACACTACCGTCAAATTAACAGTAATGGTTATGACCGTGTCTCTCTTAATGATGGACAAAGAGTTAGCTTCGAAATTGGACAAGGCGAAAAAGGCCCACAGGCTGAAAACGTAACTGCTCTTTAGCAGTACTTCAGGACAGAGTTTTATCTGTCCTCCTTTAAATACTACACTTACCCATACCGCGGAATAGAGCAGTTCGGTAGCTCGTCGGGCTCATAACCCGAAGGTCGCTGGTTCAAATCCAGCTTCCGCAACCAATTTAAAAAAAAATCAAAAGGAAAAAGATGCCAATTAATGCAATTAATATATCTACACTGATAAAACTCAATGTATTGACAAGACTTTTAAATAACAATGAGTTGTTTCATACTGCTTGCTCAAAATCAGGCTTATCCATACGTAATGCCAAAAAGCTTTTAACCCTACATAAAGATTAATTTCAAAAACCCATAGGTTTTTGAGTAAGTCAAACGCTTAACGTTATGCACAACAGTTTATTACCTTAGACTTTTCAAGTGCTGCTTCTATCTCTTCGACACTCACTTCACCAGAGAGTTTTAGCTCTACATTTCCATCTTCTCCGCTTACTTGCATGTCTTTTACTTTTGCTTTTGTCTCATCGCTCATGCATTCACAAGCACCTGTTGCACAGTTTTGTACCATGCTTACTATGTTTTGCTTCTCTACTGCACCTGAGAAGTTTATTTTGACACCTTCATCTATTTTAAATACTTTTTTTTCCATAACTAACATAACTCCTTTTGTATGATTGGTAGTAACTCTTCTTCAATGAGGTCGTATGTCTTTGCATACTCCTCGACTGCTTTGCCACTTGGATCTTCAAAACCAATATGAATGTTTTTGATGGCTTTTGGAAACATAGGACAGGTCTCTTTTGCATGGTCACACACAGTGACCACTAAGTCAAAAGGAGTCTCTAAAACTGTCTCTATGAGTTTTGAGTGGTACTCATCTCTCCACTCACCTTTAGACTCTAAGAGTGCTTGAGCGTTTGGGTTTACCTTTCCGCTTGCTTTTACTCCTGAGCTTTGTGCTTTTACACACTCACCCAGTCTTGCATTTATGAGCGCTTCTGCCATAATGGAGCGACAGGAGTTTCCAGTACACAATATAAGAACATTTTTCATAAGCTACACGCTCCTTTGTCTGAACTCTTACGTAAGGGTGGAAGCTCAATGGCGAGATGGCGAATCTCTTCAAGCGCTTCAAGGCGAAACCTATCAAGAGGCGAGCGTATAGAGTAGTACGCCCAAGTCCCTTTTCTCTCAACTCGAATAAATCCTGCCTCTTTGAGTATTTTTAGGTGTCTTGAGAGACGAGACTGTATCATATTGAGTGAGCTTTGCAAGTCACATACACAACACTCTCCATACTCATCTAAAAAACGTAGTAAAAGCAGACGTGTTTCATCGTTAAGTGCTGATACTGACTTTAAAAATACTTCCAAAGATTTTTCCTTACGTAAGATTTTCAAGAAGTGTAGCAGAATAAAAATAATATATCAAGATATATTGATATATTGAATAAATATGGTTATACTTCTGAAAAATCTTACGTAAGGGTAGAGTTATGGTAGTAGCAATGAGTCTCTTTTTAGTGACTTTAACATTTATTATTTGGCAGCCAAAGGGTTTGCAGATAGGAACAACAGCAGTTGTAGGAGCCATTGTAGCACTGCTTTTAGGAGTGGTAAGCTTTAGTGATGTTCTTGCAGTAACAGACATTGTCTGGGATGCAACGCTTGCTTTTATAGGCATCATTTTACTCTCAATGGTTTTAGATGAGATAGGCTTTTTTGAGTGGGCCGCTATTAAGATGGCAAAGCTCAGTGGTGGCAGTGGAAACAAAATGTTTGTTTACATTTTACTTCTAGGTGCTATAGTAGCGGCATTTTTTGCTAATGATGGTGCAGCACTTATTTTGACACCAATTTTGCTTGCAAAAATGAAATACCTTAAGATGAAACCGCTACCGATTTTTGCTTTTTTAATGGCGGGTGGATTCATAGGTGATAGTGCTTCAAACCCTTTAGTTATCTCAAACCTTACAAACATTGTTACAGCGGGTTACTTTGATATTGGGTTTATGGAGTATATGAAAAATATGTTCTTGCCAAATCTCTTAAGCATTTTTGCTTCTATAGTTGTACTGTGGATTTACTTTAGAAAAGATATTCCACTCCAAGTTGATGTTGCCACGCTTCCAGAAGCTTCTAGTGTCATCAAAAATGAGACAATGTTTAAGCTGAGTTGGTTCTTTTTAGCACTTTTGATGTTAGGCTATTTTATAGGCGATATGTTTGCCTTACCAGTCTCTCTTTTTGCTCTTGGTGGAGCACTGCTGTTTTTAGCTATCGCAAACTACCATAAAGCTACAAAACCTTGGATGACCATCAAAGCAGCGCCTTGGCAGGTTGTCTGGTTTAGTATCGGGCTTTACATTGTTGTATATGGACTTAAAAATGCAGGACTTACTGAAGTAGTTGCTTCATGGATAGCTTACCTTATAACACAAGGGGAGTTTGTAGCAGTTGTTGGAACAGGTTTTCTCTCGGCTATTATAAGCTCTGTGATGAACAACATGCCAACAATTATGATAATGGACATCGCCATAGATGAGGTAGGTTATGTGGGTAATGAAGCGCTTGTTTATGCAAACATTTTAGGAGCAAACTTAGGTCCAAAAATGACACCTATTGGCTCACTCGCTACTCTGCTTTGGCTTCATGTGTTAGCACAAAAAGGTGTAAAAATAGGCTGGGGTGAGTACATGAAAGTAGGGCTTATAGTTACACCTCCTGTACTTTTTGTAGCACTGTTGGGACTCCTATAGCGCTTTAGAGCTTTGCTCTGTTTTTCATGGCTTTTGCAGCCATGGCATACCCACCGTTTGAACCATCTACAAAGTGTACATGTTTACCATGTCTGTCAAAGACAAGGCAGGTCATAAGAGAAGTGGTACTCTTATGGATGCCATAGTTGAGTCTGCCTTCTTTGTGCATAGTTTGAAGATACTTTTCTAGTGCTAGTTCCTGCTCTGTAGTAGCGGCTATAACAGTTCGAAAAATGTCATCAAACTTCTGAGTATCACTCGTTTGTAAAATGTGTTTTTTGTAGTTTCTCCACTCTCCAATTTTAAAGTGCATTAAAACTGCACCAAGAAAATTTATGGACATCATAGAGAAAATGACAAAGGGTTCAAAAAGTTTGAAAGCAGCATGGAGTGAGGCTTCGAGTTGGAGGTTTTTTGGATGAAAACTTAGTAGTAGATTTTTCTCTTGTATGGGATGACGTTCACTAAATGTACCAAATATTTCATCTAATTTTTTAAAGAGCTCATTGTAAGTTGTATCACACTCTTCTTCATAGGCTTTTACAAGGATAGTGAGAACCTCCTCTTTGGGAGTGGCTATCTCTTGCCACCTACACTCAAGTGATGTAAAGTCGGCATAGTTTTTCTCACTGCTCATGTGCTCTAAACCATACTCGTCAAAATGCTCTTTTACTAACTTATCAGCATACTCCAAACCGCCACCACGAACAATCGCCTGGGTGTAACTGGCAGAGACTTCTTGTTTTGTTATGAGAATTTTTTTATTCATCTCATATATTTTTTTGACCTCAATAAGACCTACTCGTAGTTCAAATGAGAAGTTTTCTTTTACTATTTCTCTTACAGAGCCCAGTGTGAGTTTTGCATCTTCATACAAAACAGGTGGTATGAGAAGTGTTGCTCCATCTCCACCAAATATGAATGGAATTTCAATCTCTTTTGCTAGGTTTAAGAGCGCTACGATACTCATAGCACCTACAAAGTTTACATCTTTATAGCGTCCATCTTCTATGGCTTTTGTAGACCCTTTTATGTCTGTAATGATGACATACCAGTCAGATGGTACAGGCTGATAATGCCTTTCTTGCGTGAGGTGGCTAAAGTGTAAAAGTGTCGGTAGTTTTGCATAAAAATCGCTGTTCATAGTGTTGATTATAGCTTAATAAAAACTCTTGTGCTATACTCTGAGTAAATTTATCAAGGAGATACAATGGCATTGGATGAGTCCTTATATGATTCTTTAAAAGAGACATTTTTTGCACTGGAGAACTATCTCAACAATACACAACTCACAAGAGAGCACTCTGAGCTTATTATGAAAAATGAGGAGCTCTCAGCACTACTGGAGCGGCTAGATATTGAAGCAATAGAGGAGCAAACAAAAGAGATTGAGTTACTTCATGAAAAGTTACATGATTTAAAAAACATCTCTGATGGTATTCGTGATACTCTCGTGAGTGGGAATGAAAATGGGGCAATGCTTTTAGATATTGTCAAGAGTCTTAATGCCATATTTGGTAAGATTAATACGCTTATTGTATAACCGTAATTTACAAAAGCTTACTATAATAAGCTTATGAAAATTAGAGCGGCACTCCTTATACTTTTTTTTGTACTCTTCACCGTAGCTAATGCTAGTGAGCATATATACTTTAGTGAGCAGGTAAGTTCTTCTACGGAGTCCAAACTTCTTTTAGAGGAGGGTTTTGACGATATAGAACTCTCTTGTGTAGGTATCTCCCCTAGTTTTAGTGAGTCTTTAGAGTTTTTTAATACTCTTGCAGTAAGTTTTCAGTCTAACTGTATTTTACATATATACAAACCTCCTAAGTAAACTCTTCTTTATTTAATAACTTTTCAAACTATTTTTATAATAAGGGAATACTTATGCCAAATATATCAAGACTATTGAGTCAATTAAATTTATTATATTATGAATACGACCGCTCCTTAAAGACTTTTATAGTTGATCAGCAAAATCTTAAAGAGGCTTCACTTGAGCTTGTAACAATTACAAATCTTTTGCAGCAAAATGGTCTTTTTTACACGATAGATGCAAGAAATAACATTCATATTACACAAGAGAATTCTAGTTTTTCTAAAGTAAAAAGTGTAATAAGTGACTTTGTAGATTCATTTCTGCCTAAAAATCACAACATATATTTACTGAGTGACACAGAGCATCAAGGGGTAAAAAAACTTCCTGTTGTTACAACAAAAGTTATTCCTACAATAATAGACTTTACACGTTATGATGCGATAGTTTTCACCTCTAAGAATGCCATTTTGTCAGTAGATAGTTTTAACAAGGCTTGGAGACATAAGCCTGCTTACGTAATAGCACCACAAACTGCAAAAACGCTCAAAAAACTTAAAGGGCAACTCCGTTACGTAGGAAAAAATCACTATGGCAATGAGTTTGCCCATGAGCTTGTAGAGCAGCTTAAGGGTAAAAGAGTGCTCTATCTTAGAGCAAAAGAGGTAGTTTCAAATCTAAGTGATATCTTACGTAAGGGAGGTGTTACATGTGATGAGTCTATTGTTTATGAGACCATCTGTAAACGCCAATCTGAGAACATTACATTACCAAAGGAGTCTATTATTATATTTTCATCACCATCAACAGTTGATTGCTTTTTTTTAAATAAGGAGTGGGATAGCAGCTACAAAGCTATTGCCATAGGAAAGACAACCGCTAATCACCTCCCAGAGAGTGTTCCAGCTATCATCGCGGAGTCGACATCCATTGAGTCATGTATTCGCGAAGCACTGCGTATTGAGTCTAGTATGAAGATGAAAGCGGTATGAGTTTTTTTAAACAGGGTTTTTTGGGCGGAACACTTTTACTTGCGAGTAATCTCTTTGCTTTAGAGAGTGTAAATCTTTACACTTGGCTTGAGTACTCAAAAGGGCATGAGTATGATATTGTACTCAATGGTTACATAGCTGAATTTAGGTTAAACGAAAAGTTCTCACTGGTCGCTGCAAGTGCGATTGGGATAGAACAAGAGAATGAGACTCGAAAGCATGACTCAACTGCAAAAGACTTGGCACTCTATCCTATGTACACTTTTGCTCAGCCGAGTGAAAATGGTACTCCAGGTTTCTCTGTTATGGCCGGAGTTGTACTGCCAACTGGACACAACTTTTTAAGTTCGCCAAATACAGGCTATCTTGCCATAGCAAATATGCCTGTAAAACTATTTGATGATAGGCTCTCTGTTTTAACACAACTTGGGCATAGGCATATAGATGTAGTAGATGGGGAGGATGTTGATAGGCTTTATTGGGGGATGTTTGCTGAGGCAAATATTGTAAATGAGTACAATCTCTTTACAAACTTTTACACAGGTTCTCCTTTTGAGATAGATGTTCCCTCACTTAGTCAAGAGTATGGTTTTAGTTATACACAGAGTAAAAATCTCAAATATATTCTGCTCTTTGGGATACAACCAGAGCTTGCAGGTGTAAGTGACGCTGATACAACAGAGTACTGGGGAGAATTGGGTGTTGAGCTTACATTAGACTTTTTACAAGATTAGCTATTAGTTGCTCTATGCTATACTCCGTTTAGATTACAAAAGAGGTGGAGATAAGCCGTGGCATATAACTTAGAAGACAAACTTGTAGTGGCAGTAAGCTCACGTGCACTCTTTGACCTTGAAGCTGAAAACAGGGTGTTTGAAGAGAGAGGGCTTGATGAGTACTACAAGTATCAACTTGAAAATGAGCATCTGCCTTTAAAAAAAGGGACAGGTTACAGACTCATTGAAAATCTCTTAAAAATAAACAACCTTTTTTCAAAAGATGAAAAACAGGTTGAAGTCATAGTCCTCTCACGTAACAATGCAGCAACCTCTTTACGTATCACAAACGCCATAAAAGAGTATGGTTTAGACATCTTACGCTCAGGCTGGACAAGTGGAAACGACATTGCACTCTACTTAAAAGCTTTTAAGGTTGACCTCTTTTTAAGTGCCCATGATAATGATGTCATAAATGCCATTGAGAGTGGTGTTGCCGCAGCTAAAATACTCCCTTCGCAAGAACATGTTCACAACTCTTTAGGTGATCAAGTTCGCATTGCCTTTGATGGTGATGCTGTACTCTTTAGCGAAGAGAGTGAGCTTATTTATAAAGAGTATGGACTTGAAGCCTTTATGGAGCATGAGCGTGCAAATATTGATAATCCTCTGCAAGAGGGTGTCTTTGCAAAGCTGCTCAAAACCATCGCAACCATTCAAAAGAAGTTTCCAGATAAAGCCTCGCCAATTCGTACTGCACTCGTTACAGCACGCTCAGCTCCAAGTCATGAGCGAGTCATAAAAACACTTAATTTGTGGGATGTGCGCATTGATGAAGCGTTTTTTCTTGGTGGAAGTGAGAAGTATGAAGTCTTAGAAGCTTTTGGAGCAGATATATTTTTTGATGATCAAGATATACATCTTGATCTCTCTTGTTCCGTAGTCCCTAGTGCTAAAGTCATAAATAAAAACATAGAGTCTTACGTAAGAAAAAAGTAGTTTAAATTCTATTTTCTAAAGGGTAGTTTTCAACTACAAAGTCTATGTCTTTATCTCCGCGTCCGCTGAGGTTTACTAAAATAGTTTTGTCTGAACCTAACTCTTTTGCTAACTTCATAGCATAAGCTACTGCATGCGCTGACTCTAAAGCTGGAATGATACCTTCGAGTTGTGAGAGTTTGTAAAAGGCATCTATAGCCTCTTGGTCACTGCTAAGTCCTACATGAGTGCGCCCGATCTCTTTTAAGTAAGCGTGTTCTGGGCCAACTGATGGATAATCAATCCCAGAACCAACAGAGTAAACTGGTGCAGGTTCCCCATTTTCATCTTTGAGCATAATCGAGTTAAAACCGTGCATCACTCCCTCTTCACCATAAGTAAGTGTTGCAGCATGTTGACCAAGAGCCTCTCCTTTTCCCATAGGTTCTACACCATAAAGAGCAACCTCTGCATTATCTATGAAACCAGAGAAAATTCCCATAGCATTTGAACCACCGCCAACACAGGCAACAACTGCATCTGGAAGTTCTGACTCATGCTCTAAAAACTGCTCTTTAGATTCAAAACCTATGACTGATTGAAAGTCTCTTACCATCATTGGAAATGGGTGTGGTCCAACAACAGAACCAATACAGTAGATAGAAGAGTCTACTTGAGCTACATAACTATCAAAAGCTGAGTCAACTGCCTCTTTAAGTGTTTTAAGGCCATGTGTAGCAGGTACAACTTTTGCACCAAGAATTTTCATTCTTACAACATTTGGATGCTCTTTTGCAATGTCAACTTCACCCATGTGAATCTCACACTCTAAACCAAAGTATGCAGCAGCAGTTGCGAGTGCAACACCATGTTGTCCTGCACCAGTTTCAGCTATAACCTTTGTTTTACCAAGATGTTTTGCCAAAATGACCTCTGCCATACAATGGTTAAGTTTGTGTGCACCTGTGTGGTTTAAGTCTTCACGTTTGAGGTAGATTTTTGCTCCACCGCAGTACTCTGTAAGATTTTTTGCAAAGGAGATAGGTGTAGGACGTCCTTGGTAATGTTTGCGAACATAGCGTAACTCTTCTAAAAATTCTGGAGAGTTTTTAAGTTCATTATAGGCTTTTGTAATGTCTGCAAAGGGTTGTTCTAAAACAGGAGGAATGAATGAACCTCCAAATTTTCCAAAGTATCCATTCTCATCAGGGTGTGTCTCTAGGTAGCTTTGCGCCATGCAGTTTCCTTTTTGTGTGGGTTATTTGTAAATTATGAATTTTGATTGTATCAAAAAATTAAGCCCCTTTTGATTAAAATGTAACGAGTTAAAATAAGGACAGAAAATGACACCTGGATTTTTTGCTGTATTTGATGATATTGCAGCACTCTTAGACGATGCGGCAGCGATGAGTAAGATAGCTACAAAGAAGACGGCAGGAATTTTAGGAGATGACCTTGCTGTAAATGCACAAAAAGCCTCTGGCTTTGCATCTTCAAGAGAGTTACCAGTTTTGTGGGCCATTACCAAAGGCTCATTTCTTAACAAACTTATTATTCTTCCCTTGGCATTTTTACTGAGTGCTTTTGCTCCATGGATTATAGTGCCTATTTTACTTCTTGGAGGGATTTATCTTGCTTATGAGGGTGCTCATAAAGTAAACGAGTACATTTTTCCCCATAAAATGCATAAAAAACAAGAGGCAGCAAAAGAGCTTACAGAAGAGGAGATATTGCTCCTTGAAAAGAGCAAAATAAAATCAGCGATTCGTACAGACTTTATTCTCTCCATTGAAATAATAATCATAGCCCTTGGAACAGTTTTGCACCAGCCTCTTTTGATTCAAATTATTGCTGTGTCAGTTGTAGCAATACTCGCTACAATAGGTGTTTATGGTATTGTTGCACTTATTGTACGTATGGATGATTTTGGTTTTAAGTTAATGAGTATTGCAAAGAGTGAGGAGTCTTTGCTCTATGCGCTTGGAGATTTACTTGTTGCTTCTTTACCAAAAGTAATTCGCATTTTAACTTTTGTTGGAACAGTGGCTATGCTACTTGTTGCAGGAGGTATCTTTTCTCACAATATTCATCAGCTTCACGATGCACTGCAGATACTTCCAGGTATTGTTATGGATCTGCTTATAGGCATAACTCTTGGCTATGTAACACTTTTAGTTATTGAGTTTTATAACACTGTTATCCGAAGAGACTTCAGTGTAACTAAATAGTTCTTTGGCTACACTTTTTTATGTATAAACCAAATAACTTCCATGTACAAAAAGAGCGTCTCAATTATCTTTATGACAATTTATCGGGTGGCCTTGTTGGTATATCTTTAATAATATTTGTCATCTTTTTTGCCTATCAGAGTGTTTTAGATAGTCTTACTTTAAATCTTTGGTTAATTCTCAATCTTAGCGTTGTCGCTCTTCGTGTTTGGAGCATA
>Ga0272440_1004080_pt1 | contig 10606 bp, 1 predicted proteins | sample SSMMMBAug17_FD_192440 | JGI IMG/M metagenome (GOLD analysis project Ga0272440, IMG submission 192440) | Marine sediment archaeal communities from Little Sippewissett salt marsh, Falmouth, MA, United States - SSM-MMB-Aug17 | ecosystem: Environmental > Aquatic > Marine > Wetlands > Sediment ... | reverse complement strand
GATCATTATACCTTTCAACCCGATAGAATTGTTATTGATCAGCCAGAAATCTCATTATCTTTTGCATTGACATCCACCATTCAAACCGGAGATATTAATCGAAATGGCAAGCAGGATATTGGGGATGCGATCCAATGTTTGCAAGTGATTAGTGGTGTTGATGAAAGTTTCTATTATTATGATCCAGGGGCTTTAACTGGTGATGTGATTGAATTGCGGGATGCGATTTTTATTTTGCAGATGTTGTCCGAAGTATATTAAAACATGCTATGAAATGTGATGAAACATGTTCTGCCTCATTGTCTGAATCATGGTTCGTCTGATTCATATGATGAAGCATGACTAGATCAGTTGAAAACGCTAAAAATATACTTGTAGGGCTAGTTCTGTAAGGTTTTTTGTATCTGTAAGGTCGGTCCGGGTCGGTCATTCTGAACCCACCCTGCCCCCTAAAACCAATAAACGCATCAATTTATGAAAAGGAGAAGAACTTATGAATATTATCATACAAACAATCATAATGATGATTGTCTTTACAGCTTCAATTACTTATGCAGGCGTCTCGGAAATTGATAAAGCACCTCGACTCAGCATCAATGATTCTACGACTGGCGAACATTATGGCTATATTAAATTTTTGATTCAATTAGATAAACCATCTGAAGTTGAAGTTTTTGTTGATTATCTTACAGTAGGAAAAACAGCCATTGCAACAGCCGACTACATCACTCACGTTGGCACAATGAAATTTGCATCAGGAGAAGTAAAAAAAGAGATCTTTGTGACACTTCTTGATGATTCATTGCCTGAAAATACCGAAACATTTCAATTGAAGCTCAATTATGCATATAATGCAATTATTGTTACACCCTATGCAACAGGATATATTATAGACAATGAAACTCAAAGTATTATCGAAGCATCTGCCAGTGATGGTGGAAAAATTATTCCATCAGGATTAATCCCTGTTGCAATGGGCAACAGCCAAACATTCCACTATGAAGCTAACGATGGATACCAACTTGAAAAAATCATGATAAATGGTGTTTACCTACCCGAATTAATAGAAAATGAGTATACCTTCTATAATGTTCAAATGGATCAAATCATTAAAGCTATTTTTAAAGAAATTGAAACTGTTCCGCATATATTTGACATTCCCAATGATACTCAACCCAGAACAGAAAAATATTGGACATGGCATGCAAATAAAAAATGTACATTCAGATTTGCAATTGACAAGAACCCTTCATGGCAACCAACAGGCCCTTTTGAAAACATAACAAGCACAACAATTAATGATATTGATGGTATATGGTATATACATGTCCAGGCAAAAGACAACACTGGAAGTTTATCGGATGTTGTATCTGCTTTTGCCATATTAGATAATACAAAACCAATCATTACAGGCATTCAGAATGACCAAATTCAAAGAAAAAGCAAGACATGGACATGGAATGTTGATGATGACAGCAATTGCTTATTCAGATATGCAATTGACCAAAACACTACATGGAAACCTTCAGGTGAATACAGTGCCATCAGAACAGCCCAGATATCAGGATCAGAAGGCAAGTGGTATATTCATGTTGAAGCAATAGATATCGCTGGAAATGTAAGCGATATTGCTACTGGATCAGTTCAGTTAATCAAATCAACGATTCAATTTTCTCACATGTATTCTGCAGGTGATGAGTCCATTACACCTATTCAACTTGAATTAATGTTAAGCCATGCATCATCAGAAAACATAACTGTTTATTATCGAACGAAAGATATTCAAACCTTACACCAGAGCTCTCAAGGTAAAGATTATTTACTACCTGATAATAATTTTGTTGTTATCGAACCCGGTGAGTTAAAAGGATATATTGAATTATCAATTATTGATGACAACATTTGCGAAAATGATGAAAGCTGTGTGATCGAATTGTATAATCCATGCCTTGATTTCCAACTTAATGAATACAATCTATTTATCTATTCAATCATTGATAATGATTTGGCGGGTGTATCCATTGTTGAGTCGTTTGATCAATCTGAGGTGCATGAAGACGGCATTAATGACAGCTTTACAATTTCTTTAAACTCAGAGCCTTCGGATGATGTAAAGATATCTATTCACACCGATGACCAGATGACTGTCTCTCCATATGAATTATTTTTTACATCGACCAACTGGAATCAAGAACAATCTGTTTTTATTCATGCTGTAGATGATGATATTTATGAGCTGCCGCCTCATTACAGTTTAATCACATTTTCAGCAGATACAGAAATTCAGAAGTATAAAGATCTTGTGTTTGATGATATTGCGGTCACTATTGGTGATAACGATTCAAAACCAACCGTTCGATTTAATAAAGTTTATTATCAAGGATATGAATCTTTTTCTTCTGTTCACCTGCCATTAATCTTAACTCACAGTGCAAATCAGGATGTGATCATTGATTATGTCAAAGAAAAATATGGCACTGCCACTGAAGATAAGGATTATACCCTTTCATCCTATCAAACAGTTATCAAAGCATTTGAGTCAGAGGGAAATATTGAAATAAATGTCATCAATGACAAATATTCAGAAAGTAATGAAACCATTGCTCTGAAAATTGTCCAGGCAAATATCGCTTTAATTGGGGCAAACAAAAACATCTGTGAATACGAAATTCTTGATGATGATTATCCAGGTCTGTCTATCAATGGCCTTTCAAATGGCATTGCATTAACTGAAGGTGAATTTTTAGCATATTCAATACTTCTTAAAACGACACCTGAAAGCCTTGTAACCATCAGAATTAAGAGTAATAACAATAACGCAATTCATCTTTCTAATAATGAACTATATTTTACGCGTGAGAACTGGAATATTCCTCAATGGGTCAGCCTGGCCGCAAGTGATGACAGTATTTTTAATGAGCATTTAACAATAATGATTACACATACAATCTACAGTACAGATCCAGATTATCAAATCATTCCAGAGAAAGAAATCACAATAACGATTCATGAAAATGATCAAAAACCGTCTCCACCTGAAATAACAGCCAAAACGCCAACAAATGAAATAGATGTCACGTGGCATATTGAGTCCCGTGGTGGTACAGAAAATTTTGAATGTAAACGAAATTCTCAAGCCATTCAATGTTCTTCCGGGCAAATGAGCACATACTTCCCTGAAGGAAAACATATTCTTTCAGTTATTGAAGAAGTTTCACCCGGGCAGTGGACAGAAGCATCCAAATTTGAAATAGAAAAAGATACAGGGATGCCATGCTCACAAATAGATGTCCCAAAAGCCATTACAGCAGAAAATAAATCTTTTACAATAACCTACAGCTATGAAGATAAATATCAATGCCAGACATATATCAACAAAGAATGTGGCACGGGTATTGATCATTGTCCAGGCCTGTTTGATCGCGGCAGTGGCGTTTATGAAATAGAATTATGGGTTCAATTACCCAATTCAAATGAATTCAAATGGGTTGATTCTGATAAAAGTGAATCCATTGATGGTTATTTCAATTATACCGCAACACAAGAAGGTGTATACCAATTTTACGCAAGGGCCATAGATCGCGCCAATAATGCAGAACCAGAACCTTACTATCCAGACAACAGTAAAATTGCCGCGTCATTTTATGTGAACAATTTTTCAGGCTATGCCATCATTGCTGTTGGATCAGTCGCGAATCAGGAAGGTTTGAAATCTCATACATTAACAGCGAACAATATCGTTAAACAACTGAAATGTCGAAATTTTTGGCCGGAACATATCAAATATTTTAATCCTTATGTAGAAAAACAACCTGGAGAAACTGATTTTGAGGCACATGGGGATACATATTTAAATGCATTTGAAAATGTGATGACAGAATGGGCGTCAGCTCAAATAAAAAAACTGTCAGGCCCACTATATATCATTCTGATTGATCATGGTTCACAAAATACGTTTCATTTAACTGGTACGCAATCTCTAACGGCTTCGCAATTCAATACTTACCTCCAAACCCTGGATGATATAGAAAACAAATCAGAAATAATTATCATCCTTGGCTCTTGTTATTCCGGAAGTTTTATTGACGAGATTGCTGGCAAAGGCAGAATCGTTGTGACCAGTGCGGTTGAAAATGAGCCATCCTACCGAGGTCCTTATCTTAATCCAGGTGGGGTTCGTGATGGGGGATTTTTTATTACCCATCTCTTTAATGAATTGACAAAAGGAAGGAATCTGATGGACAGCTTTAATACATCTGTGTTACGAACAGAAGCATTTACATTCAGCCCGATTATCACTACCAAAGCACCTTTTTATGATTATGCCTTACAACACCCGCTTTTGGATGACAATGGAAAAGATGGCAATAATTTCTTACCTTTTAATGGTGATGGATCAATCGCAAGAAACATTATCATGGGACATAGTGAAATGGAATCAGCGGCAATTGAAAGCATCACCATTGTACCCGAAACGCTGAATGGCAATGACAATGTATTGAATATTGAAGCCTGTGTGAATGATTTTCAAAAAATCGATCGCCTGTGGATCGAAGTTCGGAAACCAGATATGGTCATTCAGGATATGAGCCTGAAATACATGTCGGATCATGTTGGATTGCAGCAAACGATTGAATCAAAAGAATTTGAAATGACGATTCATAGCAATAATACGTATAGACTGGCATGCGATGAATTTGATATTCCAGGGAAATATAGGATTTTCTTTTATGCAAAAGACAAGGAAGGGTTTACCTCAGGTTACAAAGAAGCAGTATTTTATAAAAGTAAGGAGAATAATCAATCGCCAGAATCATTTTCTCTCATATCCCCAGTAAATATGGAGAGTAATTTCTACAGTACAGAATTTTCCGATGTTATTTTGGAATGGGAAAACACCATCGATCCAGAGAATGATCAAGTAACCTATTCTATAACACTTTCAACAGATACAGATTCATATGAAAAGACGCATATATTTGATACCATCTATTTTGTCAGTCTTCCAAAATCCTGGGACAAAAAAGAAGTGCGTTGGAAAGTAAAAGCCATTGACACTTTTGGAAATATATCTGAAACACCCACCTGGAAATTCAAAATTGATAACAAGATTGATGCCCATCAAAATATTTGGGGAGCAATCGTGTATTTCCAGGTTCATGATATCGATACCAAAAGACCTGTTCCTAATGCAAAAATAAAAATGACGTCAAATGATATCAATCAGAACTTGGTAATGAATCAAAGTGGACTCAGCATTAAAAGATTTATGAAGACAGGCAGTGTGAATCTCACCATAAGTGCAAGTAACTATTCATCTTTAACCAATGAAACCATAGAAATTATGCCAGGCGAAATGCAGTCATTCAATTATAGCCTTGATTTTAAAAGCACTATTGGTGATATCAACCGCAATGGCAAACGCGATATTGGAGATGCCATTAAGTGTTTGCAAGTGCTTAGTGGCCTGGATGATCAAACGTACTATGATCATTCTGCATTGATAGGAGATTTTCTTGAATTGCGTGATATGATATTTATTTTGCAACATTTGTCAGAAATAAAATAAGGTGATATACAGGTCTTAGCGTATTGGTGAAAAATTAGTTTTCTCTTTTATAAGCACAAAGGATTCAACATGTACCCATATAAACAATCCAAACTTGAGAATATTTTACTTCAACAAATTGAGCCCTCTCCTTATTAAAACGAAATTTTTTTGATGAAGAAAAACTCAAGGAACTGTCAACAAATATTCAAAATGATGGATTGATTGAGCCTATTATTATACGTCCAAAGGATGATCAATTCGAACTGATTACCGGAGAACGAAGGTTTCGTGCAATAAAACAGTATACACAATTTAATACCATCCAGACTACTAAAATTATCCATGTAAATGATCTCTATGCCAGACGAATATCTGCTGCTTAAAATATTCAGCGGGAAGACTTTTCAGCCATTGAACGTATTGAAGCCATTGTTGAAATTGTCGATGCCCACCTCATTGACAATAATGAATACTAATAAGTAATATATTGACTGCCCCATGTCCAGTCAACGATTTCATGCCGGTATTGTCAGCCAGATGCAGAAAAATAGTATGCTTGGGAGTGTCAGACGGACATTAATTATTGCCAGGAAGGGGTAATATGGATTTCCACAAAAAAACAAGAGGAAAATAATGAAAAAAAATATTTTTATTCTATCAATTATTTTTACAATCATCGTATCCACACGGACGCAAGCCATTTCCATAAAAAATGAGGCAGTACAAATTTCAGCTGGAAGGAATCATAGCATGGCTATAAAAGATGATGGCTCGGTTTGGGCATGGGGATACAATAAATATGGTCAGTTGGGTGATGGAAGTACCACAGATAAAAGCTGCCCCATCCAGGTGCCTGGACTAACACATATCTCCATGATTGCAGCTGGAGATTCGCATAGCCTAGCCATGAAAGATGACGGCTCAGTTTGGGCATGGGGTAGAAATGGTTCTGGTCAGTTGGGTGATGGAAGCATCACAAATAGAAGCTGCCCTGTGAGGGTGCCAGGACTTTCACATATCTCCATGATTGCAGCTGGATTTTTTCATAGTATGGCCATAAAAGATGACGGCTCGGTTTGGGCATGGGGAGACAATTATTATGGTCAGTTAGGTGATGGAAGCATTACTGATAAAAACAGCCCAGTGAAGGTGAACGGACTATCGCATGTCACCATGATTGCAGCTGGATATTTTCATAGCCTGGCCATAAAAGATGACGGCTCGGTTTGGGCATGGGGATATAATGATAATGGTCAGTTGGGTGATGGAAGCACTACAAATAGAAATAGCCCTGTGCAGGTGCTAGGACTTTCACATATCTTCAAGATTGCCGCTGGATCTTATCATAGCTTGGCTATACAAGATGACTGCTCAGTTTGGGCATGGGGTAGAAATACATCTGGTCAGTTGGGTGATGGAAGCACTACAAATAAAAGCAGCCCAATGCAGGTGCCTGGACTTTCAAATTTCTCCATGATTGCCGCTGGAGATTATTATAGCTTAGCAATAAAAGATGACGGCTCGGTTTGGACGTGGGGATATAATTATTATGGTCAGTTGGGTGATGGAAGCACTACAAATAAACGCAGCCCCATGCAGGTGCCTGGACTGTCAAATGTCTCAATGATTGCCGCTGGAACTTATCATAGCCTGGCCTTAAAAGATGACGGCTCGGTTTGGACGTGGGGATACAATTATTATGGTCAGTTGGGTGATGGAAACAACACAATTAAAAGCAGCCCCTTGCAGGTGCCTGGACTGTCAAATGTCTCAATGATTGCCGTAGGCGAATGTCATAGCCTGGCCATTAAAAATGACGGCTCGGTTTGGGCATGGGGGGCTAATTATTATGGTCAGTTGGGTGATGGAAACAACTCAAATAAAAGCAGCCCCGTGCAGGTGACTGGACTGTCAAATGTCTTCATGATTACCACTGGATCTTCTCATAGTCTGGCCATAAAAAATGACGGCTCGATTTGGGCATGGGGGGCTAATTATTATGGTCAGTTGGGTATTGGAAGCACCGCATATAAGAACTCTCCCTTGCAGGTTGCTGGACTGTCAAATGTCTCCAAGATTGCCACTGGATCTTATCATGGCATAGCCATAAGAGATGATGGCTCAATTTGGGCATGGGGACACAATGCTAATGGTCAATTGGGTGATGGAAGTACCTTTCATAAAACAAGCCCAGTGCAGGTACCTGAAATCTCACAAGTCGCAATGATTGCCGCTGGTTTTTATTTTAGCTTGGCAATTAAAGATGATGGTTCGGTGTGGGCATGGGGATACAATCGTTATAATCAGTTGGGTGATGGAAGTACTACAAATAAAAGCAGCCCCATACAGGTGCCTGGGCTTTCAAATTCCTCCATGATTGCCGCTGGAAATGAGCATAGCCTGGCTATTAAAGATGACGGCTCGGTGTGGGCATGGGGAAATAATGATTCTGGTCAGTTGGGTGATGGAAGCACTACAAATAAAAGCAGCCCCATACAGGTGCCTGGGCTTTCATATGTATCTATGATTGCCGCTGGAGATGATCATAGCTTAGCCATTAAAAAAGATGGCTCAGTTTGGGCATGGGGTTCAAATCTGTATGGTAAGCTCGGATACGGCTACCCCACATATTTACCTGAACCAGTTTATTCTACCATACAATTCATCTCAAAAACCCTAACCACCCCCCCAAATAACACCATCAGTATTCCTGTTATCAACACAGCTCATAAAAAAATAACCATTTCCTACAATACCACTGATGAAACAGCCATTGCAGGTATCGATTATCTCTCAAAATCCGCCAGCCTCACTTTCCGGGCCGATGAAACTCAAAAAGATATCCACATTACCATTTTAAACAACCCAGCCTGCCTGCATGACAAAACCTTTGTTCTAAATCTTGATGCACCAGATGATATCTTCTTGAATGATGGATCACAAACAATTATTACAATTTCATCAAGCAAGACAGTCAATAGTCCATATAAGAATACCTTTACCCAAAACATGCCAGCCAGTGGATGGACATATTATTCTTCAACGCCCAATGGCAGAATCCAGGCAATCGCCGGTTGCCTGCGAATGGATACAAACACAGATCAAGTCATAAATCTCAATGAAGCAATTTTAAATATCGATTTATCATTTACAACAAACATCCACCTGAATTTTTTCCAAAAAAGTATTGCCAGCGATATATGTACATCATTACCTGCAACCTACACAGATCTCTTTAATGGAGATGGTGTCAGTATCAGCACTGACGGCCATACCTGGTATCGCATTATTAAATCTGATGAATTATTGACCGATAACCTGGGAAAAAACTATGAAGTTGATTTAAGCGAAGTAGAAACCGAGATTCAAGCAAATTACAATGAAAACTTTCACCTGAATGGTTTGGTAAAAATTAAATTTCAGCAATATGGGAATCGGAAATATCCCTCAGGCGGAAGGGAATGGGATGATATTGCAATTACCTGTACAACGCCAATTATTATGATTGCCAATAAAACAACAATAGAAGACACACCTGTCATTTCAGTACCTTTGCATGTAACAAATGTACTATCACCTGAATGCCAATATGACCTGTCTTTTTCATCTTCTCATCCATCTTTAATTGCGCCAGAAAACATTTCATATACATGTCTATCAAATACATTTTATATTTCATTAGCACCAACACAAGACACGTTTGGAAATGCAACGATTTCAATTACACTAAATGATGGCCCCGCTGATGTAGCATCAACATCTTTTACGTTGACAGTCTCTCCAGTAAATGACCCACCAGTTATTTCAGATATTGAAGATCAAACTATACCAGAAAGCTCAGCCTTTACGCCAATTCGATTAGAAGACTTTGTTACAGATATTGATAATAAAAAGTCCGATATTTCGTGGACAGCAATCGGTCAAAAAGACCTGACAATTAACATCACCAATAACATTGCAACCATCAATCAACCAAATAAAAATTGGAGCGGCATTGAAACGATAATCTTTATTGCTGAAGATCCGGAAGGATTAACATCAACAGGTGCGGTTCTTTTTACAGTCATACCCAAACCGCGTGTTATTAATCTAAGCAATGATCCAAATCCAACAAAAAGCAAAACATGGCACTGGTCATCCAATAAAGCCTGTACATTTCGATTTGAAATCAATCAAAATCCCTCATGGCTGCCAGCAGGTGATTTTCAAACAATGCAAACGGCGACAAAATCAAACACTGATGGCAAGTGGTATTTACATGTTCAAGCAAAAGATGATGATGGAAATTTATCTGAAGTTAATTCTGTTTTTGTCATACTGGATAATACAAAACCGACCATTACAGGTTTACAAAACGATTCTATACCAACAGTTATCAAAAACTGGCATTTACAGGCCAACGAGCCAGCAACGTTCAGGTTTGAAATAGATCAACAAGAAAACTGGATCGCATCAGGTGAATTTGATAATTACACCATTATCCAAAAAAGGGGAACATTGGGAACCTGGTACCTACATGTACAGGCAAAAGATCTTGCCGGAAATTTGAGTGATACTGTCACTGTTTCTGCTGAATTCAAAATCCCAGAAGTTGAATTTTCTGAACCTTATTCAGAATGTAAAGAAGATGAAACTTCTGTAAAAATTAAACTTCAATTAAGCCACGCGATTGATCAGGATGTTTCAGTCAAATTTAAACAGAATTATAACTACCCATTGGACTATCGATTTTCTATTTTTGGAAAAGATTATCAACTGCCAGACGGTTATGTGGCAATCATTAAAGCTGGTCAAACAGAAGGTTCGATCAGTCTAAACGTGATTGACGATGATTATGATGAACTTAAAGAAGGTATTGTTCTCGAATTAATCGAAACAAATGTGACATTTGGAATGAATGATTTTCATACCATTATCATTAATGACAATGATAAACGCGGTATTTCTGTCATCAATCCCTATGATCGACCACTTGTCATTGAAAATGTAGCCCCCCAAAGTCTGACCATTGTTCTTATGTCAAAACCTGAATATGATGTCAGTGTTAAGCTAACA
>Ga0272440_1004079_pt1 | contig 10606 bp, 8 predicted proteins | sample SSMMMBAug17_FD_192440 | JGI IMG/M metagenome (GOLD analysis project Ga0272440, IMG submission 192440) | Marine sediment archaeal communities from Little Sippewissett salt marsh, Falmouth, MA, United States - SSM-MMB-Aug17 | ecosystem: Environmental > Aquatic > Marine > Wetlands > Sediment ... | reverse complement strand
CTCATACTGCATTTTAATTATTTCTATCACTCGAAGTTCGAGTTTTTTTGTTCTGGACAGTCTCAAATGTTTATATATCGCGTTTATAGACAATGCCATTGAAAGCAATGTAGGGTGGGGTTCGCCCCACAAAATCGTTCAGAAATAAAGGTTAAACAGAATTTGACTATCCCATAATTGGTGGGGCAAGCCCCATCCTACATTGACACCACATTTATTTCTTTAAATTATTGGCATTAGCTTATTGTCGATATAAAAAAATAGAAAAATTTTGGGGGCAAACTTTGATTAGTGATTATAGTATACTATAGTTTAGACTTTAAGATAAAATTTTTGGACTGCGTTGGTGCTTCGTCGATGTACTTTAGTATTATCTCCTTACCAAAATTTTTATCTTAACGTCTATATTTTATCTTCAATACGATAAAAAATCACAAATCAACCCAAATTTTTTCCATTTTTTGTAGATTATCGCTTTATCAGAAAATCCGGTGGAATCTTAATTTTTTTAACCATATAACTTTTCTCAATTAATTTGTCAAATACTCATGTTTATATTGGATTCAATCAAAATTTATTATTATTCGTCTTTGTTATTATGATCTTCATTGCTATCCGGTTCGACTTCGATATCTGAATCTTGTTCTTCTGAATCAATGTCTATTAACTCAATCGTTTGTTTTAGCTTAATGAGTGAATGGATCATTACACTTCTATCGGGTTCGGGAACATTATGAATAGATAGTTTTGTCAGTAATTTTTGTAGTTCCACTATTTTTGATTGAATGCGTTGATTTAAAGAACTTTTTTGAGATGGTTTTGGAGGGTTTCTTGTGATTTCTCTTACTTGATCACTGGTTAAGGATTCTTTATTAATTTTTTCAAATAATTTAATCATGGCCTTTTCATCAGGCTGTTTAACAACTTCAACTAAAACACGTTTTGACATGTTGTTATCTTGACGACATTTATTCCTTATTGATTCAGGTAAGCGCGTTAAACTTAGAGTTTCTGCGATTGTACTTCTTCCTTTTCCAATAACTTTTGCTAATTGATTTTGCGTATAATTGTATTCATTGATCATTTTCATAAGCGCTTCAGATTCTTCGATGGGATTGAGATTTTCGCGTTGTAAATTTTCAATCAAAGCAATTTCAATTGGATTCCCTTTTGTTAGAATAGTTGGAATACGATCTAAACCAGCAAGTTTTGCTGCACGCAAGCGTCTTTCTCCAGCCACTAAAATTATATGATCTTCATTATCTTTTCGGATAACAATAGGTTGGATAATTCCCGATTGTTTAATAGAATCAGATAGTTCTTCTAATGCTTTTTCATCAAAATGCTGTCTAGGTTGATGGGGATTGGGTTTTATTTTATGTATATCTACTAAAAAAAATGCACCATCATCAACATGATGAATATCAGCGGGATGATTTAGTGTCGGAGCCTGATTAACCGCGAGTTTACTTTTTTTTTGGGACAATTTATCTCTTATTGATGCCATTGTGCTAATAATTCCTTTGTTAAATCTTCATAATCTTTGGCTCCGGTACTACTGGGTTTAAAACTAGTAATTGGTTCCATTGCCATATGAGCCTGATTGAGCGCTTCATTTTGTCTGATTTTTGTTTGAAAAATCATATCCTTATAAGGTTCTAATTGTTCATTCACCCAATCGTTTGTGATTTTTTTACGTGAATCGAATTTATTCAATAAAATTCGAATGTATTTTTGTTTTTCAATTTTTTCGTGTTTTCTTACATGATCAATTGTTTCCATAAAATCTGAGAATCCATCAAGTGAAAAACGAGACATTTCACAAGGGACTAAAATAAAGTCACAGGTATATAATGCATTAATCGTTAATGTGCCTAACGTTGGCCGGCAATCAATGATTATAAAATCGTAATCTACTAACTTTAAGGCGTTATCTAACTTTGTTTCTTTAAACATCTCTGGGGTTAATAACTGTTCTGCTCGATCCAATCGAATATGAGAGGGGATAAGAGCTAAATTATCAATAGCAGTTGCTAAAATGACGTCTTTAATAGAAACTTTATTGACCAATACATCATGAATTGCGTATTGATAAGATTCTGGATCAAAACCTAACCCAATAGTAGAATGTGCTTGAGGATCTAAATCAACCAGCAAAACACTATATCCCTCATTTGCTAAACAGCAAGATACATTGATCGATGTTGTGGTTTTACCCACCCCACCTTTCTGATTGAGAATTGCAATTGTTTTATTCATAATATTGCCTTTTTATTAAAAAATAGACCTATGGACTTTAAGACAAACATTTTGGAGTGCTTTGACGCTTTGTTGAACCATTTTATTTTAGTATTATCTCTTAAACCCTGCCTTGCTAAAATCATTATCTTAAAGTCGATATATTTTCAATTAAGACAAACGTTTTGAACTGAATACTTTAACAATACATTTAGGATTTTTAATATATTTCGGTCTAATTCTGCATTGTTGCTTCATCAATACTCAATTCATACTTGCAGTCTTTATTTACGCAGGTTTCAAATTTGCCTTTCTTTTTTGTAATTTTTTCAATGATAAATGGGGCTTGACATTCAGGGCATTGTTTTGAAATGGGTTTATACCAAAGGGCATACTCACATTTGGGATACATACTGCATCCATAAAATGTTTTACCACGACGAGTTGTTTTTTCTAATATCTCGCCATCACATTTTTCATTAGGGCATGAGACACCCGTTGAGACGGGTTTTTTTAATTCATTTAAAGACATTGTAAATTTACAATCCGGATATCCTGAACACGCAAGAAATGTCCCATATTTGCCATTTTTTACCAGCAAAGGTTTTCCACATTTATCACAAGTTTTTTCAGTCACTTGAGGTGTTTCTGGTTCTACAGCCATCACATTTCCTTTCTCATCTCGAACATAATTACAACTGAAACTACAATCTGGGTACCCATTACAAGCTAGAAATAAACCATTTTTACCATATTTAATATGAAGTTTTTCTTTTTTACAATCTGGGCATACAATTTCAGTCATTAAGCCAATGCCTTTCATACTCAACATTGATTGACCTGCATCATCAAGTTGCTGTTTAAATGAATCATAAAAGGCTGTTAATATTTCTTGAATATTCATTTGAGCGGTTTCAATCCGATCCAAGCTATCTTCCATTTTTGCAGTAAATTCAACATCCATAATATCTGGAAAATTATCTCTTAAAAGATCATTGACAATACATCCTATTTCAGTTGGATGAAAATAACCTTTTAATTTTTCAACATAATTTTTTTCTTGTATCGTTGAAATAATAGTTGCATAGGTACTTGGGCGTCCAATACCATTTTCTTCCAATTCTTTCACAAGAGAAGCTTCAGTAAATCGGGGCGGCGGCTGGGTAAAATGTTGTTTTGGAGATAATTTTTGACATTCTATTGTTTCTCCTTTTTTTAGTGCTGGCAGCTTGATTTTATTTTTATCATTAACCTCATCATCTTCCTCGGTTGTATAAACTGCCATAAATCCTTGAAATTGAACGATAGATCCAGATGCTTGAAAAAGATACTCTTTGGCCGCAATACTAATAGAAACTGTATCAATTAATGCATGATGCATTTGAGATGCAACAAATCGCTGCCAGATCAATCGATACAACGCATATTGTTCAGGACTTAAGTGTTTTTTTATTTCATCAGGTACATAATAAGCAGAGGTTGGACGAATAGCTTCATGAGCATCCTGAACTTTCTTTTTATTTTTAAATATTCTGGGTTTTTCAATACTAAACGATGGATTAAATCGTTCTTTAACAAACTGGATCGCTTCTTCAGCAGCTTCATTGGCAATTCGAGTAGAATCCGTTCTCATATATGTAATTAATCCAACAGGTTCACCATTAATATCAATGCCTTCATATAATTGTTGCGCGATCATCATGGTTTTTTTAGCAGAAAAACGCAATTTTTTAATAGCATCTTGTTGAAGGGTACTGGTTATAAATGGCGGAGAGGGGTTTCTTTTTGATGTTTTTGATTTGATGTCATGGACAATAAATTTTTCATTTTCAAGGTCTTTTAGTATTTGATCTGATGATTCTTTATTTGGTATATGAATTTTCTGACCATTTTTTTTGGATAATTTGGCATCAAAAGGGGGGGGTTCTTCAGCAGTCATAGCAGCAGTAATGGTCCAATACTCTTCAGACTCAAATGCTTGGATGAGTCTTTCACGATCAACAATAATTCTGACCGCAACAGATTGAACTCTTCCTGCACTTAGACCTCGTTTAACTTTTCGCCAGAGTAAAGGAGAAATTTGATACCCCACCAATCGATCAAGAATTCTTCTGGCTTGTTGCGCTTCATATTTATTTTTATTCAAAGGTTCAGGTGTGTTCATGGCATTTAGAATTGCATTTTTGGTCAATTCATGAAACATAACGCGATAAAACGATCGATTCTTTTTTGATAGAATTTCAGAGGTATGCCATGCAATCGCCTCACCCTCGCGATCAGGGTCAGGGGCTAAGAATATTTCCTGAGCATTGCCAGCGGCTTTTTTTAACTCCTGAATAATCTTATTTTTTCCTGTAATAATAATATATTGAGGGCAAAACCCATTATTGATATCAATGCCGATTTCTTTTTTGGGTAAATCTTTGATATGCCCCATTGTTGATGTCACATTGAAGTCATTTCCCAAATATTTTTTTATTGTCTTAACCTTTGTTGGCGACTCGACAATAACCAGCGGTTTATCCACTTAAAACACCTCTCTTTTTGAAAATAATTTTCCTGGATGTTGATCAATATAACCCTTTAATTCCAGAGAAAGAAGAATTGCTGAAAGATCTTTTAATGCAATTGTCCCTGTGCGCATGATGTCATCAATATGCATGGGGGTATCTGAAACAAGTTGCATGACAGCTTGTTCTTCAGGTAATAATTCTTCACGCTTTTCTGGTTTTACATGACATGACTCTTTATCGTTTTCAGGTGTAAACTGAAAAATTGGTGCAAGGTCTTCAAGAATATCCTCAATAGTTTCAATTAATTTTGCACCCTGTTTTATTAAATTATTCGTACCCATACTCCGAAATGAATTAATATCACCGGGTACTGCAAATACTTGGCGATTCTGTTCTAAAGCTAAACGAGCGGTAATTAAAGAACCGCTTTTTTTGCCTGCTTCAACAATAATCGTTCCCCACGACATGCCACTAATAATTCGATTGCGAATTGGAAAATGATAGGCTTCAGGTTTCGCTTGAATTGGAAATTCAGATATCACGGCTCCATTTAAGGCGATCTGTTTAAACAACATTTTGTTTTCAGGTGGGTATACTATACCAAGTCCACACCCTGCAACTGCTATTGTCTGTCCTTTTCCCTCAATAGCTCCTTGATGTGATGCTGTATCAATGCCGCGGGCCATACCACTTACAATTACAAAGCCTTGATTTACCAACCCCGTGCTAAGTCGATAGGCACATTTTAAACCATATTGAGATGCATTACGCGAACCAACAATTGCAATATGATGACTATTTGGATTTAACGTGCCATATACATAGAGCACTGGTGGTGGATCAGGAATCTGTAAAAGAAGTTTTGGATAATTATCATCTGCCATGGTTAGCAGAGAAATATTATACTTCTCTGCTAACTCTAGGTCTTTATAAATACCCTCAGATATTTTATGATGATAGATCCGCCGACCTAATTCTTTTGTGATGCCATCCACACGATACAATTGCGATTCCGGTGCATTAAACACATTTTCAGGAGAACCAAAGGTATCAATTAATCGTTTAAATAAAAGATTTCCTATCCCATTAACATGCTTTAATGCTAACCATTTCAAAACGCGATTCGGATCATTCATAGATTCATACAATCAATCATTTTCTTTTTTTGATTCCACTGTTAGTGACTTCTTTAATATCAGACCAAATTAATAAAACTGGGCTTGCAACAAATATAGATGAATATGTACCAATAATAATACCAATCAACATAGCAAATGCAAAATCGTGAATAATACCGCCACCCAAAACAAATAGCGAAATCACTACCATTAGCGTTGTTAAGGAGGTTAAAATTGTTCGACTGAGTGTTTCATTTATGCTTTGATTAATGACTTGATCAAATGGTTTTCGATGAAATCTTCGTAAATTTTCACGAATTCTATCAAATACAATAATGGTATCATTTAATGAATAACCAATAATTGTGAGTAAAGCTGCAATAATAGGTAATGTAAATTCTTTATCAAAAATAGAAAAAATACCAATAGTGATAAAAACATCATGTATCAAAGCAACAATAGCACCCATGGCGTATCGTAAATTGAGATATAAAAAAAGGATAATTGCTGCAACCAGGGCTAGGGCAATCAGCATAGGGATGCTCATGTGTATTAATGAAAAAAAGTAAACAACTGCAATGAGTGCTGCTGCCATAACACCACTTAAAAGCCATTTAAACTCAAATCGACCGGAAATATAAATTGTAATGAATAATAATGCATAAAAAATTGCAAATAACGCTTTTTCTCTGAGGTCTTTACCAACTTGCGGTCCGACCATTTCAACACGACGAACTTCTGCTTTTTTTTCAGGATCGATAGTCAGTAGGGTTTCAATTTTTTCCGAAAACCCCTCTAAATCTTCAGGCGAGACGTCACCTCGAATAAGATATTCATTATCACTTAGTTCACCAAATTGTTGAACTGATGAATTATGAAGATCAATGGGTTGAAGTTTTTCTTTAATCTGTCCGGGAGTACTGGAACCAGGCATTTTGACCTGAATGAGCAAACCACCAGAAAAATCAATACCATAGCGTGGTCCGCCATGAACAATCAGCGATAATAAACTGATAAGAATCAGTACGCCGGATAAACAATAGCCAACTTTGCGTCGGCTGATAAAATCAATATTAATTCCTGGCTTAATAAACTCCATTATATACTTAATCTCCTCGTTTGTTGACTGGTCAAAAAATTATCAAAAATAACGCGTGTAACAATTAATGATGTAAACAAACTGGCAATTACACCTAAACTTAATGTTACAGCAAAACCTTTGACAGGGCCTGTACCAAATTGAAATAAAACAATCGCTGCAATAAGTGTAGTAACATTCGCATCAAGAATGGTTAACGTTGCTTTACTATAGCCTGTATCAACAGATGCCATTGGCGACCGACCAATTCTTAATTCTTCACGAATTCTTTCAAAAATTAAAACATTGGCATCAACGGCCATACCTATTGTTAATATGATGCCAGCGATACCCGGAAGGGTTAATGTTGCTTGAAAACCAGCCAAACCTGCGGCAATGAATAAAATGTTCAAGGCTAATGCAATATCTGCAACCAAGCCAGAAAGGCTATAATAAATAACCATAAACAAAACCACAATAACACCACCCACCATCATAGACATCAGTCCTTTTTGAATGGAGTCTTTTCCTAAAGATGGCCCAACTGTTCGTTCTTCAAGAATATTGACTGGAGCAGGCAATGCACCTGCACGTAACACGATGGCAAGGTCATGTGCTTCATCGTGAGAAAAATTTCCAGTAATACGAGCTTCCCCACCCCCAATTTTTTCTTGAATGACTGGTGCGGAATGAATTTTTGAATCCAATACAATTGCTAATCTTCTTTTAACATTCGCCTCTGTTATTTTTTCAAATAAACGCGCACCTTTTCGATTAAATTTAATAGATACATAGGGTTCGTTATATTGAGAATCAATTTGAACGCGAGCATCTGTTAAATACTCGCCTGTTAGAGATGTTCTTTTTTCAACAATAAAAGGCGTTTTAGAGACCCGCTTTGTATCGCGATTTTCTGAAATCTGAAACAAAAGCTCTTTTCCAGGTGGGACTTTACCTTTAACCGCATCCTCAACATTACCGGTATCATCGACTAATTTAAACTCTAATAATGCGGTTTTTCCAATCAGATCTTTTGCGCGTTTTGGATCTTTAACACCTGGCAGTTGAACAAGGATTCTTTTTTGTCCTTGTCTTCGAATATCAGGTTCACTCACTCCAAATTGATCAATACGATTTCTTATTGTTTCAAGTGCTTGTTCAACAGCTTTTTCTTTAATTTCAAGAACTTCTTTGTCAGGAATATCCAATTTTATTGTTAATGAATCTTTTTGTTCAGACCGAGACAGGATGCGTAATTCTTGATAGTCTTGATCAAGCAAGGAATTAAATGCATCAATGCTATCTTGTTGAATGATTTCTGCTAGGATTTTAATATTTTCCACACGTTTTAATTCAGAGAAACGAATACGTTTTTGTTTTAAATCGCTTCGTAACTCATAAACCATTCGTTCAATAGTTGTTTCCACTGCTTTGTCTGTTTGGACTTCCAAAACAAGATGCATGCCACCTTGAAGATCAAGTCCTAGGTTGATTTTTTTGTATGGCCAGATATCGATATTAAATGAAGGCAAAACATAAAATATGGATACCATAATCGCCAGCATCACCATGATGGGTTGCCAAGAAAAATTTTTCACTGGTGATATCCTTTCCAGTTAAATATGGTTATTTTAAAAAAAATTATTGTGCTGTAGTTATGGTTTTTGAATCAGAAGCTGCATCTACAAGCTCACTATTTCCTATACTAATATTACCACGGGCACATTTAATTTTTACTTTATCCGCTATTTCAAGCATTACAAAGTTCGGATCGTTTACATTGGTTACTCTTCCATAGATCCCACCGCTTGTGATTACCCGATCACCTTGTTTTAAATTTTCTATCATCTTGCGATGCTCTTTGGCTTTTTTTTGCTGCGGCCGAATGAGAAGAAAATAAAAAATTACAAAAATCAGAATCATTGGTACTAACGAAACAAATCCACCTCCCTGCGGTGCGCCACCTGATGTGCCATTGGCCCCCATTGCATAAACAATATCAAACAAATCGTTTCCTCCTTAAAAATTATTAATCAATATTATTGATTTTATTGACAATTTAAAGACTATCACCCTGTGACAGCCACATTACATATTGGGTTGAAATACACGATCAAAAATTAGGTTGACATACTTCAAATGATAATTGACGTCAAATATTTCTTTGATTTTTTCCTGAGAGATAAACTTTAACACTCTGGTATCATTTAAAATTAACTGCATGAATGGAATTTTTTCATTCCAAACGCGCATGGCATGTTCTTGAACCAAACTATAGGCATCTTCTCGACTCATTCCGGAATCAACAAGCGACAGCATAATTTGTTGAGAAAATATAAGACCTTTCATCATATTTAGGTTGTCAATCATACGCTCTGGATAAACTACCAAATTTGCGATCATTCGTGTTATTCTATTCAGCATGAAATCGATTAATATTGTAGAATCAGGTGCAATTATTCGTTCTACAGAAGAATGGCTAATATCTCTTTCATGCCATAGGGGAATATTTTCAAGTGCGGCAATAGAATGAGATCGAATAACACGAGCCAGTCCACTCAAATTTTCCGATCCAATTGGATTTCGCTTATGAGGCATTGCGGAAGATCCTTTTTGCCCCTTAGCAAAAAACTCTTCAGCTTCCAGCACCTCTGTTCGCTGTAAATGTCTAATTTCAATTGCGATTTTTTCAATAGTTGATGCAATGATTGCCAATGTGGTAAAATATTCAGCATACCGATCTCGTTGAATAACTTGAGTTGATGCTGGTGCTGGGGTTAATCCAAGTTGATCACAAACATAGGTTTCTATTTCAGGAGGAATATTTGCAAAAGTGCCAACAGCGCCAGAAATCATTCCGGTACAGATTGTTTTCATTGCCGCTTCAAACCGTTTTTTATTTCGTTGCATTTCATCATACCATACAGCAATTTTTAGTCCAAAAGTGATTGGTTCTGCATGAATACCATGTGATCTTCCAATCATTACAGTGTGTTTATGTTCAAACGCCTTGTTTTTTAAAGCAATAATAAATTCATCAATATCGTTTAAAATAATTTCACTGGCTTGTTTTAATCGGATTGCCATGCTGGTATCCAGCATATCTGATGATGTCATTCCTTTATGAATATATCTTGCATCTGGACCAACAAATTCTGCAACACTTGTAAGAAAAGCGATTACATCATGGTGCGTTTCTGATTCAATTTCTTCAATTCGTTTAATGGAAAAATTTGCTTTAGCTTTAATGTTGGCAACTGCATTGTCTGGAATCATGCCTAATTTCCCCATGGCTTCACATACAAGGACTTCAACCTCAAGCCAGGTTTTGTATTTATTTTCTTCTGTCCAAATATTACCCATGATTGGACGCGTATACCGATTGATCATTTTTTCTCCTTATGTAAATGTAAGTTATACCCTAATTCATAATATGATATAGACTTAAAAGATAAAATAAAGATAATTTTTTTTGATTGCGTTATTGCTTCATCGATGTACTGTTGTACAAGTTTCGTCGATGTACTGTTGTTCTAACGCCTAACGCCTTTCCAGAATCTTATCTTAAAATCTATAGTATAATTGAAATCTAAGCAATCACGATTTAAAACCTTTCCTATTTGAAGAGTGCCCCGGAGGGGGTTGAGGGCGAAAATAAG
>Ga0272440_1004078_pt1 | contig 10606 bp, 4 predicted proteins | sample SSMMMBAug17_FD_192440 | JGI IMG/M metagenome (GOLD analysis project Ga0272440, IMG submission 192440) | Marine sediment archaeal communities from Little Sippewissett salt marsh, Falmouth, MA, United States - SSM-MMB-Aug17 | ecosystem: Environmental > Aquatic > Marine > Wetlands > Sediment ... | reverse complement strand
GCTGGAAGTTAGACATAGAATTAATTGTGCAAGCTTTGAGTAAAGCAATGTATGAAACATTTCCATTTTATATAATCTCCATGTTCTGAAAGTTTAAACAAATAGACATATATCCTTTTAATTCAAATTTTTCCATTTAATCAAAGTTTTTATACTATTGATAATGAAATACAACAGTAATATTACTACACAAATAAACAGCATTCTATTGCTTTTATTAAGTTCAAAAATTTCTTTTTGTTGCTTATTATTGATTGCCTCACGTTCAGAAATTTTTTTTGTTAAAATCTCTTTATTCGTTTTCAAAACTTTAATAGAATAAGCTTTTTCTTCCTGTTGACCTTCAAGAGAGGATACCTTTTTCTCTAATGCGTCAGCTTTTTCTCTTTCTTGATTCAGATTCTGTTGCAATTGAGAATTTTTCTTTACACTTTGATCATAATCTATTTTTAACTCGGATAATTCCCTATTAATTTTATCAAATTGTTTCTTTTTATACTCATCGGGTGGCTGAGGTGTATGAAAATTCTTACCCAGGCTTATTGGAAAATAACGTTTTGAGTTAGGTTGAAGTTTTTTATTTAATAATGCAATATCCGCCTTATATGATAATGGGTGCCATGTAAAACATCCCACAATTGTCACATTTGACAATAGATGTTCTTCTAATATTTTTGGCGTTGTATGAAGTAGAATGATAACTTTTTTTCTGAAATGATTTCTTGATTTTGAACATGCAACACTAAGAAGTTTCATGTCGATTTCATCCAAAACAGTATAGATAATACAGCAATTCGTTGATAAATGTTCCAAAATTTTTTGTTGTTGGTTTTTCAGCCAATCATTTCCTTTTTGTCTTGGTACAGGGACATATATTTTCTGGGGTTTTGCTATAAAATTTTTTTCAAATATGTCGATGTGGTTTTCATCAATATAAAAAATAAATTTTTGTGCATCAGAATCACTAATTTCATATTTTCTAACTCCATTATAGTTGATCAAAATCATAGATTCTTTTACTAATGCTTCAACAAAATCAGAACTGTTTCTAAATTCAGTTTTTCCAATCAGTTCATTGATGTTACATGGTTCAATGTCCTTATCAACAGGTGGATTTTCATAAATGGAATTAGAAAAAGAATCAAATTTTTTAAATTTATTTTTCACCAGTTTTGCTTTGAGAAGTAGTATTCTTTTTAATGATTTACGAAATCTTTTTTGTGATTCTTTTGACCCCTTAATATGTGTGGTTAAAGACTGAATTACTTCCTTTATGTCATCAAAACTGAAAGATAACTCAGCATTGTTGATGTCAGGTTTTTCAGGGAAAGGGGTTTTTACATCAGAAAAAAACAATATATCATGACCAGCTTTGAAAGCTTCAACAGCAAGAGTCCCAAAAGATAAAATTTGATCTCTATTATCCTTCCTGTAAAGTTGAATTGCTTCATTTTGACTTAAATCATCTGTAATTAATATTTGATTTTCATATCCAAGTCCATCAATTTTCAAAATTTCTTCATTCTTTGTTGGACTCTTAATTTCGTAGGGTTTATGAGTTCTTAATATGTCAACGAAAGTGTTTGAAACAGTGACAATTGGTGAACCAATCTCATTATTCAACTTAGGAATATTGACATGAGATGTCATTATGCCATTTAAAAGTGTATTAAACTCCTTGCGAGGTAAATAATTCTCTATTGTCCCATAGTATTCTGGAAATTTATGATATTTATGTGCATATTCTATTGATCCCTTTCCAGGAATGAATTTTCCGAAGATCACGATATCACTTTTTTGCAAGCCTTCAATATAATGCTTTACATAATGATAAACAATATCCGGCGTGCTTCCAAAGGCTTGATTTACAATTGTTTTACTGGAAAAACCATTCGTAGTTTTGTCACAGTCAATATGTGGGCCAAGTAACGTATTGACTTGAAAATACTTCAGTTGTTCACCGAGCAGATGTCCGGCTTGTTTAATTAATTCGCCATCATTTGTAGAGGCCAATGTTAATCCAGGCAAAGACATAAAATCTTCAATAAAGGGTATGGATGTAAATTTGGGGCCATCACAATTTGCAGCTAGAAATAATGGGATTTTTAACCTGGTATTCTTTGCCTGTCGATGCAATGATTTGAGAAGAAATTTAGATTTTATTACATGAAATCCTACATGCATTGAGTCATGAAATTCTTCATGCATTAAGTCACTATTTGGTAACTCAAAATTCATTTTTCGAATGAAAATATTTCCAATTTGATAATCCTGTATCAATTTAATCACATACATATCTTTAAACTTTTCTTCCTTTAACACATCCGGAAAGCCAACCATTAATAATTGACCGACACTGTCTTCAATTGATACTTCTTCTGCAAATTCAATCACTTTTTGTCTTTCAGGGGGGGTCAAATCTTCCATTGCATATAAATTATTTTGCAAGGTAAGCATAACAGCTATCAGTATCGCTGCATTAAGAATCGTTATGAATGAGAAGAATTTATAGTTCCTCAACCTTATAATCATATTTTTTTGCATTTTTATCCTCCTATTTAGCTGTTCAAATAAACACTTACACCAGGAGACTTAGTAATTCACCAACTTTATTCGCAACTGTTGCAAATGCCTTTGGACATAAAATCAGTTCAAAACTTTTAGAATCGCGACAAAAAAATTCCTTTTTTGAAAAAGTATAATACCGCTGGTAAGTCTTTGAATTTTTTACTGTCATCTTTTGCCTTATTTCTATCAAAGTCCCTTTGTCAATATACATACCATATAAAATAGCATCAATATTATTTCGCAATAACAAATCTCTGGCAATTCTTTCAGTTTTTTCATTACTGGTCAGGTTTGAATTATAAGTGATGTTCATGAGCTTGTTCGCATTGACTAAATTATCATCAAGCTTATGATTCCTTGCATTGAATCTAATTCCTTTATTATTCTTGATGAAATTATTGATACCGGCAAGGATTGCTTTATTAATACTCATACTTTTATCGCTCATTAGTAATGACTCGGAAGTCATTGGATTTGTGAATGATAATTGAGTAATATATGCAGGCTTATGATCTGTTTGGTATGATTTGTTACTCATTTTCTGATTTTTCTGGAACAAGTTTTCATTCATGTGTGAATTTTTTTTTCGAAGATTCTTTTGAATTAACATATGATAACTGGATTTACTGAAAGGATCAATTTCTGAAATATACTTGGAGTGAGGCTTAATTTCAGGAATTTTTCGGGCAATATCAAAAACAATACTGTTCTTTTTACGAAAAGAATAAACTTTTTCTTTATATTTAAATGCAATTGAGTTGCTTGAATATGAAGGTACAAAAACAATATCTCCTTCAGAATGAATTAGACTGATTAAACTGAATCCGCCGGGTAACGATGTGATAAACGTTTCAGCATCTTTTGCAGCTTGAATCAGTCGTCTTTCAGAAAAGGACTGCGTATTCTCTTTGATTGTGATTCCAAAAAATTCAAGTGCTTTTGTATCGGTTGGATTGTTAATCAATCGCTTCAAATTCACGAGAAAATTGGGTGAATGTCTAATATGAGGTTTATTTTCAATTGTTTGTTTTAATTTGTAAATATATTGTGAGGCCTGTGCATAATTGCTTGTGATTCCAAAATATCGTAAAGCTGCTTTGTCGTGGGGATTGTCAATAATTGCCTGAATTTTTTCACTGAATTCCTTTGATGAAAAAATATCGTTAAAGTTAGTGAGAAGTTCAAAATTTTTAAGAAAATCTTGAGACCCCTCCACTGATACACGACGAACATTTACAGGATATCTCTGCTGGTCGGTATATGATGAATATTCAGGTATATATTTTACGCATTTTTTTCTATTGCTGTCACGATACAGGAATGCAACCCGTGCATTAATTTTAAGTACCCCTGTCTGGATGGGTATGAATTCTATTGTCATTGTATATTTTCTTTTGGAAGGCCACCATTTATACCAGTTTTCAGCCATTAAATCTTTGGTGTAAATACAACATTTATCTTTATTTTCTCCAATTCTGTACCTGACCTTAGAGTTTTCAAGGTATACTGTGCTATTACTATCTTTTTTAATAATCATAACTCTTGAACTGAAAGAAACAGTAATTCCCCCCTGGACAGGTTTATCCATCGGGTTCTTTGCTTCTATTTGCATTGTTATGACCTCACCCCATTTAATAACAGATGGTTTATTGATATTAATCGTCAGCTCATCTGCATGGGCAACAGGTAGCAAAAACAGTGTACAAAGTAAGAACAAAGTACACACTTTTTTATAAACAGATTTACATAAAAAAGAGAGGTTATCTCTAAATAACAGCATTATACCTCCAAAACACATAAATAAAGAAAAATAGTGATACGTAGACATGATCATATCTTTTTCTGATAAGCGATCTCCTCTGTACATTGAAATAAACATATATAAGCCACACAAAATAATCATACCTGTTAAAAACAAATCTCCATCACGACAGAATTTATTTTTACTTTTATTTAAAGTAAAAAATAATGCCAGCGATGAGATTGCGTAATAGAGTTGTGTTGGATGCAATGGAACATCAGGATATGTTTTACCTGCAGGGGAATTATCAGAAAAACTGATCCCCCAGGGTAAATCTGTTGGTGATCCAAAACAACAGCCCGCCATAAAACAACCCAGTGCTCTTTGAATGGCTAAACCAGGTAAAGCGTACAAAAATAAAAAGTCGAATGTTGCCAAAACTGGAATGTGTTTTATCCAGCAGTACAGACATATGAACAGTAATGTTAAGGACAGCGCACCATAAAAGGAGTGTCCGGGTTGATACTGAATGGAAGTAAATGATTGCCATGAATAAGGTATATAGCCAGTTACGAATAAGCATACTTTATCGCCCCACAAAACAACCATGAGCGTTAGCAGACAAGAATTAATGAAATCATTTACAGTCAAAAAATCAGGCAGTTTCATCATTGCCAATCCTGCACATAAACAGAATGCACAAACCATTGCAAAACCATAACTATATACTGTAAAACCTTTATATTCTAACAATATTGGATGCATGAATTTATCTCTCTTTATTGTGCGACTGCATTAAAAAAAATGCGGTGTGTTCATTTCTTTTTACTGACAATCAGCATTGTTGCGCCATTGAATGTTGATGCAATATCAATGTCTAACATTAATCCAGTGGTTTTAGACTTTTTTACTACCAGTAAAAAATATGATTGATTGTTATTCGTGTTTTTTGTAGGTGAAGCACTCCAGAAATGATATAAAACACCTTCTTTTAATGGGTTTGAATGATTTTTTTGCATGTCATTTAATTGAAATATATACAACAATTCTTCAATTGTCGGCGCACGCCATGGTTTCAGCCCCTTATACCTTTTTTTGATTTGTGGTGATTGTTTTAGTGTTTGTAAGTCAGATACATATCGGGATAAAAATATCTGCATATAAATAGAAAAATCTGGAATGGTTGGATCTGTCATATGTTTTGTTGAAATTTCTCTTATGGATATGGGTGAAAAAATATCATAGGTGTTTGTATCGTTTTTCAAGGTAAAGGTGCTATCCCAACCCGCATTTTTCATTAATTGCACGACTTCTTGACAGGATTTGTTTATATTTTGCGCGATAATTATTAATGCTTCTTTTTTTTGTTCATTTGTCAGATCTGGTGTACAGTAAAAACCGTTGTCCAGTATCATCTGGTATATTGTTTTATATGGATTGGGACCATTTTGAACATTGTTTTTTTGAACAGGCGCTTTCTGAATGGTTATTTTCTGATGAGTAACAGGCAGGTTTGAAACCCGGGTGACAAATTGCTGAACAGCTTTTTCCATTGCACTTAAAATGTTGTCCTGGGTATTCGGGGATATCTGCACGCTTTCTGAAATTGTATAGGGATTCGTCTGATCTTTTTGATAGACATACATATTAAATGTCAGATTGTTAAGCAACAAATCTTCTTCCAGACATGATACAGCTAACGTTTGAATCCATTGATTCTTTGTAAATATATTTTGAATATCCTTTTGAACATTGTCTGTTAAATTGGGCTCAATTGTTATTGCAGGACTGAACAACAATTCAGTTGTAAAGGGCAATGATCTGGGAGGATAATCAATGTATTGAATAGCCAACTTATTTTTTTTAAACTGCCTGTCAAGATGCCCCTTTAACCCATTTAAGAAGGAATTAGATATGATATGTCTTGATTGTTCGGTCAGATTAACTGTCATCGGTGTAAAAAGGGCAGCATCTGTTTGTGCCATGACATTCATTGATTGTTTCGCGGGGTGGACAAGCGCATTGTTTTTATTTCTGAAGGTCAACATGATTGATGGTAGATTTTTATTGTAATCATGCATCAAAAAAGACGCTTTAACACCATTCATATAAAATTGGTTGGCTTTGAATGGCATAAATGAGGCGTGGTTTACAGGGTTTTTTTGGGTTAATGAAAAAATCAAATCGCCAGGTCGTTGACCACTTCTGACATATATACGTAAAGCAGCTCCCTGGTTCATCCCTTTTTGAGACGCACGAATCGCCATTTGATAACGATGTTTGTTTACATAAGCATCTTTTTGATTATAATGAAAACCAGAAAAGAAGTCATAATCCTTAACAAGTAACCGTTGGATCTCGCATCTCCAGATATCATTTGATTCTTTTTTCCATTGTGTTGCGGGAATTGTTTGAGAGATGATAAATTCGCCGGCTTCTTCAAAAAATAATCCACAAAAAATTTCTTCACTTTCTGATACAGGTCTTTTGAGTAATGATTTTTGAATATTTTGTTGTGGGTAGATCTTTTTGGGTGCAGGTAAATTTTCAAATAATAACGTTAAGAAAAATTCGTTTGTATTCTTCTTATAGGAAATATCCATGTTTTTTGGATGAATATTACCGATCAGTAAATGCTTCTTTTCAATGGGCATAAAAAAATTATCCTGTGTAATTTTATCTTTGATATACAATGACAGCTGACCGGGTTTGACCTGAGATGTTAAATAAACAACAATTTTTTCATATTTTTTTTGCTTTGCCGGGCATATCATGGCTTGTAATCTTTTATTGCCATTCTGATCTTCATACAATGAAAATCCGTGTATGGTTTGGGCTTGCGGAATATTGTTCACTGATGCGTTTACTGATAAATGAGCGAACTCCCCTTTCCAGATGCCACTTTGCTTTTTTTCCCAATGATCTATACTGCTGGTTATCTCAAACATACCAGGTTTACAAAAGAGTAAACCATAAGAAAAACTTTTATTTGTTTGATTATTACAAGAGGTCACAATCATTATTGTTGTTATTATTGTAACTGTTTTTAATATTCCTTTTATAATCATCATGATATTTATCCATTTATAAGATACATTATTGATTCACCATGGAAACAGGTAATAAGTAAGCACGTTCCTGTTTTACGTGCATTGGGTAAAAACTCAGATGGATATTCTTTCTTAAAAAGGAATTATGCTGTAGCATATTCATATCGTCTTGAATTTGTACAACAGCTACCCAAAATATTTCATTTTCTTTTTTACAGGAAGAAGACCAGAAATATAGATTGCCACTTTTATTTGGCAGCAGTCTTTGTAAAACATTGCTACTCAACTCTTTATACGCTCTTAATTGGAAAAAATGAAACAAATCTTCCAATGTTGGAATATACCAACTGTTGATACCGGCAACATTTCGCTTATTACAGCCAGATATTCTTTTTAATGCTTCATCATATGTTACAGGATCTATAGAAGATGGCATACAATTGAAAGTATGAATCTTTGAGTGATCCATCTTTTCAGATTGAATTAAAAAAAATTGATCTATTTTTTGAAAGATATTGTCGGTGTAATTCGTTTTTTCTTCATATGTGTTTCTCCAACTATTTTGTGATAATTTTCTGTGAAATTCAATTTCACTGATGTTTTCTATTAATTGTATCTTGTTCAATGCTTCAATATGGTCAGAATCTCTACTCTCAGAACAATAAAATTGTTTTTTTAAAATCAAATCCTCATAAACTTTTTGAACAGTTGGATACTGCTGATCCTTTTTGTCTGTAACAATTTTTTTGGGGGTTGCCAGGGATTTTGTATCTAGAAATATCGATGGTTGTTTATGGCTATTATTTATCTTGACAATTTTAATATGTTTTTTTGTGCAAAAAGTAAAATCTTCTTTATCAAAGGCAAAGAATTCAGGTGCGGTTTGAACATTAACATTTTTTATAAATTCCAGGCTGCCAGGATTTTCTGAATGATTCATTTGTATTTCCAGTGGGATTCTGGATTTATTGAATATATCCGCCTTCCCAACATCAACAATATACTGACCACAATTATTCATATAACCACCTTCATATAGTATATTGTTATTTATCAGAAATGTATAAATTGTTGCCAATTGAAGACTCTTTTTCTTATCCCATTGCCATTCTTTTTCATCAATAAAGGCCCTGACTATATATGAACCATTGCTGTAAAACATGAATCCATTTAATCCTTTGTTATTGGCACAGGGGTTTATCAGGATGTTGTTTCCCGGGTCAATTGTTTTGATTGTCAATAATAAGGATGGATGATCTTTTATATAATCCGGTTCAATTGCAGTTACTTTCATTGTAGAACTGTTTGGAAATTCAAAGTCATTGATCGTAAACGCTGAAAAAGTGCCTTGCTTTTTTGCATGCATTTGTGATCGGAGAATCAAATCGCCAGGATTTTTTTGAGATTTTATTAGAATTATGATTCGCCTGCCTTTTTTCGTACTTTTCGTGTCAACAAAATATTTTCCTTTCTTGTAGTGTACGCCCAGATATCTTTTGGAATTTATACTAAACGTTAGCATATATGCATAATTAATATTCTCCGCAAGTTTTTGCCATTCATGAGCGGCAATATGCCCCTGGATATAATAATTTTTGCTGGCCTCATGAAGCAAGACTCCATACAGATTTTTTTTTTCTACAGGATAATTCTGTTGACTGTTTTTGATAAAGGATAGATAAATATGAGGTTGGGAAACCGCATGCTCAAAGCTGATGTAACATGGCGAGGTTTGATCCATTACAAACATTTTATTTGTAAAAGGAATAAACGTATCCGGGTTGTTTATGGTTGAAGCATATTGAAATTTTAATTGTTTGGGGGCTTTTGTTGTGTGTACCCATATTGGAATTTTGTTTCCTTTTTTCATGTTCTTATTTATGTGTACATAAAGCCTGGAATTTTTCTGATGAAAACCAAAAAGTTGAATAGGAGGATGATTGTTTTCTTGGCAATAGATAATTTGTATGTTGGTACACCAAAGATTTGCACTTTTTTTTTCCCATTGAACTTTTTTGAAATATATTTGATAATTACCTGGATTATCGAAAAATAGACCTGGGGTAATATTTTCTGCACGACATTGATCATGACATAACAATGAATATACAATTAATATAAATAAGAATAACGTTGTATATTTTTGTAGTAACTTTTTCATAAATCAAATACTCATAATTATTAGTCAGAAAAGTCGCAAACAGGTATCAGATAAGCGTCCTCTTCATTTATATTCATTGCGTAAAATGAAAGATCAATTGTTTTATGAAGCCAACCATCATTACTGCCAGGGAGGAGCACTGTAGCGGAAGTGTTTCTATGATAATTGACTTCAATGACCCAATGAGAATTCTCATTTTTTACTGATGACGTCCAAAAATATACTCTACCTAGCTCATTAGGAAGTAACTCATTTAAAGCCCCAATGGTTATTTCTTTGAATTTTTTTAATTGGAAAAAATGAAATAGCTCATCCAATGTTGGAATCCTCCAATTATTACGTCTTGCATGATTTCTGGAATTATAGCGATATACTTTTTCTTCAGCGTCCTGATAGCTCAAGTTGTGAGAGGATGGTATACAATAAAAACTAACTGTTTGATTTGATTCTAAATTTTCTGACCTAACTAAAAAAATTCGATCAATCGTATTTAAGACAGCTACTTCGTTTGATTCATCTGGGTAAATGGTTTGATCATTGAACTTAGTTTGCCAGTCACTTTTACTCAACATACGTTGGAATTCCATGTCATTTACGTTTAGTCTTTGACTAATTATATGAGCAGTATTTGCATGTTCTATGTTCTCTGAAGCATACAATATTTTATTAAATATTAAATCTTCATAAACTTTTTGAATTGTTGGATATCTATTATCAAGACGAGATATTATATTTATTAATCTAGATATAACTGACCTAATCGCATTTTGGATATCAGCATCACTTATTTGAACATTATCTGGATCAGGTATTGGTACTTCTTCTTTAACTGTTATCATCTTATCTTTTGAAAGAAAATAATGTAAATAAAATACGATAGCGTTTTTAGTCCAATCTTCGTCAATATTACCCAGTATAAAACCTTTACAATCTTGTTCTCTATTCTTCATCCTTTGTAATTGAGCAAGTGGGTGGTGTTTTATATCTTTTTTCAACTTCGGAAGAGTGGCTCCAATTGATTCGATAGAGAATGGTTGATAATCATCATGATGATAATCCTCAATGGAAATTTCATCCCGAAAATGT
>Ga0272440_1004077_pt1 | contig 10607 bp, 10 predicted proteins | sample SSMMMBAug17_FD_192440 | JGI IMG/M metagenome (GOLD analysis project Ga0272440, IMG submission 192440) | Marine sediment archaeal communities from Little Sippewissett salt marsh, Falmouth, MA, United States - SSM-MMB-Aug17 | ecosystem: Environmental > Aquatic > Marine > Wetlands > Sediment ... | reverse complement strand
TATGTGAAATCTGGATCTTCATTATATAATTCCCAATAAATAGACTCTGATACAACTTCGCCATCTTTTGATTTGGGTGTGGATTCATCACTTTCATATGTATCATGATATGTATTATAATCTTGTATATTATAGTCATAAGATAAAAAATCATTTGCCTTTGCTATCATTGGCTCTTGTGCAAGAGTTGTCATTGACTCCTCCTTTCATTATTCGATTCTAAAGATCATATCTTAACAATGATCAATAATAAAAAAGTGATTTATAGGTATTAATTTTATCGAAGGTTCCATTTATGTCAAGTTTTATATTGTGGAAGGAAGAGATAATAAATACAGGTCATGTTTGTTTCAGCAGCTATACATAATTCAATGCTTTTTTATAGTTTTCAATTGATTTTTCGTAAAACTTTCCCTGTCTATATGCATTTGCAAGGTTAAAATAAAATAAACCATTTTCTGGAGACAAATTACAGGCTTTTTTTAAGCAATTAATGGAAAGTTGGATAAAACCTTGTTTTGCAGCCTCTTCTCCTTTAAAATTCCAGTAATTAGGCTTTAAAGGATTTGTTTGGGTAGGATGTAAAATTTTTTCTTTTGTATTAGTTAAATTATTTTTTTGAAAATATTGGTCAGCTTTCTGAAAATACGATTCAACTTTTTGTTTCAATAAGGTATCTTCTAATTTTACAGGTTTATATGTAGTTTTTATATTCTTTTCATTAAGTTTTATTTTTTTCAAGTTCTCGATTAGTTTTATTTTGATAATTTCAATAACTTTTTTCCAGTTTCCTGGCTCGTTTTGACGAAATAATTTCATACATGGATACCAGGGACTTTTATCTGTTTTTTGTAGCCAGCGCCAATCAGCATCAAATCCAAGTAGAGTCCATACATTTAAGCCCAATGCTCCAACTAAATGAGCCATTGCTGTATCAACTGTCATAATCAAATCCATCTTACTTGCTGCAATAGCAGTATCTGCAAAGTCTGAACAGTATTGCCCCAAATCAACAAGCTTTTCTCCTGCTTTTTCCTTTAATTCATGAATCCTTGGTCCTTTTTGAAAACTAAAAAATTGTATGTCTTCAATATCAAATAAACTTTCAAATTCTTTTAAAAATAATGATCGTCCAAGATCAGCTTTCAATGCAGTATTTCCAGTTCCTCCCCATACAATTCCTACATTCAGCAATTGTTTATTTTTTTCAATTGAATTATTCAATTTTGACCTTAGAGGTATAGTTGGATTCAAATAAGGAAATTGCCCTGGTAAATCTTCAAAATTTAAACTCAATATATAGCCCAAACTTAGTAAAGATACTTGTAAATCATGGGGAGGTAAAGGCTGACCTCTTTTAGTGATGACATCAATGCCAGTCAAGCCTTTAAACAGACGAAAAAGTTCGGGCTGACATTCAAAGATAATTTTTTTAACTCTTTTCTGAATGATTGGTAAAAATCTTATAAACTGAATACAATCGCCAAATCCTTGTTCTGCATATACAAGAAGACTTTTATCTGGCTCTTCATCTCCATGCCAGAAAGGTTTTTTAGATGAGGATTTATAGGTTTCTTGTTTTTGTAAACGCCATTCATACTCAATAAATCCATTTACAAAATCTCCTAACAATAGAAGTATAAAACTTTTGTTATAATGACTTTTTACATGATTTGAATCTATTGCCAGAGCATTATTATAAGATTCAATAGCTTTTTTATAATTTCTTAGCTTGTTATATGCAACTCCCATATTATAATGAGCTGCAACATGATCCCTTTGAATTGAAATGACTTGTTCAAAACATTGAATTGCTTTTTTGAAACGTCCTATTCTTGAATATGATTCTCCAAGGTTTAAGTGTGCATCTTTAAAATTTTTGTCTATTGATATTGTTTTTTGAAAAAACTGTATAGCATTATCATACCTCTTTTGGTTGAACATCAGTTCTCCGAGGTTATACCAGGCTGTTACATAATTTGGATCCAATATAACAGTTTTTTTATAGCAGGAAATTGCATCTGGAATTTTTTTTAACGCGGTGTTGATCAATCCTAAATAAAAATTAATATCTGGTGATTCTGGTATTTTTTTACTAACAGCTAATATGGTTTTTGATGCAAGATCGAATTTTTTAGAATAATAGTACATTAATCCCAAATTAACTAAGGCATCAATACGATTTGGATCATGTTCTAGTATTGTTTTAAAACAGTTTGATGCTTCATCATAGGCTTTTTGTTCGGCAAGGGCCATACCTTGATGTAAAAGATTTTGAATATTGGAGTTCATATTTGACATAGCTTTTTTTTATAAGTTTTTTTATAAACATTTTAGAATGTCATAATTGAAATACAGTGTCAATTATAAAAGATCATTTTAGTGAATCTTAAAAACATCTTGATTGAGATTCATTTTTTATATATCTATTATTTTTTATTGTAATAAATTTTAATTAGGAACCATATTTTAATAACTTTCCAAGAAAGAGAAAGATATTAAGTTGTGGTTCCTTAAACTTTTCCAAAAAAAAATTGAGGTGAAAAATGATCACTAAAGGGCTAAAAACAGTTACTAACGCCGTTGGAAATTCATTGTCACTAATGAAGACGGGCGAACAACGGATGCGTGAAGAATTGGTCCGGTCTACCGATTTAATGAGTATTGTTTTAAAAAAACTACTTGTTAATAATAATATTGAAGACTTAATAAACAGGATGCCTAAAAAAATGGGAGATCATGGATATGATCCCTGGGGCTATAATCCTGAAACAGCTAAAATTGGATTGGCAGTATTGAAAAAAATATATGATTATTATTTTCGTGTAGAATCATATGGACTGGAAAACATACCTAAAACTGGCAGCGGTTTCGTTATTGCAAATCATAGCGGTCAGCTTCCCATAGATGGAACTCTTATTGCTACAGCAATGGCTACTAATCCAAATGGTCCACGTGCTCCCAGAGTCATGATTGAACGTTTTTTCCCAACTGTACCTTTTGTCTATTCTTTTCTTACTCAGGTTGGTTCAATTATTGGAGATCCTATTAACTGTATAAAAATGCTTGAAAATGATGAAATTATTATTGTTTTTCCAGAAGGCATAAGAGGATCAGGAAAACCTTACAAATTACGATATCAACTTCAATATATGGGTACAGGTTTTGTTAGAATTGCAGTACAAACAAAAAGTCCTATTGTGCCAGTTGGAGTGGTTGGGTGTGAAGAAACAATGCCATCAATGGGATCAATCGATTTTCTAGCGCGTTTACTTTCTATTCCATATGTACCAATAGCTCCACCATTTCCTTTACCTGCTAAGGTAATTCTTACTTTTGGTGAACCCATATATTTGGATGGTGATATTGACGATGAAAATGAAATGATTAAAAAAGTCGAGATTGTCAAAGATTCAATAAATGATCTTATTCAACAAGGATTACAAAAAAGGGGAAAGAGGTATTTCTGATGGGAGATATGAATAAAAAGAAAGTTTTAGTTACTGGTGCAGGTGGTGCGCTGGCTCAACGTGTAATCAATAAGTTGAAACTGCGCAGAGAATATCAAATAATAGGCGTTGGATTTAAAGAAAGCACATATTTTGATGATACAATTATCAATTATCGTATTGATTTTTCCAAACGCGGTTTTGAAATGGTTTTTAGAGAACACCAGCTTGATGGTGTCATTCATTTAGGTAGGATTTTGTTATATGAAGATACAGCTCATCGTCGATATAATGTCAATGTAACAGGTTCTAAAAAAATATTTGATCTTAGTTTAAAGTATGGTGTGAAAAAAAGTATTGTTTTATCTACTTTTTATGTTTATGGAGCACACCCATATAATCCATCATTAATTGATGAAATGTTTCCATTAAAAGCATCAAATAATTCCTCAGATCTGGCAGACGCTGTTGAATTAGAATATTTATCATCTTTATATATGTTAAAATATCCAGAACTAAAAACAACCATTTTAAGGCCTTGTAATATTTTAGGTCCTGGTGTTCAAAACTCGGTAAGCCTGTTACTTAACAGAAAGTATGTACCTTGTCTGTTGGGTTTTTCTCCCATAATGCAATTTATTCATGTCGATGATCTGGCAGAAGCTATTGTTCTTGCCTATGAGACTCCTAAGCCAGGGGTATATAATGTTGTTACAGAAGACTGGCTCCCATATCAAAAAGCAATTACAATGGCAGGAGGTTACCCAACCCCCATTCCACCCTTTCCGCCATCACTGTCGCGTCAGGTTGTACGATTAATGAATATCAAAGAATTTCCTGACTATTTGTTAAATTATTACAAATACCCTGTTGTTTTAGATGGAAGTCTTTTTAATAAAACATTCCCTTTTAAACCAAAATATAATTTTACTGATATTTTTGATTATTACAAAAAACAAAAAAATCTTTGGGCCTTTTAGGAACAAACATTGGAACGCATACAGGGTTTTGAATTTAACGAACGCAAAGAATGCCCATCATTTCTACGAGATGCTGTCGTAGAGATTTTGGGCAAGGCAATTAAATGGGGACAAATTTTTTCTCCTGTTACACCTCTTTTTATGGATTTTTGTAAAAAAACTAACAATTATTCATTTATTGATCTATGTAGTGGAACAGGAGAACCCTTAATTGCATTTATTGAAGGTATGAAACAGGCTAATTATGACTCTGTAAGTTTCAGTGCATCTGACTTATTTCCAAAAATTCATGCAATGAAGCAGGTTGTTCATGAATATCCAGAGAACATTTCAATGATTTCTGAACCTATTGATGCCACAAATGTTCCTGAAAAACATGACCGCCCTGGTCGAACGATTATCAATGCATTTCATCATTTTTCAACTGATCTTGCTCAGGAAATAATTAAAGATAGTGTAAAAAAAAGACGTGCTATCTTTATACTTGAAGCCTTCCCAAGAGATTTAAAATGTTTTCTCGCCTTTTTTCCAATGTTGACACTTTCATTTTTATTAAATCCTTTTTTAACCAAAAAAGACCGACTTACTAAGTTTTTTTTCTCTTTCATTATTCCCATAATACCTATAATTGGAACCTATGATGGATTCATAAGCCTATGTCGAATTCATGATAAAGAGGAACTTATGGAAATGGTAAAACCATATCAGGATATTTACGATTGGGAATATCATCAAGTTCCTTTTTCAAAATGGGGAAAGTCTCTGGTTTTTATTGGGATTCCAAAAGATGATTTATATTAATAATTTTAACAAACGTTTATGTGTTTGGCTTTTATAGCATTCCATCCAGTAATTTTTTCAAACATGGTTTTCGATTTGTTTTATTTTTCCATATAACCAATTTATCAATGATATCTCGATAAAACATTGAAACATCTCCTATATGCTCTTTGAATAAATTTATCAGCTTTTTACAACAATGTATGTAACAAGTAAGTACAACTTTATAACATAAATTGTTTTAAAGTTGTATGTTATTTTTTAAAAGAAACAATCTTGCCTATCCCCATTCACCTCATAAAGACAATTTATTAATTTTTCATTTAAATTTGTATTAATTGCAATATTTTGATACTGTAAATTAGTATTAATTAATATTCAAGGACATATGGCAATCGCCTGAAGCTATTGCTCAAATATATAATCCTACAAATTAAGGAGAATTGATATGTCTAGTCAATTTGGTCAAATTTTTAAAATATCCACTTTTGGAGAATCACATGGAGCAGGACTTGGGGTTGTTATTGATGGTGTTCCTGCAGGATTAAATCTTGATAGCTCAATGATTCAAAAAGATCTGGATCGTCGGCGCCCTGGCACATCTAAATATGTTTCTCAAAGAAAAGAGTCTGACAAGGTAGAAATCCTATCAGGAGTTCAAAATGGAAAAACATTAGGTTCACCAATAGCCTTGTTAGTAAAAAACAAAGATGCTAAGTCAAAAGACTATTCAGAAATTGCTCACCTATTTCGTCCAGGCCATGCAGATTTTACATACTTTAAAAAATATGGAATACCTCTCCAGCCGGGAGGTGGTAGATCATCAGGCCGAGAAACTCTGGCACGTGTAGCAGCAGGTGCAGTGGCAAAAGCCTTAATTTCCCCTCTGAACATTATAATTCAAGCTTATACTATTTCAATTGGTGATATTCGTATAGAGTATTTAGACCCAGAATTTGCTGAGACTCATCCTTTAAGATGTGCAGATCCCGAAGTCGCTGATGAAATGTTAGCACTGGTTGACAAGGTTAGAAGTGAAGGCAATTCCATTGGAGGAATTATTCAAGTAGTGGCTGAAAATGTTCCTCCTGGATTGGGAGAACCAGTTTTTCATAAACTGGATGCAATGCTGGCAATGGCCCTTATCTCAATTGGTGCTGTTAAAGGCATAGAATTTGGAGCAGGCTTTCAAGCTGCAAAAATGAATGGCTTAGAGCATAATGATGCCATTACTCCAAATTCATTTGACTCAAATAACTCAGGCGGAATACTTGGTGGTATTTCAAATGGTGATTCAATTATTATGCAACTTTCTATAAAACCCACTCCATCTATTTCAATACCTCAACCTACTGTCAATATAAATGGTGAGCCCGAAATGATTACAATTAAAGGAAGGCATGACCCTTGCATATGTAGTAGAATCTGTCCTGTGGCAGAAGCAATGACAGCAATTGTTTTAGCAGATGCTTACTTACTCAATCAAAGACAATCACTCATAATCAATGAGTCATAATGCAGCATATAACAATTGGAGAAAAAAATGCAGCTATCAATAATAAATGGACCAAACTTAAACATGCTTGGGCAAAGAGAACCTGGCATTTATGGCAATAAAACCTTAAAGGATATTGAAAGAGAACTTCAACAATTAAGTGAAAGTTTTCAAATTGAATTAGACTTCTTTCAGTCCAATATTGAAGGCGAAATAGTAGATGCTATTCAGCAATCTGCTAATAGATGCAATGGTATTATCTTGAATGCAGGAGCATACACTCATACAAGTGTTGCAATTAGAGATGCTATTGCAGCAATTAGTATTCCAGTTATAGAGGTTCATCTAAGCAACCCACATACAAGAGAATCTTTTAGACACACATCTTTAATAGCCGATGTATGTCGTGGGTCAATTGCAGGCTTTGGAGATGAATCATATACACTTGCTCTACTATGGTTTGAAAGACAGCAATGACTAATAATAAGACAAAACCAGTATTACTGATTATTGATGACAATCATCTTAATGTTGAAACTCTAACTGATTATTTAGAACCTTACTATCAAATTCATGGGGTTCTTACAGGCCCAGATGCACTGTCATTGGCAAATGAATGCCAACCAGATTTGATATTATTAGATATCATGATGCCATTTATGGATGGATTTGAAATTTGCAGAAGATTCAAAGCCAATCCCAAATTGAAGGATATCCCAGTAATTTTTATTACAGGAAAGGGAGATGAGGCTGATATTGCTGAAGGCCTCAATATTGGTGCTGTTGATTATGTTACAAAGCCATTTCATATGTCAGAGATTCAAACACGCATAGAGTACCACCTAAATTATCAAGATACTAACAAAGACATTTTGAAAAGAAACGTAATACTCGAACAAAAGGTTGAGGAAAAAAATGCAGATATAAAAAAAATGCTTGAAGCCACAATCAGTGCTATGTCTCAAATGTTTGAAAACAATGACCCTTCAACAGCAGGTCATCAACAACGTGTAGCAAAACTTTCCATAGACATTGCAAAAGAAATGAATTTAACCAGTGATCAAATAGAATCAATCAGAATTGCTGCTTTAATTCATGACATTGGCAAAATTAGAATTCCTGATGCCATTCTTTCCCGCCCTGGTCCTTTACTTCAATCAGAATTTGATCTTATAAGAATTCATCCCCAGGTAGGATATGACCTTGTTAAGCACATTCCTTTTCCATGGCCAGTAGCAAAATTTATTTTACAGCATCATGAAAAATTAGATGGTTCTGGTTACCCTAATGGCCTAAAAGGTGATGAAATCTATACTGAAGCTAAAATAATATGCGTTGCAGATGTTGCTGAAGCTATGAATTCACATCGCCCATATCGTCCAGCTTTGGGAATAGACATAACAGAAGGTGAATTGATAAATAATAAAAATATTTTGTTTGATTCTCAAATTGTAGATATTTGTATGTCATTAATTTCAAACCCAAATTATAACTTTGATTGGGAATAATCATGTCAAAAAAACAATCGCATATTCTTCTTTGTAGCGATCTTTTAAGAAAAAAAGAGCAGCTAACAAACGTTTTAAAACAAGATTATAGCCTATCAACTATTGATTCAGCAAATAAACTTTTCGATTTAGCCATTGAACTTGTTCCAGATATTATTATTATAAATATTAATTTTAAAAAGGAAGATGCATTTAAGGCATGTGAACAAATCAAATCCAATGAAAAAATATCTGATATTCCTATAATCTTTATTTCCGAAATTTTTGAAGAAGAAGATACAATTAAAGCCTTTAATGCTGGTGCTGTTGATTTTATGGAACATTCCTTACATCATAAAGAACTTCTGGCCAGAATAAAAATTCATCTAAAACTTAAAAATTCAAGAGAACATCTAAAAGAAAAGAATAAAAATCTAAATAAAAAAATGATTATTGAGAACGATCGACTTCAGAACCTTATGGAATCAACAATACGTGCTATTGTGCAAACAGTAGAAAGTCGTGATCCTTACACTGCTGGTCATCAGCAAAGAGTTTCTGATCTTTCTTTTCAAATATCAAAACTTCTGGACCTGGATTCAAAAAAAAGAGGTGCTATTAAATATGCAGGACTTTTACACGATATTGGTAAATTACGTGTTCCAGATGCTATATTAAATCGTCCTGGCAAGCTACTACCTATTGAATTTGATGTTTTAAAAATTCATCCTAAAATTGGAAGTGATATTCTTGAAACAGTACCATCGCCATGGCCTCTTTCAAGGATTGTTTTAGAACATCACGAACGTTTAAATGGTACTGGATACCCTAATGGACGTACTGATGAAAACATCTTGATAGAATCAAAAGTAATAGCTGTTGCAGATGTTATGGAAGCTATGAGTTCTCACAGACCCTATAGACCATCACAAGGTATAACCTTAGCTCTTAATGAAATAAATTCTAATAAAGAAACTTTGTATGACCCACAGGTAGTTGATGCCTGTACACAACTTTTTGAAAAAGAAAACTATAAATTTGGTTGGTAAAACAAATTCAACTCACTTAGGTGACAACTAATTCAAGAGGTTCAACTTCTATATTATACTGTTGAGCATTCCATAAATCTAATTTAGTCTGCATGAATAACCAGCTTTCAGGTGTAGTATTTGTTGCTTTTGCTATCCTTATTGACATTTTGGGACTTAACGCAATTTTTTCATTAATTAACATTGATAAGCTTTTACGACTAACATTTAGTCGTTTTGCTGTCTCAGTTACGTTTAATCCAAGTGGTTTGATTACATCTTCTCTTAATATCACACCAGGATGGGTTGGTTTTCTTTGGTGAAGCATATTTCCTTCCTCCAATTATTCTTAATGATAATCTCTATAGTCTACAATTATGGCATCTTGTCCTTCAAAACCAAATGTAACTCTCCAGTTTCCACTTACCCAAACCGACCAAATTCCTTTTTCTTTTCCTGACAATGGATGAAGTTTGTATCCAGGTAGGTCCATATCTCTCGGATAAATTGCAGCATCTAAACGATCTAAAATACGTGCAATTTTGAAAACATGATTTGGGTTGATTCCTTTATGATTGCCGGTTCGAAAGAATTTTTCTAAACCTTTATGCTTAAATGATTTTATCATAATTAATTAGATGAACAAGTAAAAAAAGATAGAAAATATTTTCAATGAATATGTTACCCATAACGTAACACAGTACAAAAAATCTTGTCAACACTAAATTATGCTCAAAACAGTTGGGGAGCTGTCTGTCATCTTAAAAAAGTTATGATTTATTCTTGAGAGAGAACACATTGATTCCTACCACATTTTTTTGCATCATAAAGAGCATTATCAGCCTCTTTTAACAAATCATCTATTTTTTTTATTTCATTTTTTAAGGATGATATTCCTATACTTATTGTAACTTGTATTTTTTTTTCTTCAAAAGTAATAACTAAGTTTGATAAGTTTTTTCTTATTCGCTCTGCAACCTCATAAGCTCTTTCTTTATCTGTTTCAGGTAAAATAATTGCAAATTCTTCTCCTCCAAGCCTGCCTAAAATATCACTATCTCTTAATTCATTTTCACATAATTGGGTTACAGCTTTTAAAACTTCGTCTCCACAGGCATGTCCATAATTATCATTAATTTTTTTAAAATAATCAATATCCATCATCAAAAGAGATAGGGGTCGGTTATATCTTAAAGAGCGCGTCAATTCCTTTTCTGAGTTTTCTATAAAAAATCGTCTATTGTATACATTAGTAAGAGGGTCTTTAGATGCCAATTTTTCCATAAGTTTGGCATATTCTTTCAATTTATAATCAGCTTCAACTAATCTTCGCCCAACCTTAACATGACTTCTAATCTCAATGGGAGAAATTGGTTTTGTTTGAAAAT
>Ga0272440_1004076_pt1 | contig 10607 bp, 6 predicted proteins | sample SSMMMBAug17_FD_192440 | JGI IMG/M metagenome (GOLD analysis project Ga0272440, IMG submission 192440) | Marine sediment archaeal communities from Little Sippewissett salt marsh, Falmouth, MA, United States - SSM-MMB-Aug17 | ecosystem: Environmental > Aquatic > Marine > Wetlands > Sediment ... | reverse complement strand
TTTTTAAATAATTATTTCTAAATATCTGAGCTTTTTCATTTGCAATATCAATAATAAAAGGCGATACAGTATAAATACCATCAGAATGATATCCAGGAGTTGCTCGTTCTTGAAATGATATATCAATAAGTTCTTTTAAAAAAGCCTCACTACTAAAGGCATCTGAGCCAACTATAGTAAAAGACGCTCCAGGGTATTTTAGGGATGTAATAATTCTTGCTCCTTCGGGAACATGCGTTGCTAAAAAAATTACATCAACATTTTTTTCTGAACGAATTTCAGTAATAATATCCTCGAGTTTAACATAACTTTCTTTAGATTTAAAACCCCATTTTTTTACTTTCATATTAAGCTCAATTGCTGTTTTTTCAAAACTTGTAGCAAGGTCTCTTCCATATACATCATTGTCATATATAATATGAGCTGACTGCTGTTTTAAAACATTTTTAACATAATATGCAATAAAACTCCCTTGCATTGCGTTTCCTGGTATTGTCCTGAAATACCAATCATTTTCTTTCAGAACCTCTTCTGAAGTTGCAGATGCTGTTATAGCAGGTATTTGTTTGTCTTTATAGATTTTTCCTCCTGCTATAGATGTTGAACTGTAATAATGACCTAGTACCATCAGAATTTTTTCATCAGAAGCAATTTCTTCGGCTATTCTTTTAGCTTTAACAACATTATTTTCATCATCAAAAACCTTAACTTTTATTTCATAGTCTCTTTTTGATTTTTCATTATTAAACTCTTCAAGACACATATTGACGCCGCTTAACATTGCTTTACCATTTTTTTCATTTCCACCGCTCATTGGGCCTACAACAGCTATATAGATAGACTCTTTTGTTGGAGTATAAAATAAATTAAAAGTAAAATATACTGCTATTATTGTTATGATTAATAGAGATATAGTAATTTTGATCAAATTTTTTTTCATATAAATTTTCCAGGAATCAGTCTTTTTAATCTTCTTTCTAGTCTTTTTGATAAAGGTATTTTCTTTGCTTTTGTCATTGATAGTAATTCCTTAATTTTTTCTTCAATGACTTGAATCTTTTTTTTAGTGTCTGCGTATTTATATGCAATACATAAATTTTCCAGCTGATTGTTATAAGAAGATTGGATTTTTCTTAATTCAGAAAGAGCCAGATACATATCATAATTAAGATTGTTTAATCCAATACTATTAATTTGAATGTTAATAGCATAAAATATTTTTAAAATATTTCTATTTATATCAAAGCGCCTTTTGTATTTATACCAGGGAAAATGTTTTTTAATATATGAAACATTAACTTTCTTTTTATTATTTAATAACAAATAATTAACCATATCTTTAAAAGCAGTAACCTTTTTTATTGTATTTGATTTTAGGCTGTCTTTTTTAATAGATTCTTCTGAAATATCATTTTTAATAGATTCTTCTGAAATATCATTTTTAATAGATTCTTCTGAAATATCATTTTTAATAGATTCTTCTGAAATATCATTTTTAATAGATTCTTCTGAAATATTTTTTTTAATAGATTCTTCTGAAATATCTTTTTTTACAGATTCTTCTGAAATATCTTTTTTTACAGATTCTTCTGAAATATTTTTTTTAATAGATTCTTCTGAAATATCTTTTTTTACAGATTCTTCTGAAATATCTTTTTTAATAGATTCTTTTGAAGTATCTTTGATTACAAATTCTTTTGTAACAAAATTTTTTGAGCTATCTTTAGATTCTAATTTTTCATTATTTAATGTTTCTTTTTTATCAATAAATTCTTTGTTTTCACTTTTAGAAGCTTCATTTGTAGAATCAATTTTATTTTTTTGGATTAAATTTTGATTCTTTTCAATTAAAGCAATATTTTTTTCATCAATTGATAGTTTGTTATCATAAGATATATTTTGTTTTAATATATTTTTATTGTTATCTAATGCATTTTTGTTATTTTCCGAGGTAGAATCATTAAATGACCAGTCTTTTATTTGTTGTCCACCAGAAGGCGCTGGATACCATGTTTTAAGTCTTGGATTGATTAAATAATGAGCTTTTTCAAAATACATTGGAATTATTACAGCTTCATCACGAGTAATTAATTTTTCAGCTTGTTGATAAATTTTAAATCTTTCCATAATATCACATTCTTTTTCAGCATTTGAAACAAGCTTATTGTAATCTTTGTTATCCCAATTATTAAATTCTTGAAATGTGTAGAAGGCATCTTTTAGCCAATTATTTGCATCCATATAATCAGATGCCCATCCAAGCCGGAAAATATGAGGGGCTTTTAATTCATCTTTCATTGAAATATTTTCAACAAATTTTTCCCATTCTTTTTCAACTATAGTAACTTTAATATTTAAATAGAATTGAACAAATGATCTCAAGGCTTTTGCAATTACAGAATGAGTGTCAGATATATCATGCATCAAAATAAGTTCAGGAAATCCTTCTCCATTAGGATATCCTGCTTTCTTTAACCATTCTTTTGCCTGTTTAGGGTTAAATAATGGATCAACATTATTATTTTTATAACCTAAAAGCATTGGCGGGGTAAAAGAATCTGCTGGAGATTCTCCACATCTTGTTATAATATCAACAATAAGCTTTCTATTAATTGAGGCTAAAATTGCTTTTCTTACAAGCAAATTATTTACTGGCGGTCTTTTGACATTAAAATGAAAACAATACAATGTATAATTAGGACATTTATGATATTGTTTTCCTAAATCAGGGTCGCTTATTATCTTATATAGTTCATTTGGAGGAATTCTTATATAATCTCCACCAATGATATCAAGCTCATTTTTAATAAACATATCAAGAGCAGCAAATGTTTGAGGAACAACAATATAGTTTATTTCTGGTATAGATACCTTATCAGCTTCATAATAGTTTAGATTTTTTTTTAAAGTCATTTTTCTGCGTTTATGCCACTCAACAAGAAAATATGGACCATTTGTATTTATATTTTCTGGTCTTGTCCATTTTTCGCCATATTTAAGAATAGAATCTTTTGGCAAAGGTCTGAATATCCATAATGATGTTAATATAGTAAAATATGCAGCAGAATGCTCTAATTGAAATTCTATTGTAAAATCATCTATAGCTTTGACACCAAGTTTATTATAATCAGTGATTTTTCCTGAATTGATTTTTGCTCCATTTTTTAAAATATTTAATACTGAAGCATAAGGAAAATTATTATCTGGATTAATATTTCTTCTTATTGTCCAAACTATATCATGAGCAGTTAATTGCCCTAGTTTCTTACCAGAAACACCTTCAGTCCAATAAATATCCTGTCTAAGATAAAAGGTATATGTTTTCCCATCATTTGTAATTGACCAATTTTGAGCTATTGATGGTACAACTTGAAAAGAAAAGTTATGAAAAGTTAAATCTGTAAGACCTAAAAAAAGCTGCTCTGTCAGCTCTATTGATGTAGTATCAAATGTCTTTCCAGGATCTATAGTACTGATTTGTCCTGAAATAGGAACACGTAAACATTCTAAATTATTAACTTTTTGAGTTTTATCAAAAGCAGATGATGGTTGGATATTAAAAAAAAATATAAACAACGAATTAATAAATAAGATAAAAATTAATATTTTAAGTTTCATTTTTTTGACCACAACTAAGCCCTTGATTATCTTGATCTTTATACGAAATACGATTATTATAAAGAAATAAAACCCACATACTTACTTTTTTTAGATCAGCATAACTTGAGCCGCTAAGAATATAACGCATATCATCATTTGGCGAAAAAATGCTTAATTCGCATTGTTTTGCATACTCATGCTTAAGACCTTCTTTTAGAAATAATAATGAAATAAATCCCTTTGGGTTAACAACATCAAAAACAATTACCCATTTATAAAGAGTTAAATTGTTACCTGCAAGTTTTAAACCAGGAAAAAATGATAATTGTTTACAAATACCAGAGATAACATTATTTGTTTTATCAAAGGGTAATTTTTTATATTCCAAAAAAGGATAAGCTCCTTCAACAAGTTCTTGTTTCAGGGCATAAGACATTAAGCTTTTAAACTGTAATTCATCAGGAGTCCATTCATATTGTTCATAATTTTTTACATTTTTAATATATATTAAACCCTCAAGCTCATTCATATTAAACATCCCATTAGAATTAAAAGGAATAACTAAATAATTTGCACCAGTTATACCTTTTACAATATCTGACTCAACTTCAACCTTAATATCAGCAAAGAGAACTTTTTTGTTTGATAATTCAGAGATAACTGTTTTACCATTATTTTTTATTAAATTATAATAGCTGGTGTTTGATAAATAAATAATTTCTTTATCTTTTAAATAAAAATATCGATTGAGTTCAACCATCAGTAAACCCTTTCTATTATGATTTTATTTGTAATTTTATTTCAAGACTAAAGAATATTACATTCAAAACAATTGTGCAATAAAAGATTTTTTATTTTGAAGTCATTAAATCAAAAATTTCAATAGCGTATTCTTTACTATCTCTATATAAAATTGCAATATTATTAGAATTTATAAATGTATAATCAAGAATTTCTTTTTGGATAAAAGGAGATGCCCATTTTTCAACGATTCTGTCATCAGCCCATATAATACCCACAAGCTGATCTTTTTTATTATTTGACTGTCGTTTATTATTAAAAATACCTGCATAAGATGAAAGATTTCTTTCCTTATAAATAATAAATGACTGCCATTCAAATTTTGGGTTTAATTCAAATCGGCGCGGTGATGAAAATAATTGAAATGAATTTTTTTCAAAACCAATAACATATTGATCTTGTTCTAATTTAATTGGATACTGGCTTATTTTATATTGGCCGTAATTTCTTACTCCATAGGCTTTAATAGATTGATTTGATAATTGATAGCCATGAATGTCATTCCCATTTTCAAGAATTATAATATTATTTTTATTATTATGAACATGATTAAATTGATATAGGGAATAAACATTATTTGCAAATTCATAGTTTTTATCAATTATTAATTTATTTTTTGTTTTATCCCATTTAAGCTTATATATCTGGCCTTCATATTGAGAAAATTCCCCTTTTTTTTGGGCAAGTGCTATTTTATTTCCATTTATGTCTTTAATTACTCTTAAATAATATGGAATGCTTTTAGCAAATTTATATATTTTATTATTTTTAATAGAAAGAATTTGAGAACATAAAACACTGTCTAATTTATCTAACACAAGAATTTTTTTAGAAATTGTAATTAAAAATTCATTTATACCATTATTATCCAAATCAATTGTATGTAAATGCAGAGGTAAATAATTTTTATTTGAAAAATTGTATTTTAAATTCTTTTTTAATACATTATTTTTTAAGCTGTAAATAGAAAAAGAATCTGCACTTAAGAATGCAAACTCTAAAGTTCCATCTGAATCAATATCACAGCTTACAAGTCTATAAGCTTTTTCATCAAGTTTAAAGTATCTCTTTTGACTTATCTGATTATTTTTTTCAGCATTATTACAATCCTCTTTTTTCTTTTTATCTAATTTAAACTGCGTTTTTAAAATATTATTAACATGTTTAAGGCTATGGTCTAATTCAAAAATTGTTTCTACTTTGCTGTTATGCTGCCAGTTCTCAAAAAAAAATGTTTGATCACCATCAATGCTTGTTAATCTGCAAATAATAAACCCTTTATCTTCCTCGATACGCAATAATAATGAATCAGTATTTTCTTTAATTATAATTTGATCTTCCTTTATTTCCTGTAAGTGAAAATTATTATTTATTATATATTTTAAGATATTCTGATAATCAGGGTTAAAGTGTTTATCCTTAATATTGGAATAAAGATATAAAAATGGAGCTGTTTTTGTTATGACAATATATCCTTCAGCAATATTTTTTATTGGTTCACTAATAATTTCAGCATATACTGTATCTTGAAAAATTTTTTTTATCTGAATATCAGCAATTTTTTTCTGAAGTTTTTCAGATATCCCTTCTTTGTTTTCACATACCCATAATAACTGTCCTTCCTCAATTTCTTTTAACCCCTTAGAAAAAAGCAAATTTTTTCCATATAGCTCAGTTACCTTACCTGCATATGAATATGGGTCTCCATAATGTTTTTTAAAAAAAGAAAATAAATTAGATATTTTATCATCTGCAAAACTTTGAATATTTGAAAAAAAAATTAATATTAAAGGTGTAATCAATTGAATTTTTATATTTTTATTCATAGCATAAAATTTTCCTATTAAAAATTAACAGTATATACAATATTTTTCATAAGCATGATGATCTCGTAAAAAGTAAATTTTACAAAAATCGGTATTAACAATTTCAAATTGTTACAAATATAAAAATCTCATTTTTTGCCTTTTTACGAGACCATCAAGCATAAGTTCTTTTTAATTTATTGATATACAAAATATTTTAATAATTGTAAAATAAATCTTACAACATATTTTGTATTTTTTTGTTTTATGAAAAATAATGAAAAAGCTCAGTATATCGAGAAAATGTTACGATGTAGATGATTAACTAGATAACATACCTAAGAATCCACGAAACAATTTTAACTACAGATTTAGTCATAAAGATTTTGGACTTCGTTCCCAGATAAAAATTTGTCCTCAACGTACTATTGTACGCCTGCGGATAATTTTGATCTGGCGCCTTGCCAAAATCTTTATGACTAAATCTGTATATGACTATTAAACAAGTTCGTGGAGAAAATGCAGAGCAACCAGGCAAATGAATTTATTAATCCCCAAAATCCGATATAATAAGAATTAATTAAAAATCTAATGTAGAGAAATAATCATTAAGAGTTTCTTTTCTTCTAATCATTTCAACACTTCCATCTGTTTTTAATAATAATTCAGCGCTGCGTAATTTACCATTATAGTTAAAGCCCATTGCATGTCCATGAGCACCTGCATCATGAATAACAACAATATCTCCAATATTTATTTCTGGTAAATATCTATCAATAGCAAATTTATCATTATTTTCACATAAAGAGCCTACTACATCATAAAGGAATGTTTTTGGTTTATCATCTTTACCAATAACAGTTATATGATGATATGCACCATATAATGCAGGTCTCATTAGATTAGCCATACATGCATCTAAACCAATATAATTTTTATATATTTTTTTAAAATGCAAAACTTTTGAGACTAGAAATCCATTTGGGCCTGTGATAACTCTGCCGCATTCAAAAAATATTTTTGAATTAATACCATTTGCCTTTATTTTTTTATTATACTCTTTTTGAATCTCACTTGATATTAAATTGATATCAACTGGTTTTTGATCAGGCTTATATGGTATTCCAATACCTCCTCCTAAATTAATAAATTCAAGTTTAATATCAAGTTGTTTGTAAATTTCTACAGCAAGATCAAAAAGCATGATTGCGGTTTCTACAAAATAATATTCATTTAATTCATTCGAAGCAACCATAGTATGAAGGCCAAATCTTTTTACCCCTTTTTCTTTAATATATTTATATCCTTCAAATAGTTGTTCCTTTGTGAAACCATATTTTGCCTCTTGTGGATTTCCAATTATTGCATTTCCTTCCCTTGCTGCACCTGGATTGTATCTAAAACATAAAATTTCAGGAAGTCCAGCATGATTTTCTAAAAATGATATATGTGAAATATCATCCAAATTTATTATTGCATTTAACTCTTTTGCTTTTTTAAATTCAGAGGCAGGTGTATCATTTGAAGAAAACATTATGTTTTCTCCTATAATATCAACCTTTTGTGATAAAACAAGCTCTGCCATTGAACTGCAGTCTGTACCACATCCTTCATTTTTTAAAATTTTCAAAATTGATGGATTTGGTGTAGCTTTAACAGCAAAATACTCTTTGAAATTAGGTGCCCATGAAAAAGCATTAATTAATGTCCGGGCACTTTCAATAATTCCTTTTTCATCATATAAATGAAATGGTGTTTCATATTTGTTTACAATATTTAATAATTCATCATTAGTAAATGGTAATTTTTTTTGCATTTTCACTCCTGATTGTATATATAAATTATCTTTTTATCATTTAATTGACATTGATTACTCAATCTGCCAATTTTCAAAAGATTTGTTAAAATGAAATATAATAACATATTATTTAATTTTATTTAATAATAATTATATATAAAAAAAAGGTTATTAAATGAAAGTATTGTATCTTGATGAATACAAAAGATCAATGAAAGGCAAAAATGTTTTTATTGCATGTCGAGAAGGAATTCTTAGAGATCACTTTATAGAAATAGTTAATGATATTAAATTTTTAAACAGGCAGGATATAAATACTTTTTTTTTTCATAATATTTCTAAAAAATTAGCAAATCATAGAATTTTAAAAGAAATTGAATTAAAACTATTTCAATCTAATATTGTTAGAATTCCATCAGATACCAATTTTTATGAAGCTGTTTTAAAATATTCAACTAATGTTTTTAAAATTGTTTTTATAGAAAGAAGCTGCCTTTTAGATAAACATAAAAATAAAATAAATACTCTAACAACTCATAAAATGAGAAAAAATTTGAATTTTCATGATGTTATATCAAATGTAAATTTTAATAATATTTTTGATATTATCTGCTATAAAATTGAACAAAACGAAAATTTAAGGGTTCATATCCTTCCTGCAGTAAAAAATGCTATTAAACATGAGCTTTTCAGTATTGAAGGCTCAGGTACTATGATTGCAAATAATTTTCATGAAAAATTTTCAAATAAAATTAACCAACAAGAGATCAGAATTATAGTCAATATTTTAAAAAGTTATAAATATCAAGGCTTTCTAAAACCTAGATCAAAAGAATATATTAAATCAAATATTGATAATTTTTATGTTGCAAAAATTGATGATGTTATAGTTGGCTGTGCTGAGAAGTTAGAGATTAATTCTGAATGCATAGAGCTTGGATCGCTTGCAGTTTCAACAAAATTTAGAAGTCAACAGATTGGATTTTTTATAATAAATTCTTTTATTAATGAAATGAAGAATTATTGTGTAAAACAAATTGTTTCATTAACAAATAATCCAAAATTGCAGTCAATATTTCTTTCTCTTGGATTTAAGCAAAAATGCCCAAAAGAATTATATCAAAGACAGGAAAAATCACCAAATATTAAAATGTATATTAAAAACATAAACTATTGATATTTTGCAAAAATTTCACTTAATAAACGATATAATAATTTTGCAGCAAGAAAATCAGAAGCTTTAAAAATCTCATTTGGGCATAGCTCAACAATGTCAAAGCCTACAATATTAGAATTCTTAGAAATTGATTTTAATAAATTATTAACATCATTCCAAAAAAAACCTCCGGGTTCTGGAGTTCCAGTAGATGGCACTACTGATGGATCAAAAACATCTAAATCTATTGTAATATAAACATTTTCAGTTAATTGATTAATTATTAATTCATTTTTTTCTGAATTGTATTCATGGGCATAAAATATTTTTTCAGAATTAACTAATTTCAATTCTTCTTTATCCATGCTTCTAATTCCAACCTGAACAATATTACAATATTCAAGTGCCCTTGCCATAACACAAGCATGGTTGTATTTACTTCCCATATATTCATTTCTTAAATCACTATGTGCATCTAACTGAAGAATAGTAAGATTATTGAAATAATTCGCAAAAGATTTTATTGCTCCAATACTTATTGAATGATTCCCGCCAATTAAAACAACAAATTTATCTTGTTTTAAGTATTTTACTACTTCTTCATATACAGAATTAACCATTTGATCAGGAGTTTGACTATTTAAAACAGGTTCTGTTGTATATATCCCTTGAAGATAGACTTCAGACTTTGTTTCAATATCATAATATTCTAAATAATTAGATGCTTCAAGAATTGCATAAGGTCCTTTTTTTGAACCCTTTATCCATGAACTTGTTTCATCGTATGGAACTGGAATAATTACTATCGAAGAATTTTCCAGCATTGAATATTTTTTTTCAAAATCTCCAAATTTTAAATTAGTATCCATAATTTTGCAAATACATCATCAATTTTTTTGTCTGCTATTTGATAGTCCATAACAGGTAGTGTTTTTATTATAGTTATATCAAATATAGTGATTCAAATTCTTAGCCCTGAAAGGGCGTAAAATACCAGCCTAGGGCAACGCCCTGGGTTAAAAAAAAACATAATTTTAAGCCCTGAAAGGGCGTAACATACCAGCCCAGGGTAAAGCCCTGGATTAAAATAAACAAAATTTCAGAACTTTTGATCCGATAAAGCAGTGCTTGAAGAATATTCTTAATTAATTAAGCATGTTATTAGCAAATTGTTCCATGATAAATAGAGAAAAAGAGATGATACCAAAATTATAAAATATGTAAGATAGAAATTGCTTAAAGTTAATACCATTGGGAACTTGCTTATCTTTAATTTTATATTTTGGTATCATCTCATTTTCCACTGGATCAGGAGTTCTGAATTTAAGCCCTGAAAGGGCGTTACATAAAAAATATCCTTTTTGTATAATTATGTTTCGCCCTTTCAGGGCTTAAATTATTAATATAATCTTTACCCAGGGCGTTGCCCTGGGCTGGTATGTTACGC
>Ga0272440_1004075_pt1 | contig 10608 bp, 8 predicted proteins | sample SSMMMBAug17_FD_192440 | JGI IMG/M metagenome (GOLD analysis project Ga0272440, IMG submission 192440) | Marine sediment archaeal communities from Little Sippewissett salt marsh, Falmouth, MA, United States - SSM-MMB-Aug17 | ecosystem: Environmental > Aquatic > Marine > Wetlands > Sediment ... | reverse complement strand
AGATGCAGGCTGGAGTCCCAAATCTTTAGATTTGGGCGTCAAAAAAAACAACCAGTTGAAAAAATTACTGACGCCCAAATCTAAAGATTTGGGACTCCAGACTACAAATTTATTTTTCAGAGGCATAATCATTAGTGTCAGAACATATTGAATTTATGCCTAAATTTTATTCTTTCATATAAATATAAGATGTTAACTCTACCCTAAAATATGGAGAGGATACAAATTTTCAATTTAAGGTGAATACTGCAGAACAGGTGTATGTATAAGTTAATAAGGAAAAATTTTTAATTAAAGGTGAATACTGGATTCTCAAATCTTTTTATTTGGGAATCACTTTTTTCATTTAGTCGTTTATCTTTGACACCCAAATCTAAAGATTTGGGAATCCAAAGCCTACTGTAAATTATGATTAAAAAAAATTAAGAATTCAATTATGAAAATTCCCTTAACTTGTACATACGCACCTAAACCTGTATATATCCCACTATCAACATTACTTCATTTCATTTACCCGATTTAATATCTCTTGTGCCTCTGAAATGATATCAGATATAACATCTTTTGCACTTTTTAATTGTTTAACTGCCCCTCCAATCTGACCGCAATAAATGGATCCTTCTTCACAATTTCCATCAACAAATCCAGTAATTGAACGACCAGGACCAATTAATTCATTTAGTTTTTCCGGGCTTGTTCCTTTTTGTTCTTCTGCTGCAATACGAACAGTAATATTATTTTTAAGACAGCGTGTTGGCCCAACAGTTGATCTTCCTGTAATACAGGTGCCTTCATCAGACATTTGAACAACAGCTTGCTTTACATTATCATGAGCAGCCGACTCATTTGTTGCCATAAAACGAGTCCCCATCTGAATTCCCTGAGCACCAAGTGCAAGAGCAGCAATAAATCCACGGCCATCAGCAATACCTCCTGCTGTAACTACTGGTGTTTTGACAGCATCAACAATTTGAGGTGTCAATGTCATAGTAGTTATTTCATCAAAACCATTATGTCCTCCAGCTTCAAAACCTTCGGCAACAATAATATCAACACCTGCTTGCTCACATTTCACAGCAAATCGAACCGATGGCACTACATGTATGACTTTAGCGCCTCTTTCATGTATCATTGATGTAAAAACTTTAGGATTTCCAGATGATGTGCTGATCACTGATGCGCCGCATTTTAAAGCTGCATCAATCAATTCAAATGCATCTGGTCTCACTAGTGGAATATTTATACCAAAAGGTTTTTGGGTTTGGGTTTTAATTTCATTTGTTTCGGATTCAATTTCTTGAACAGTCATGCTTCCTGCACCTAAAAGCCCCAGTCCTCCAGCCTCAGATACAGCAGCTACAAGTCTTGCTTTACCAACCCAAACCATACCGCCCATAATAATAGGATATTGGATATTTAAAATTTTACAAACATTTGTATAAAACATTGATTACTCCTTAAAATTATACGTTAACATATGGCAGGCCAACAATTTGTCTGGCTTTGTCTTTATACATATCTATAGGTGCTTCAGCATATAGCATCATTTTTTGAGCTGCAAAAGATCCCTCTGCATGAATGGTACAAACTTCATGCCATCCGGCAAAATCGCTTGCTGCAACATGATGAAGATAGCTCATTAATTTCATTCTGTTATCTGCTGAATAGTCACCTGCACCACCCATATATTTTTGAAGATAAGGATTGAGTTTTTCATTTTGCCAATCCTGATAAGTGGGCTGAGTAACCAACAAACCGCCAGCTAAATCTTGAATGCATCTAATAAATTCATGAAAATTTGATGCAAAATAAAATTTGGCCATATTTGATTGAAGTCGGTTGGCAACAAAAAAACCTGAATTATAAAAATTTTCAGGGGATACAATGGCAGCTTGAGCCAAAGATTTTGTAGTTTCTGTATATCTGATCATTTCTATAAAACGTTCTCTAACATGTGAGGCTTTTTGAATACCATTAGCTTCGGCAACCAGCATTCCCAGACCTGTCATATGCTCAAGAATGGGGATTTTATAAGTAACTGCTGTAAAACGATGAAATGCAGAAAAGGCATATGCAACAGCCTGAGCAAACTGCCATTCTCTTAACATAAACACACGTGACTTTGGAACACGAACATTATCAAAAATTACCAATGCTTCCAAATGACCGCGTTTATGACGAGGAGTTGGAAAATGATAATGATCTTCATATCTAAAATTTGGTCTGCAAATATGGGTAATACCTTTTGTGTTGGCAGGAACAGCAAATGAAACAGCATAATCCGCCTCAGCTTCAATCATATTTCTTGTGGGAATAACAATGATCTCATCCACATATGGTGATGCTGTTATATGAGCTTTTGCTCCTGAAACAACGATATCATTATCTGTTTCATCGACAACTCTGAGGTAATAATCAGGGCTTTCCTGTTCAGAAGGTCCTTTGCTTCGATCTCCCTTGACATCAGTAACTGCACCAGCAATGGAAAGATCATTTTTTGCACAATACCATCTATAGTCATTTATTCTGTCGACATAGGTTTTGTTCCCCATTAATTGTGTTACCGCCAGTAATCCATTCATAATATCTGTACCAACATCCTTGACAAAAGGCAATGCCGCATCTGTGTATTGACTGGCTGTTTTAACCAGATCAAATCGTTTTTTAACAGCATCAGGATAATCCGGAACTTCAAAATAGCTGCTGATTTCCGATTGGTCAAAAGGTGAAGGCATTATTGCAATATCTTTGTATTGGGGATCATGACCAAAAATAAAATCAAAAGCAGCTGTTTCAACCCCTACTTTGATAAAAGGATCTTCGGTAACATCGCTTACTTTATTTCCAAGAATATATACGTTTCGATCATCTTTAAGACCTTGCTTATAATCTATATCGGTTCTTAATGCCATAATTGTTCTCCTTGTTATAATATTGTCTTATTCAAGACTGTTCATTGACATAATTTAATATAATTTAATTTAATGCTTTGAACATATTTCTAAATTCACTCATAAACTGAATATCCCCTTCAATACTCATTTTTCCGGTAAGCACTGCTGTAATGCCATCTATTTTGCCAGTAACAATGTCATGATAATCAGAATCACGTGCAACAATATATACAGTTGGATCTTGCAGGATAGAATTGGACAGCTTAAATTTTCCATCATTTATGAATACTGTCCATTGTCCCCCGCCTTTTCCAGTTATATGATAACTGACTGATGCATTGATACCTTTTGACATTTCAGGAATAAATCGGCGGCTCATTCCTTCAAATAAGTGAGCAACTGGTACTGCTGGAGAATTTCTTTCATTCTCTATTTCTTCAATTAATTGCTTTTTTACTATTTTACCAACTGCATTTTTTGGAAGGCTGGCCCGAAATAGAAAAGAATTTGGAATTTTGTATTCCGCTAATTTCTTTTTGCAGAATTCGATTATTTCGTTTTCAGTTAAATTCTCTCCTCTTTTAACAACAATACATGCTTTTCCAACCTGCCCATATTTATCGTGTGCTTCAGGAATCACTGCAGCCTCATCAACTTTTGGATGTGTTACAATAATATTTTCTATTTCTTTAGGATAAACATTGACACCGCCGCGAATAATCATGTCTTTTTTACGATCTACGATATAAAGAAATCCATCATCATCTGAATAACCAATATCACCTGTGTATAACCATCCATCCTGAATAGTTTCTATTGTGGCCTCTGGTTTGTTCCAATATCCTTTCATGACTGTTTGACCTTTAACAGCGATTTCACCAATTTCACCTGCTGGTAAATCTTCTTTATTATCCCCTGCAATTTTTAATTCTAATTCAGGAAGTAGTTTTCCAATGGATCGATTTTTTCTATTATTGATTTGATTCGATGTTATTCCACCTGTATTTTCAGTCAATCCATATGCTTCCAGAATTGGCACATGAAAACGACGTTCACATTCATCCAACTGTTCAGGAGGAATGGGGGCAGCTCCAGAAAGTCCAAATCTCAAAGTCGATGTGTCCACTTTCTTGGATTCCTCAATGCGAAGCAATATATTCCACATTGTAGGTACAATATAAAATGCATTAATCTGATATTTTTCAACACAATCCCAAAATTCTTTTGCACTAAAATTTTTACGCAGGACAATTGTTGCAGCTGCATAAATACTTGAAAATGCAAGATCGTTTAAACCTCCAGAATGAAACAGAGGAAGAACACATAATGCTTTTTCACCAGGGTTTACTGGAATATGAAGGGTTTTTATTCGTGATGCACAAATTATTGATTCGTGAGTCAACATGACTCCTTTTGGATTTCCTGTTGTACCAGAAGTGTACATTAATGAAGCAATATCATCTGGCTTTGGTGATAAAGGATTTTTTTTACCTGAATATTGTTTTATAATTTCAGGAAGTTTTTCAAAAGGAAATTCTGCTGATAAATCCGATTCTGTGTTGACGAGAATTTTTTTAACAGAAGGAATCTGATCCTTTATTTCATTGATAATTTGTAAGTATTCAGAATCAATGATCAGCACTTTTGGCTGACAGTCTTTAACAAGGTAAGTCACTTCTTCAGCCTGCCACCAACAGCTGATTGGGCAGCCAATGGCGCCTGTTTTTTGTGTACCTAAAAGTACATCAAAAAATGCTGGAGAATTTCCCATCATAAAAGAAATAACATCACCTTTTTTAATACCGGTTTCATCAAGATATGATGCAAAAGAATCAGTGCGAATATCCAAATCATTATAAGTTACAATTTCATCATAATAATTGATAAATACAGTATTTGCATGATGTTTTGCATTATATTGAATTAACTGTTTTGTGGTTTTTATATTTTTTTCCATAATAGATTCTCCTAAATTTTAAACCAGCCATTATTAACATACCAGGCCAATGTTTCTTCAAGGCCTTTGTGAATAACAGGATATTCGAATTTAAAACCTGTGTTTTTAATCTTTTGATTATCCCATATTCGATGACAACTCATATAATCCAATGTTCCCTTTTCCAGTCTGAACTTAACACCAGCATATTTTGTTATCATTTGTGAAATATTTGTAACTTGTTTTAAAAGGGATATAGGAACATGAAAAAATGGCTTTGTTTTTCCAAATAACATCTGACATACCATTTGAAAAAAATCAGCTGTAGTTATTCGGCTGTCATCACATAAATTGAATGTTTCATTGATAAACGCATCACTATTTAAAGCGTAAATACAAGCACGACAAACATCTTTAATGTGTATAAATGCTTCAATTTTGTCACCCTTGCCAATCATAAGCATCCGCGATCTGTTTCGATCCTGATAAACCTGTTCAAAAACGCGATATAGACCATATTCACAGCGTTTCCCATAAATGGCTGCAGGTCTGAAAATTGTAGATTTTAATCCATTTTCTTTTATATAGCGATGAACAATTTGTTCGCCCTCCCACTTGCTAACATTGTAGTTGTTTACTGGCGGCGTGAGTTTAGGATCATCTTCTTTAACAGGTTTGCCTTTAAAACAAGAATACCCATATACTCCGACAGATGATATATGAATGAAGTGATTGATTTTCTTTTGGACAGCAAACTGGCACACATGATCCACAGCAGTTGCATTCACCGCAAAAATAATGGGATCAGGTGTTGAATAATCATGGATTCCTGCAACATGAATGATGGCATCAATGGGATCGTTTATAGAATTCAATCCATTTGGTTTGGTTAAGTCTGTAGATACAAATTTAACATTTAGCGCATCAAACATAGCACTGTAATGACGACTGGATATATCAGTTGCAATTACTTTGTAGCCAGCTTTTACACACTCATAAACCATATGATGCCCGCTAAAACCTGCGGCACCAGTAATAAGTATGGTTTTCATTTGAGATTCATTCATATTTTTACTCCTTTGCATATTATTTTATACAATATTTAATTTTTTAAGCGTTTTTTCTTCAGGTATTCCATCTTGTGTCCATCCCCGAATTTTATAATAGTGATTAAGCATTTGATCAAGTTCAATAGATGGCCAGCCATCTTCTCTAACCTCTTTTAAAATTCGAACTGGAAGATTATCATCTTGACGTGTAATGCCTTCGCGGCAATTCATGTATCTTTCAAGGTTAAAAATTCTTTCGCCTATTGTGTAAAAATCTTTTCCTGAAATCGAGGTTCCTAAAATGCTTGATAGTAATGCGCTGTAGTCTGAAAAATCAGCTGTTTTTACAGCAACAGATGGCAAATATCGCATAAGTAGCTGCATAATTGGCATTGGTGTATATTTGTAAACAGGATTTTCTTCTAAAAAGGGATATTGTGTTTGAATACAAAAAATTGAAGAATTTACTGCTTCATTAACATCCTGCATAAACTTGACATAATAAGATTTGCCATCATGAGACAGCGGGTCCAAATATGATTCAGCTTCAATAGCATGGGTTCCTCCAGATAAATGATTCGCACCATTAGATGCTGTTGCGTAACCAAGTCCCTGACCTTTGCAGCCTCTTGGGTCATAGCCAGGCATTTCCAATCCTTTGACATGCATGGCATATTCTTTACCGCCATATTTTTCAGAAAGACTTTTGACACCTTCTGCCATGTCAGCTCCGAGATTTACTCGATATGCAATATCTTCAATCAATTGAGATATTCCTTTGGTATTTCCAAATGAAAGGTCTGTTTTGATTAAACCTTTTTCTGACAACTCCATCACAAAACCAATTACATTACCTGTGCTGATAGAGTCCAGCCCCAGCCGGTTAAGTTGTTCATTAAACTCGGCAATTTTTGAAATATTACCAATAAGAAGGTTTGAACCCATCATGGCAATAGTTTCATACTCTGGTGAAATCATTTCTTTTTGGTTAAAATTTCCAATTCTTCCACATTTAATGGGACAGCCAACACATCCATGATTTTTTTTGAAATGATTATTTTTAATGGTTTCTGAATCAATAGATTTCATTCTATTAAATGACGATAATGAAAAATTTCGAACAGGCATAATACCAGTAGTGCCAAATATATTGACATTTTGAGATGTCCCTAAATCTCTTAATCGTCTTCCTGTATTATCGTGTGATTGAACTTTTTTTTGGGCTGTTTTTAAAGCTTTTTTAAATTGATCTGTGGAATGAGGACGAATTTTTCGACTCCCATGAACAACAATGCCTTTTAAATTTTTAGATCCCATAACTGCCCCCATTCCACATCTACCTGCTACACGTTTATTTGAGGCAATTAAAGCATATTTGACCAGATTTTCGCCTGCAGGACCAATAACAACCCAATCGCCTAATGATTTTTGAGACTCCTGAAAATTATAAGTATCCAATCCCCATAAATCATTTGCATTGCAAATGGAAACTGATTCATCTTTTATCTGGATATAAACAGGTCGATCTGATTTTCCTGTAACCATCAAGGCATCGTAACCAGCTTTTTTTAAACTTAAACCAAATCGGCCGCCTGCATATGAAGATGCATAAATACCAGTTAAAGGAGACTTCGAAACAACGACAAAACGTCCTCCTGCTGGTGCATGAGTTCCTGCTGTAGGGCCATTTGCAAATATAATCAAATTTTTTGGTGATAAAGGATCGATGCCAGGAGAAATATAATCATATAAAAGTTTAAGAGCTAATCCCTTACCGCCAAGATAGTTTTTTCTAATATGATCACTGATAGGAATATTCGAGATATCATTGCTTGTTAAATCAATATATAGAACTTGATTGTTAACGCCTGTGATGGTTTTCATGTTTAGGCTCCTTTTAAAATATTTATTTTGTGATAAATCGAAAATTTAGTGATTAATGCAATTTTTTTTATTTATGAATAGTTAACTTTTATGTAATTCGATATTAAAAATGAGAAGTAATAAAAATTTATATTAAAATATAATAAAATAATTTTATTTGTCAATAATTTTTTATAGGAGCAATATAAAAAAATAAAAAAAATCATATTGGCTATAAAATTTAATGATATTTTTTTATAGTATTTATATAAAATTTTCGAATAAATCTATTGACTGAACATTTTTTTGATATTATTATAATAAATAATTGTTTTTTTAATGATAAGAATTGTATCAATAATATAAAATTTAATGATTATTATATTCAAACTTTGATTTTTCCAATCATATGAACTGTATGTCCGTGTATGTCCGTGTTTGTCCGTGTATGTCCGTGTTTGTCCGTGTTTGTCCGTGTTTGTCCGTGTTTGTCCGTGTTTGTCCGTGTTTGTCCACACAAAATTCGAAAAAACTATGTACGATTATAATAACAAGGAGGCTAATATGAATTTAAATGTATTAATATTTGAAATGATCGAATCAATTGCTGTAGTAAAAATGAATAACCCGCCAGTTAATGCAATGACAAAGGCATTTTTAGATGATTTAAATCAAGTTTTGCGTAATGTAAGAGAAAAACTAAAACCTCGAGCCTTAATATTAACCAGCGAATGCCATGGATTTTTCTCTGCAGGAGATGATATCAATACATTGCAAAACATTGATCCCTCACTGATAAAACTTTTACCAGAAGTTCATTCAGCACTTAATAATTTTGAACAATTGCCATTCCCAACCATTGCAGCAATCAATGGTCATGCTTTGGGTGGTGGATGTGAACTATCAATGGCATGTGATTTTCGGTTTATGGGGGATAATTCAGGCAGGATTGGTTTACCTGAAGTCAGGTTGGGGATGATCCCTGTTTTTGGAGGAACTCAGCGTCTTCCTCAATTGATAGGAAAATCAAAAGCTATGGAAATGATGATAAAGGGGCTTCAGCTTACCCCAAAAGATGCGCTTAAAATAGGTCTTATTAACGATATATTTCCTCAATCTGAATTATATGAACGTTCACTGGATTATGCAAAGCGTTTAGCACGTCAGGCAACTGGAGCTATTGCTCGAATTAAAGCCTGTGTTAATGCTGGATATTATAGCGGTATAGAAAAAGGTTTAGCAAAAGAAATCGAAGTATTTGCTGAAAATATTGAAACTCATGATGCCAAAGAAGGTGTCTCTGCTTTTTTAGAAGGGCGAAAACCTGATTTTATTGGAAATTAAAAAATTTTTTCAAAAGGTATTGTAAAGCCTTAGGTGATTTCCGAAAAAGAATATACCACAATCTAAAAGTGGAACTACAAACTAACGAGTCAAATAAATATCGAGGTCTAACCAGTTTGTAGTTCCGCCTTTAGGCGGTTTTAACTGAATGCAAAAAACAAAAAGCCAAAAAAACCCCGAAAAACTGATTACAATTTTTATTAAATTTCATTAGTTGGTTTAGCCAAGCCAAACCGCCTAAAGGCGGAACTACAAACTGGGTGCCCCTCTCATTTAATCATCATAAATATGATTCAAAAAAGTGGCGCTATATTAGCGTCACAGTAGCGCTACTTTTTTTTCAATTAAAAGCAAACAAATAAATTTTTTTTTGATATTTTATTTAATATTATATAGTTATATTTTATTATATATTATAATTTGTTTGGCATCATTTTTGATTTTACAAATACTATATCTATTTTAAATATGTCAAAATTCAAATCTATTAATATGTATTTGAAAAATAAAATATTGATGGTGCTATTTATAACATATTGAATTAATGTTTTATTATTGGTGTTTGTTTTATTTTTTTTATCTTAAAGGCACTATATTGAGTGTTGTTTTAGGAGATCGATTATGAAGGAATTACGCAATCATAAAGACTTTACAAAAGCTATTACAAATGGTGTTACTTTAGTTGACTTTAATGCACTATGGTGCGGACCGTGCAGATTTCAGGAGCCAATTTTAGAAAAGATAGTTAAATATTACGAAGGTAAAGCTGCAATTGTATCAATGAACATTGATCAAAATTACGAAACAGCAAATATCCTTGGAATAAAGAGTATTCCAACATTAGTAATATATAAAAATGGCAAAGAAATAATACGCTTCGTAGGATTGCAATCAGAAGAAATTCTTATAGAAGCAATAAACAAAATAATATAATATAAATAAGGAGATAAAATATGAAATCAATCGTAGTATATTCAAGTATTACTGGTAATACAAAAAAACTTGCTGAAACAATATACAAAAATTTACCTGATGAAAAAACAATATGTAAAATTGAAGAAGCACCGGATCCATCGGGTTTTGATCTTATTTGTATGGGATTTTGGCTTCAAAAAGGAAAACCAGATCCAAAATCTCAGGAGTTCTTGAAAAAGATCACTAATCAAAAAATATTTTTATTTGCAACACATGGTGCAGCTTCTCAATCACAACATGCTAAACAAGGTATGGAAGCAGCAAAAGCTATGGCTGATAAAGCGGAAATTATTGGTAGTTTCAATTGCCCTGGACAGGTTGATCCAAAAATTATGAAAAAAGCCAGTTCTAAACCTGAACCACCTGTTTGGTTTAAAGATGCTCCTGATGCTAATGGACATCCAGATGAGAAAGATTTAGGTGAATTAACTGAAACTTTAAAAAAATGTATTAGTATGTTATAAGGAGATTTTTTTATGGGTACACTGTGGACGCAGTGGACAAAGTGGACGCAGTGGACAAAGTGGACAAAGTGGACGCAGTGGAC
>Ga0272440_1004074_pt1 | contig 10609 bp, 8 predicted proteins | sample SSMMMBAug17_FD_192440 | JGI IMG/M metagenome (GOLD analysis project Ga0272440, IMG submission 192440) | Marine sediment archaeal communities from Little Sippewissett salt marsh, Falmouth, MA, United States - SSM-MMB-Aug17 | ecosystem: Environmental > Aquatic > Marine > Wetlands > Sediment ... | reverse complement strand
ACTAACTGTATTTATTATATATCTCCATCTCATTGTTAATTCCCTTTGAATTAATAAGAATTAAAAGTTATTGAAAGAATCTTTTCAACTTTTGATACAGCATCTCTTACAGTAAAAATAATTATTCTATCACCAGGAGTTATAACACTACTTCCTGTTGGAATAATTACATCATCTTCTCGTTTAATACCTACAATTAAAGCACCTTTTGGAAATGAAAGTTTTTGTAAAGGTTTACCAACTACATCAGAAGTTTCATGAACTACAGCTTCTAAAACTTCAGCTTGTTCACCTTTTATTGAAATTGCAGAAAGAACATTTTCTTGTCTGATATGCTGTAATATAGAATTTACAGCAGAAAGTCTTGGACTGACAATATGTTCTATTCCAATTGCTTCAACTAGTGGGAAATAACTAAATTTGCTTATTCTTGTTATTGTTTTACCGGCTCCTGATCTTTTTGCTAAAAGAGATACTAAAATATTAGTTTCTTCATCACCAGTTAATGATAAAACAAGATCCATGTCTTTTACATTTTCCTCAAGCATAAGATCATGCTCTCTGCCATCACCATGCAAAACAATAGTTTTGTTTAATTTTTCAGATAAATAATCACATTGATTAGAATTTTTTTCAATTAATCTTGTGTGTATTGATGTTTTTTCAAGCCTTTTAGCAATTTTATATCCAACACGTCCACCACCAACAATTAGTATTCTTTTTACATGCTTCTTAAACTTATTAAATATTTTTAATGCACTATATAAACTTTTCTCTTTGCAGACAAAATAAACAAGATCCCCCTGTTCAAGAGTATCTTTTCCACCTGGAATTATTAATTTTCCATTTCTTATTATTGCTGCAATTAATAGTTTTGAATTATCTTCAATAGTTGGAAGATTTATAAGGGATGTTCCGCAAACAGAACAATCACTATCAAGTCGGATTCCAATAAGTTTAATTTTACCATCGCCAAATTCTCCAATGTCAACAGCATCAGGTATATTAATAAATCTTTCAATTGTTTTAACAGCTTCAACATCTGGATTTATTATTGTGTCAATATGGGGAGTGTTATTTTTTAGATATTTATTGAATTTTGTATAATCAGTATCTCGCAGGCGGGCAATTTTTTTTGTTTCTGGTACTATATAATCAGCAAAAAGACATGCAACCAGATTAACCTGATCACTATCAGTAACTGCCAGAAATATATTAGCATCTTCAAGACCCGCTTCTATAAGGATATTTGGGCTACTTCCTGACCCCTTTAAAATTTGAACATCAATAGCATCAGAAACTCTTTTTAATGCTTCCTCATCCTTATCTATAACAACAACCTCTTTATTTTCTGAAGCCAGCCGGCTTGCAATATGAAAACCTACTTCGCCAGCTCCTAATATTATAATTTTCAAATCATAATCTCCTAATCTAATTCATATAGTGATTCTATTATATATTGCATTATTGATTTTATTGTATTTATATTATGTTATTTTCATCTTTTTTCAATATTAAAAAAATTATTAATAAAGTCCCCTTTATCATCAATTTCAATTTCATTAATTGTAGTATTATTGGTTTTATCATCTTTATGAAAATAATGTATAGCTATTTGATCTTTTGAAAATTCTTTTTGCAAATAAAGGTCTTGGAAGCCCTTTAATAAAAAAGGACTATGTGTTTCAATCAAAAAATTTGAAGATTTTTTTGAATATTTTATAAATTGATTTGCCAGTAAATATTGAGTAGATGGATGTAAATAAAGCTCAGGTTGTTCAAAATATACAGTCTGTCCTTTTTTAGATACAATCATAGCAATAAGATATGACAAAATATGCTTTACTCCAAGTCCAGCATCAAAAATATTTATTAAATCTTTAGATTTTGCCTTTTTATCAGCTTTTGTTTTTGAAACTTGAATTTCGACTCTTGTATCGTCAATTTGTTTGCAAGAAAGTTTATTTGCGAGCATAAGTTCTTGCAATGAAATATTAATTTGAGACATATTTGATAATTTTTTTTCATTTTGCCATTTATAAATAAGGCTTGCGCAGTATTTTTCAAATTTTCCCGGAAAATAATCAGATACAGATGATATTGAAAAATTGCGATTATCATCAGAAAAAATAGCTGGTACATGAATAATATTTTTTATAAATTCAATGGAATGTTTTACTGGCTGAGCAAACTGGCCAAAATTTTTTACTTGAAGTGAATCTGAAAGCATTTCAACAGTTAAAAAACACCTTTCCTGACTGATATTCCAGATTATATTGTTTTCTCTTTCTTTAATAAAATTTGCAAAATCATGTAAATAAAGAGGAATTATTTTTTCAATTTCATTATTATCCATTTGTGGATTTAAATTTATCAAAATATTATTATCTTTAGCATCAATAAAAGATTGCTTTAAAATATTTACTTGTTTTTTTGGGTCTTTTTCATATGTAACTGAAAAATTTGATTGATCTTTAAATGAAATTTTTAATGTAAAATCTTTTTGGCTTTTTATTGAATCATTTAAAATTTGATCAATATTTGTTAGTTTTACATTTTCACCATTAAAAAGTAATGCTCCCGGATCAAAAGGAGCTTCAATTGTTTGTTTTAATAATAAAAATGGCTGCATAAAAATAGATTTACCAGAAGAATTGTTACCAATTAAAAGAGTAACAGGTGCAATTCTTATACTTTGAGACTCAGCGATAGATTTAAAGCCTCTAACTGATAACTCACTTATTTCAAACATATTATTTTCCTATAATTTTTTTTTTTCAATGTTTTTAATAAAGTCATTAATTGCTTTATGCACCCTTGATGAATTTTCTCCCAATAAAATACCATGTCTATTAAAATTAAAAAGTCTATATTCCTTAATTTCTGAACTGAGTTTTTCAAAAATCATTTTAGAACCCTTTGGATTAACAACAGGGTCACCATCTGACTGGATTATTAGTGCAGGAGATACAATTTTATTAAGCCTTGGGTTTAATTTGTTCATTAATTTTTCAAGTTCTCTAACTCCTGAAATAGGATTTCGATGATAATTAATATGAGGATTTTCTGGATCATTTTCAACAAACTCCTTTGAAACTGAATCCAATTTAACTTTTTTCATAAGTTTATTCCATACATTAACTGCTGGAACAAATTTTGCTGAAAAATCCTGAAGTCTCATAGGCGGACAAACCGCAATAACGCCTTTAATATCTTTTATTCTTGATGCAATATCTAAAGCAAGACCTGCACCAAATGAAAAACCGCATACATAAACTCTTTTACAAGAGTATGAAAGCAGGGCATAACTTTCATCAACAGATTCTATCCAATCTTTATAAGTTCTTGTAGCAAGATCTTCTGGTGAAGTTCCATGCCCTTTTAATCTTGGTGCATGTATCCAAAACCCATTATTATTTAAATATACTGCAAGCTCTTTGACCTCCAAAGGGCTTGCCATATATCCATGAACAACAATAATACCTGTTTTATTAAAATTATTACCTTTTAATAAATAAGGCATTCCTTTTTTATAATCTTTTGATTCTCCTTCAATATAAAATTTTTTATAATCTTTTTCATAATCCAGATTTGTCTTGTTGTAAAGGTATTTCCTTATTTGCATTTTTATCCAGGCTCTTGGCAGTAAAACAATTTTTTTTAAATGCCGGGTTAGTTTAACAAGAGGTTCAATTTCATTTGCTATAACTTCAACTGGATTATTAATTCTAATATTGTGAAAACCATAAGCTGAGAAAAATAATGAAGCATCTTTTATTAATAAATTATCTTGTTTTTTTATTATTTTTTTTTCAATAGCCATTTCAATAAATTTTGAAAATTTTTCATATCTATCATCAGTAAGAAGGTGAGTTTGATTCATGTTTATTGATTCATGAAGATAGATATTTGTTTTTTCAATATTATTTATTATAGCATAAAAAACTCTTTCCTTTAAATCATTTTCATCAAATTTATTAAATGGGATAAGCCTTAAAACAGATGCAAATAGATGTTCATGATTGACTGTTGTTAAGTTATAAATTGACGACATATATTTATTCATAATTTCATAAACAGCTTCTTTCATAACAGGTCTTGATGGAATATGATCATCAAAGTTAAATTTTTCAATAGCTGAAACATCTTTACATATTAATTCTCTATCAAGGTATTCATCAATAGTTATAGCCTGACCAAATCGAATATCAATATCAACTCCAGAAAAAAGCATATTACCTTCTGTCATCATTTCTTCCATAAGCCTTTCCGGAACATCTTCTTTAAAGTGAACAATCATATTACTTAAAAAATTTTCTTTAGCTCTAATTGGATAATAAGTAATATTAACAGGGACAATATAAGTATTTAAATCAAATATATCATTTATTGAATCAATTTGAAATAGATCTAAAAGACGCCTTGCTTCATCTGGATTTGACACTGACATACATTTTAATCTTTGTCTGTAAAATTCAGTTCTTAATGCTAATGTTGCAACTCCAGTATGAGGCGGTCTTTTTATATCTTCCTGAGTAATCATATAATGACCTTTTTCAAAAATTTTTTTATTTTTGACCATAAGGCCCTCAGGAAAAATAATCCATGAGGCTTCACCAGTTAAAAGACTTTTTACAATTAATTTATCTCTATCTGGATTTTTTGTTGAGATTGCGCCAACTTTATCTAAAAAATTTCCAAGTGTACCTTTAAAAAGGGAATAATCAGCTAAAGACCATATAGTTCTGCCTGTAACATTATTAAAAAAATAGGGTAAAAATAATGTCTCAACCCTTGTAAAATGATTTATTGCAAAAATAATTGCACCATGTTTTGGTATATTATTTTTAGCATGAAGCCTGAATCTGGCTTTTGAAAGATCAGATAAAGCTTTTATTGCAACTCCTGCAGTTTTATAAGCAAAAGGATTCATAATACCTCAGTTTTAAAAATTAGAAATATTAAAATTTGATGGTCTCGTAAAAAGTCAAAAATGATAAATTTTGACATTGTAACATTCTGAAATTGTTAATAGCTATTATGTAAAAATTGACTTTTTAAGAGATTATCAAATTTGATTATATATATTTCTTAGTTTATAATATTTAATTTGTCTTTGCAATATCAAAAAATATAATATGTTGCTTAGAAAAAGACAATTACCAACCTGAATAAAAAAATTTAATTTTCAAATAAAAAAAATTTAAAAAATAGTGTCTTCTCCCTATTTCAGGGTAGAATTAACTATTTAAAAAACCTAATTATTTTATATGAGTACTGTTCAATTATTTCCCTAATTATATTTTATAAATATAATATGTTAACTCTACCCTGAAATATGGAGAGGATACAAAAAATACTTGAATATTTTTTTATTAATGAACAATTTGATTTTTTTTCCGATAATATAATGATAAAGATATTCAAAAAAGACAGACATGGACAAACACAGCCAAACATGATAGATATACAGATTTAGTCATAAATATTTTGGACAAAATATAAAATTTGTATCTAATAAAATAAACAATTAATATTTTTTTAATATGCAAAAACAAGACAAAAGAAAAAGAAGATGCCCAAAATTAGGCAGTATTGTTGAACTTAAATATTGTAGAAAACATGCAGATGAAAAGAATGGGATTTGTTCTAAAATATATGATTGCTGGTGGGAAGAATTTGATATTCAAGATTATCTTAAAAAGACAACACCAGAGGAAACATTAAATAAGATTAAAAATTCAAATACTCAGCCAAAAGTTTTAAGTCTTGTTGAATTAATTCAAAAAGCAAAAAGGAGAATATCGTGAAATTTAAACATTTAGCAGTAGGACCTTTAATGTCAAATTGTTATATTATTGCATGTAAACAAACAAGAGAAGCAGCTGTGATAGATCCTGGAGATGAGGCTGATAATATTTTAATAGCTGTTTCTGAATTTAAATCAAGATTAAAATATATATTAAATACTCATGGACATTTTGATCATGTAGGAGCTAATGCTCGTTTAAAACAAGTAACAGGTGCTTCTATTCTAATACATGAAGAAGATGCTCCAATGCTAAATATTGTATCATCAAGTGCCGGTGCTTGGGGAATGTCCTCTGTTGATTCTCCACCTCCTGATCAAACAATCAAGGAAGGTGATATAATTGAAGTTGGACAAATCAAATTAAAGGTTATTCATACACCAGGACACAGCCCAGGAGGAGTATCTTTTCTTACTGATAATATCGTTTTTGTTGGAGATACTTTATTTGCTGGTTCTATTGGCCGAACTGATTTTCCTGGCGGAAATTATAATACACTTATTACTTCAGTAAAAAATAAACTTTTTGTTCTTGATGATAATGTAGTTGTTTATCCAGGTCATGGCCCTGAAACTACTATTGGAAATGAAAAATCTACAAATCCATTTTTCTAATTGAAAAATAATAATTGATAAGTCCCAAATCTTTAGATTTGGGCATGAGTAACTTTTTGAATTAGTTTACTTAAACCCTTACTCTGCTAGAAATTTAAAAAAAAATGATTAATTTTATCAATTAATTCAATATATAGTATTTTCAAATACTTAATTTTTTAAGGTGATTTCCGAAAAAGAATTTACCAAAGTCTTAATTCCCCCCTTGAGGGGGGTTAAGGGGGTGTTCGTATTAATGGTACAAACTCAAAAACACCCCCCTAACCCCCCTCAAGGGGGGAATTCGATCTTGGTAAATTCTTTTCCGGAAATCACCTAAGTTGCTTGGAGAGGATAAGTTTTTAGATGTTGTGAAGATCGGTCTTAGTAATTGAAGCATCATAAGCGATTAATAAGTAATAATATCTTCTTTTAATTTTTCAATTCGTCTTCTAACTTCTGATTTTGTCGCTTCAGGAGCTTCAGGGTTATATAGAATATAATCCTCAAAAGCTTTTATTGCTTCTTGATTATCATTTTTTGTTTCCAGTACTTCGCCATATTTAAAACAGGCAAATGAAAGAGTCTTTGTTACTTCTTTAACAAAATTTTCATCCTTTGGCTTATATTCTAATATTTTTTTTAAATGTTCTATAGACTCTTTGTATTGACCTGTTGAAAATAATAAAATAGAAAGATTATTTAAATTTACAACATCATCAGGTTTTTTTTCAACTGCAATTTTCATATATTTAATAGCTTCTTTATTATCGCCCTTTCTTTGATATAATGTTGCTATATTTTTATAACCTCCTGGATCATCGGGTTTTAATTCAATATATTTCTGAAATTCTACCATAGAACCATCTATATCTTGTTTTAACATTAATGCAAATGCTAAGTTGAGTTGAGAAGGTGGATAATCTGGTTTTATTTCAAGGGCTTTTTTAATATTCTCAATGCCCTCATCATAATTATTCATTAGTAATAAAGCCCATCCAATATTGTTATAAGCTTTATAAAAATTTTTATCTATTTCAATTGCTTTTTTATATTCAGCAATTGATTCATCAACTTTTTTTAAAAGTAAAAGAATTCTAGCATAGTTATAATGTGTGTTAGGATTAAGAGGTTCAATTTCAACTGCTTTTTTAAATTGTTTTTCAGCTTTATTTTTTAATCCATAAATAGCATATGTAGAACCAGAATCCATTAAATCGTCAGCAGTTTCAAGGTTAAATGTTTCAATTATTTGTAATTCATTCTCCAGTTTTTCTTTTTCTTTCATATGCCAGAACACATTTGCAAGAGCAATATGGCCATGAAAATTATTAGGCTCATTTTTCACTATTTCTTTTGCAAGTACATATAATTTAAATATTTCTTTTTTATCAGCATTTTCAAAATGATCTCTCAGGCGGTTGTATTCATTATTAAATTCTTTTTGAATGACATCTAATGGTATGTTCGCGTTTGTTGGACTTATATCACTGATTGAATTTTCGGAAGTTTTATTTTGTACCTGTCCTAAGTCTATTTCAGAAGAATTTTTTTCTTCATTATTCATATTGTCTGAATAATTTTGATTATTATCAGTTTCTTGAATATCTGATTGAGTATCAGGTATAATACCATTATTGTTGTATTTTTTTAAGGGCATGTTTTGACATGAACAAATAAAAAATAATATGAATATGAAAAGAAATTTTTTTCCTGATTTCATATGTTTTCTCCTTTAATAAGTCCAACTTGTTTAAATTCCTAAGAGGGAAATGCTTTTGACTTAATTTTTTCTGATTATATATGTGGACGCAGTGGACGCAGTGGACAAAGTGGACAAAGTGGACAAAGTGGACGCAGTGGACAAAGTGGACAAAGTGGACAGAAAAAACATTATATTTCAGGCCACTTTGTTCACTTTGTCCACTGCGTCCACTTTGTCCACTGCGTCCACTGCGTCCACTGCGTCCACGTTGTCCACTGCGTCCACTTTGTACACTATGTCCACTGCGTCCACTAAAAAAAAAATCTTATTTCAACTGAATTAACCCAAGACCTCGCACTATATATAACAGCTTTCAATTTAATAAAAAATTATAGAAAATTTCGAATTATAATATTTATTCGAAATAAGCTCAACTTAGCCTCTATCAAAGCAGCAAAATACATGCCATGTTAACAAATACAAAAGAACATAATTGAAAGACAACATCTTTTATTTTATATCTTTATGGTAACCACATATAATAAAAACCAGTATCAAGTTTGTTGAATTTATTTAAAAGCTCAATATTAAATAGAGAAATATTTTTATTATGAAGCATATTACTATTTGTAATATTATAAATATTATCATTTGGGTATTCTGTGCGGCGGTATACAATTATTTGTGAATCTTCAGGTATTGATGCAAGATATTTTGCACGTTTAATACTGTCTTTTAAATATCCAACTTCATCAATAAGTCCCATTTTTTTTGCTTCATTTGCAATAAAAATTCTAGCACTGAAAATATCATCTTGATACTTTTCTTTAATATTTCGGTGAGTTTTCACAAGGTTTTTAAATCTGTTACCAAGGTCATCAACAAGTTCCTGCAATAGTTGATCTTCTTGCTTTGTTGTTTTTCTAAATGGAGAGCCCATATCTTTATTTTTTCCAGATTTATTAACTTCCATTCCAATTCCAATCTTTTCCATAAGACCATCAAATTTAGGTCTCATAAAAATAACTCCAATAGAACCTGTAATTGATGTTGGATGAGCAATAATAGCATCTGCAGGTAGTGAAATATAGTATGCACCTGATGCAGCTACATTCATAAAACAGGCTACCACCTTTATACCAGTTTCTTCTTTAAATGACTTAATTTCATTATAAAGAATATCACTAGCAGTTGCTGTCCCCCCAGGTGAATCTATTAAAAATAATATTGATTTTACGTATTTATCTTCTCTTGCAAGTTTTAATTGAGAAACAACATCCTGAACCATTCCTGCATTGTTTCTCATAAAATCTCTTTCAGGACTTGAAGAAATAAACCCTTTGATGGGTATAATAAGCAGTTTTTCTCTTGCTTTTCCTTCTAATACAAATTCTAATAAAGGATCCTCTGCATCTGTAAAAAGTTTAATTTGCGTGTTTACACATCCACAAACAATTAAAGCAAATATTAAATAAATAGTTAGTAAAAAATTTCTCATAAAAAATCTCCTTAATTTGTTTATATCAAAATTGGACTATGATAAATAAATCACAATTACATCATAGCAATTTTATTCAATATTACAACAAGTTCTCTTAAATATATCAGATCAAATCCATGATTTGAAAGTCTGTAAAGAATAAGAATTGCATCTTCCATTCCAACTTTTAAATTTTTTGAATAATCAAGTTCTGCAAGTTCATAAGACCTTGTTACATAAAATTCAATATTTTGGAGAAGGCCATAATTATCATTTATATAAAGCCCTCCTGGTACTTGATCATATTCTTCATTAATTTTAAACTTTGATAAAGACAGTACTGTTGAGCTTCCAATATCACCAACTATTTCAAATTCTAATGTAAATAATGTTCCATTATAATGTATAATATCACCGCCATTTGAGTTAATAGCAAACCTTGCCTCATTATTGTTATTATAATTTGGGGTCATAGTATATTTATTATCAATTAAATGACTAATTATTGATGCATTTGTAATTTTTACAACAGATGAATCATAATTAAGAAGAATATCACATCCATAAAATTCAATATTACTATCAAGTACAACAGGAATTTTTACAATAGTTCCTGGTGGTGGTGTTATAGTTTGTTTTGTAAAATTATTTGTTTTTTTTTTTTTCTTTTTTTTACTAAAAATTGCTTCATCAGGCCAGTTGCCAGTTACATCACCAATTCTAATTGCAGTAAAATTAAGATTATCCATGTTAGAATTAACTTCTAAATTTTCAAAATCTCTTTTGTAACTGATTTGTAACTCGTAATTTGGCAGTACCCAATCATCACAAGAATTTATTACTTCAGATGAAAATGTCCAATGAGTTCCATTATCATTAATATCTTTTGAAAGCCCAGCAGAATATCTTGCAACTTTTGATGTATCCATTGAGCTGATATCTCCATTTTCTGTTGCATCAGCAGCTATTATTTGATAACAATTTATTTGCTGCAAGCCTACAAGATATCTTGCAATTATTG
>Ga0272440_1004073_pt1 | contig 10609 bp, 6 predicted proteins | sample SSMMMBAug17_FD_192440 | JGI IMG/M metagenome (GOLD analysis project Ga0272440, IMG submission 192440) | Marine sediment archaeal communities from Little Sippewissett salt marsh, Falmouth, MA, United States - SSM-MMB-Aug17 | ecosystem: Environmental > Aquatic > Marine > Wetlands > Sediment ... | reverse complement strand
TGGTTGCAACTGATGCAGCCTGCGAAGGATTAAATCTTCAGACATTAGGCACCCTGATTAATATTGATCTCCCATGGAATCCATCTCGATTGGAACAGCGTTTGGGAAGAATCAAACGATTTGGTCAGACACGTAAATTTGTAGATATGCTGAACCTTGTCTACAGTGAAACACAGGATGAAAAAGTGTATCGTGTTTTATCAGAACGTCTGCGCGATACCTATGACATTTTTGGTAGTCTGCCAGACACAATTGATGATGAATGGATTGAAAATGAAGAAGCCCTGAGAAATCATATGGACGTGTATATGCATGAAAGGAAAAAAGCGCAGGATGCTTTTACTGTCAAATATCGCAGGACTATAGATTCTGATGCACATTTGTGGGAACGATGTGCGTCCGTGTTATCCCGACGAGATATTGTCAGAAAACTGAGTGAACCATGGTAGAGGGATTGAAAACAATAATCAACACCTCTTTACTCTCGAATTTCCTCACAAACTCCCTGAATCAGCGGCAGATCATGAACAAAAAACTCTTCCATTCCAGACGTTTAGGTATCTTTTTGATTTTTTTCCACTGGGTACACAAATTTGTGTACCTGCTGCAGTCGATTATCTGAAATCTGTGATCGTTTAAGTTGTTTATTGTTAACATAAGTCATTTTACTGAGCAGGTAGTGGACTCTATCCTCAGGTGAATTTCCCATAGCAGCATATTCAGTGTCTTCAATTAAGTGGGCATCCACAATTTCAACAATTTCTCCGATGGTTTCAATAGCTGAAAAGTTGCGCTTTTGAAAAGGGTGTTTGGGGTCACAACTTGATTATTGCATTTAATTGGCTTGACAACCAGATTAAATGCAATAATCAAGATGTGACCCCAATCACCCGCAATATGCGATCATTTTTTCATCTCCTCTCTTTCAGATAATGTTCTTTTTCTATCTACTGTATAATGCCACCATTTTTGGGGAGGGCCACCTTCCATGAATTTGACGGCTGAAACGAATACGTCGGCGAGGCAAGGATCAAATTGTTTCCCTGTTACCTGACATAATTCGCAAAACATTGAATATGGATCTTGTCCAATTAGTTCAAACGGTTGTTTGATACCCAAAATGTTTAGATACCGAATTGTTGCTGGGCCAACATTAGGAACGAATTTAAAATCATTTATTCCGGTTCTGTTTTCCATTTTTTCACCCATCATTTGGTTTGCTGCCCAACGTTAAGCTCACAGGCGGCAAAAGCGAAAAAGAAATTACTTGTGAAATGATAACGTTCTTTAGCCAATAATTTGCCAACTGGGGCGAACACAAGGTTCGCTCCTACATTTGCGTCTAGGACATTGGTTTGTTATTGGTATTTGTTCAAATCAAATCAAAAGTCCACTTTTTTGGGAATGCGCCCCTCCTAACTTATAAATGATTTGACAAAAGCTTATTGTATGCTAAACTTGTAAAGAATGCTAGTAAAAAATATTTCTCATTTAATAGAATGTCAACCCTTCAAGAGTTGGCCAAAAAGGACGATCATCTTCGATCGGTTATGAAAAGAATGGATCCAAAATGTCTGATTTACACTAAAGAATTGTTAGACAACTAGTAATAAATATGCAAACTAAAAAAAATCAAATATTTATATACGATACAACCCTTAGAGACGGCACACAAGGTGAAAGTATCAGCTTTTCAGTTGATGAAAAAATCAGAATTGCCCGCCGGCTCGATAAAATTGGAATTCATTACATTGAAGGCGGATGGCCGGGCGCGAACCCAAAAGATAGTGAATTTTTTCATAAATGTAAAAAAGAGACCTTTCAGACGGCGCGTCTGGTCGCATTTGGCTCAACCAGAAAGCCTGGGATACCTGCGAGTAAAGACATCAATTTAAAAGCCTTGTTGCACACTCAAACACCTGTTGTGGCCATTTTTGGAAAATCGTGGACACTTCATGTTGAAAAAATCATGCAGAATACCCTTGATGAAAACCTCGCAATGATCAGGGATTCCATAGAATATCTGACTTCACAAAATCGAGAAGTATGCTATGATGCAGAACATTTTTTTGATGGTTATCTTGAATCGCCTGAATATGCCATGCAAACCTTGACTGCCGCAATGGAAGGCGGCGCCCAAACCATTACCCTTTGTGATACCAATGGTGGATTAATGCTTCATAATGTTGCTCGAATTGTATCTCATGTTAAATCTCATATAGAAGCCCATTTTCCTGATGTGCGATTGGGAATTCATTCACATAATGACTGTGGTCTGGCAGTAGCCAATTCAATTACTGCCATTCAAGCAGGTGCAACGCAAGTTCAAGGGACAATCAATGGCTATGGCGAACGATGTGGGAATGCAGATTTAGTGAATATCATTCCCTTGCTCGCCATCAAGTTGGGTTATCCTTGTATTGATGACAGTAATATTAAAGGTTTAAAAAATTTATCCCGATTTGTCAGTGAAACTGCCAATATGATTCCATTAAGCAATCGCCCTTTTGTTGGTGAAAGCGCTTTTGCGCATAAGGGCGGCATTCATGTCAGCGCCATTCAGGTGGATCCAAGGTCTTATGAGCATATGGAGCCTGAGCTTGTGGGAAATTCCAGAGAAGTGTTGATTTCTGATCTTTCGGGAAAAAGCAATATTGACTATAAAGCCAATGAGTTCAATATTAACATATCTGATGAAATTGCAAAAAATATATCATTAGATATCAAGGCGCTCGAAAAACGCGGGTACAAGTTTGAAGGGGCTGATGGCTCTCTAAAATTATTGATGCAAAAACATTTAAATCGTTTTCAACCCGCATTTGAACTTGAAGCGTTTCGTGTATTTATCGAAAAAAACAAAGACCTGCCCTGCACTGCCCATGCTGTTATTAAAATTAGAGTGGGGAATCAAAAGGGAGAAATCATTGCTGCTGAAGGCAAAGGCCCGGTCAGTGCGCTGGATAATGCTTTACGAAAGGCATTAACGCGCTTCTTTCCAAATATGGAAAATATGCATTTAATGGATTTTAAAGTGCGTGTTATTGATGGCAGGGATGGTACTGCTGCTAAAGTCCGCGTGTTGATTTCATCAAGAGATCCATCCAATATTTGGACGACGATCGGTGTTTCTGAAGATATTATTGAGGCCAGTTGGGAAGCGCTTGCTGATAGTTTTCAATATATTATTAATGAGAATGAAATTGCGCCTTATAATAGAATATAATATTACTTTTTTTAAGGAGCAATAAATTCAAATAGTTATAGACTTTAAGATAAAGATTTTGGCAAGGCGGCGCAAGGAGATAGTACTATAGTACATCGACGAAGCGCCAACGCAGTCCAAAATCTTTATCTTAAAGTCTATAGGTATTGTTCAATTCTGAATAGACCATTGTAGGGGCGAACCTTGTGTTCGCCCACAACAATCGGAAATGAACCAAATTTTCGAAAAAAGTTGGTTTGTTTACGATAATAGGATTGATTTCGGTTATTATTTGAGGGCGAACATAAGGTTCGCCCCTACTTTACACGTAGCAAATCAATACAACCAGTGGAGAAAATTTTATGAAAGAAAATGTAATTATCTTTGATACAACATTGCGTGATGGTGAGCAATCACCAGGGGCAAGTATGAACACCAACGAAAAAATTCGGCTGGCCTTACAATTGGAAAAACTGGGTGTTGATGTTCTTGAAGCCGGATTTCCAGCAGCATCCGAGGGTGATTTCGAGGCGGTGTCGAAAATTGCTGCAAAAATTAAGAATATGGAAATTGCTGCTTTAGCCAGGACCACCAATGAGGATATCGATAGGGCGTGGATGGCTGTAAAACATGCTGCCAAACCAAAAATTCATACCTTCATTGCAACATCAGAAATTCACATGGAGCATAAGCTCAGATTATCCAGACAACAAGTCATTGAAAAAACAATTGAAGCTGTCAGGCGTGCAAAATCTTATACCGACAGAGTTGAATTTTCTGCTGAGGATGGATCAAGAAGCGATAGAGATTTCCTCTGTCAGGTTTTTGAGGCTGCTATTGAAGCCGGTGCAACAACTGTCAATTTGCCGGATACTGTGGGTTATGCAGTACCTTCAGAGTTTGGAGCGCTTGTAAAATATGTTCGTGAACATACACCCAATATTCACAAAGCCACAATCAGCGTACATTGTCATAATGATCTGGGGCTGGCTACAGCCAATACATTGGCAGCGATTATAGCAGGTGCAAGACAGGCTGAAGTCACAATTAATGGTATTGGAGAGCGGGCAGGGAACTCCTCTCTTGAAGAATTGGTCATGTGCTTACATACACGTCAAAAAGACCTTGCCATGACCACAAATATTGATACCACCCTTTTATTTCCAACCAGTCGATTGGTTCGTGTGATTACAGGGATGATGGTTCAACCCAATAAAGCCATTGTGGGGGCAAATGCTTTTGCTCATGAAGCTGGAATTCATCAGGATGGCGTTTTAAAAAATCCCATGACCTATGAAATCATGAAGCCTGAAACAGTTGGTTTAAATCGGAACCAGATGATTTTGGGAAAACACTCAGGTCGTCATGCCCTTCGTGCGCATTTAAAAGATATGGGCTATGATATGAGCGATGCAGAACTCCATCATATATTTCAAAAATTCAAAGACTTATGCGATAAAAAGAAATACGTGCTTGATGAAGATCTTGAAGTTCTGGTGACTGAAATTATGCTGCGCACATCAGATATTTTTGAACTTGAATACCTGCATGTTTCCAGTGGTACAACAGTCATGCCTATGGCAAGTGTCAGACTGCTTATTAATGGCCGAAGTGTTAAAGGTACAGGCTATGGCAATGGGCCAATTGATGCAGTATACAATGCAATTGCTTCTCTGGTTGATATCCAGACAGAATTGCTCAGATTTACAATCAGCGCCATTTCAGGTGGTACTGATGCTCAGGGTGAGGTTACTGTCAGGTTGCAGCAGGATGGCATTGTTGCACTTGGACGTGGTGCGGATCCAGATATTATTACAGCAAGTGCTAAAGCGTATATAAATGGTTTAAATCGACTGGAATATCTAAAAAATTCGCAGAATGAAAATCAGTCAAACGATATGGAAGAATCAGGTGGTATATAAACGCCTGTCAATGCTTTATATCTGCCAAATCATTTTTGCATTGCTTTATCATGGAGATTCAGTTTCCGCTCACTCAAGACAGGAAGATAATGCGCTCTTGGGTGAGCCTTCTCAATGGGTCGTTTTATTGCATGGATTGGCGCGTTCCAAATCATCAATGTCAAAAATGGAAGCCTGCATAAAACAGGCGGGATTTTCTGTCTTGAATTTGGGATATCCATCTCAAAAAAAAACAATTGAAAATCTGGTCAATGATCATCTGGTTCCAGCAATTCAAAAGTGCCGCAATCAAGGTGCCAGTAGAATTCATTTTGTTACGCATTCAATGGGCGGCATTTTGGTTCGCTATTATTTAAAATTCAATAAACTTGAAGAACTGGGCCATGTTGTGATGTTAAGTCCGCCCAATGCAGGTTCTGAGGTGGTTGACACTTTAAAATCTTTCTTTATTTTCAAATGGTTAAATGGCCCTGCAGGCCAGCAGTTAGGAACAACGCCTGATGCCTTGCCAATTATTCTGGGTGATGTTGATTTTCATCCTGGTATTATTACTGGTGACCGATCCATTAATTTGATTCTGTCATGGATGATACCCGGGCCTGATGATGGCAAAGTTTCAGTGAAGCGTTCACAAGTAAAAGGTATGGCAGATTTTCGGGTGATTCATGCCACGCACCCATTTATAATGAAAAACGCACAAGCCATCTGTCTGACCCTCCAATTTCTCAAATATGGCGCGTTTAAAGATACATGCGAACATTAATAATCAAATATCCTGCTGCATTATTATTTCTTTTGATGATGATTGCGGCAATATTTGTATATTACATGCCACCACAGCAAAGCAATCATATCAGCCAATATATCAATTCTAAATACTGGGAAATCACTGGTGTTATTGCAGAACCTCCAAAATATAATGCTCCTAAAACACGTTTAATCATTCGAGTGACAGAACTAAAAAATAAAAACACGTCACACAATGTTTCTGGAAAAATTCGTCTGTCAGTATGGAATGATGTATCTCACTACAGGCCCGGATGGCGTATTCGATTTATTTCAAAAATTTATCCATTTAGCAATTTCAATAATCCTGGCGGATTTAATTATAAAAAGTATATGACATTTCATCGTCAAATATTTGGAAATGCCTATCCTAAAGACAATCGAATCGAAATATTGAATCAATCGCCAACCCTGAATTTCAAACAAAAAATCCAACAGCAGGTTCAATCCAGGATATCACAAATTTTTATACACCATACATCACCGCAGGCATCAGGATTTCTGCATACCATTATTCTGGGGAATCGCGATTTTTTGCAAAATCAAACCAAAGAATCCTTTGCCGCAACAGGTATCAGTCACCTTATGGCAATATCAGGACTTCATATGGGTTTGATTGCCATGACTGCGTTCTTATTGTTCAAATGGTTGTTTCGGCGAAGTGAAAAACTATGTCTGCATGGATGGAGTGATTATTGCGCTGTCATTCCTACCTTTATCATGATGACTGTTTATTTCATGATATCAGGTATGTCGCCATCTGCACAGCGTGCATTTATTATGATCACTGTTTTTTTGTGTGCGCAGGTTTTTTCAAAAGAACAAATCGCCCTGAATACCCTTTACCTTGCCGGCAGCCTGATATTAATCTGGGATATTCATTCCTTTACAAGTATTTCATTTCAAATGTCTTTTTGTGCTGTATTTTTTATCATCACAGGTTTTCAAAGACTGCCAGATCATTGGAAGTTTGTCAGCAAATACAAATCCATACAATATTTTGTACATATGATTCTTTGTTCGGTGCTGGCAATCATGGCAACATCACCCCTGGCCCTTCATTATTTTTATCAGACATCTTTTATGGGATTGATCACCAATGTATTTGCAATACCAGTAATCGGATTCATTGTTCTGCCATTTACATTATTGAGTGTTTTTCTTGTGTTTATATGGGAAGCATTTGCAATTCAAATGATTGCTCTGATTGGTTATGTCTGTGATGCATTTATTATGTTGATCAATAATATAAATGATGTCGCGCAGTTATTTAATTGCACCGGGCATCTCAATTATCTCGAACTTTTTGTCTGGTACGCCTTGTTGATTACATGCTTGATAAAACTGAAAACAAAAATCAGGTATGTTTTGCTGTCTATCATTTTATTGATAATAACGATTGATGTTGCGTACTGGACATATCAACGATATTTTCATAGTGATCTCAGAATCACTGTTTTGGATGTTGGACTCGGAAATGCTGCACTTGTAGATTTCCCCGGGGGAAAGTGTATGATGGTTGATGGCGGCGGATTGTCATCATCATTTGATATGGGTCAAAATGTTATTGCGCCTTATCTTTGGAAACATAAAATCCAGTCTTTAGATACACTCATATTAACACATCCAGATCTGGATCATTTGCAGGGACTTATATTTCTTGCCCAAAATTTTAATGTAAAAAATGCGTGGACCAATGGCGATAACAAACAGACTTTTTTGTTTGATACCTGGAAAAAGACACTTAAGGACATGAACATTAATACCCTTCAAATCAGTGCAGGTTGTGAAAAAAAAATTGGAGATGTCAAAATATTATTTTTCAATCCACCTGCTAAAAATACCTTTGAAGATACCAATAATAATTCGTTCGTATTTCAAATGCAATTTCAGAAAAATAATTTTTTATTTACTGGAGATATCGAAAAAGAAGCAGAAGCATTGCTGTGCAAAACATATTGCAATGCATTACAAAGTGATTTGCTTATGTGTCCACATCATGGAAGTCGATCATCCAGCAGTTTGGCATTCATCCATTGTGTTCATCCAAAACATGTTTTTGTTTCTGCAAGTGGATATAATCGACATCATTTGCCCAATCGAAATATCATAAAACGATATGCAAAAGCGGGAAGCAAGGTTTTTTCTACAGGTCGTGATGGTGCGATCATGATTCGTTTATCTGAAGAAAGTGTTCAAATCAATACAACAGTTAAGAGATAAAATTCCATCTGTCCCTGAAATTCATTTTTTTTTATTTATTATTTGACAAATTATAAAAACTTATTTATACATGTAAATTTATTGCGGGCATAGCTCAGTTGGTAGAGCACAAGCTTCCCAAGCTTGGGGTCGCGAGTTCGAGCCTCGTTGCCCGCTTTTATCGCGCCTTTCCAGGATTATTAATGAGGTAAATTCTATGAAATAGAATACTTGGCAATTGGATGGTAATGTATTAAAGATTTGGAAACGGGCGTTTTGCCCGTTTTTTTGTTTATGAGTAAAGGTAAATATTTAAAATATAAAGAAAAAAGTAACAAATCTCATTGCGAACGACATAGAAATAAAAAAATGTACCTGGCTGAGGATATCGTTCGAGGTGTTCGGGCACTCGCAGTTTCTATAATTGAAACTGAGGGGCTTGATTTGTTTCATGTGGAATGTATCAGAGAACAGATTGGATGGATCATTCGGTGTTATATTGAAAGGTTGGATAATAAGAATGTGACCATTGAAGACTGCGTTCAGATCAGTCGTATGTTAAGTGATATTCTTGATGGTGCTCTTGAAACATGGCTGGAAGATTGGGTTCAAAAACAAGATTTGCCTGAAAAGCCTGAGTACTTTTTGCCATCATATAACCTTGAAATTTCTTCACCTGGTGAACGAAGGCCAGTGAGTCGGAAATCGGATTTTATCCGGTTTCAAGGAAATAATATATTTTTAACTGTTCTTTCTGCAATTAATGGTCAAAAAAAATTTAAAGGGATTTTATCCCAGACAAATGACTCGCAAGTAACAATTAACACAGCATTTTCGACAGTGGCGATTCCATATGAAAATATTCGTATCGCCAGACTGGAGTCATAGGCTATTATATGTATCGACTTATCCGATGGAGGATGTAAAAAAGTATGCAAGTTTCAGACATTAAACGCGTTATCGATCAAATCAGCAGAGATAAAGGAATTGATCGACATGTGCTGATTGCGACACTTGAAGAAGCTTTAAAATCAGCAGCTCGTAAAAAACATGGAAATCGTATTGATGTTGAAGTTCAATACAATGATGATAATGGAGAAATTGAGGTTTTTCAATTTAAGGAAGTGGCTGAAATTGTCGATGACCCGGAGCTTCAGATGACTGTTGAAGAAGGCCGCGAATTGGATCCTGAATGTGAAATTGGAGATAGTCTTGGCACCAAAATGGATACGTCAACTTTTGGTCGAATCGCTGCGCAATCGGCCAAACAGGTTATTATTCAAAAAATGAAAGATGCTGAAAGGGATGCTGTTTATAAAAGCTTTATTGATCGTAAAGGGGAAATTGTCAATGGCATTTTGCAGCGGATAAATAAAGGGGATTTAATTGTCAATTTAGGCCAAACAGATGGTGTCCTTCCTGTATCAGAGCAGGTACCAAGGGAAACTTTTCAACGTGGAGATCGGGTTCGGGCATATATTTTGGAAGTTGTACAAGATAACAGAGGCCCTCAGATTATTTTAACCAGAACACATCCTGGATTTTTGGTGCAATTGTTTAAAACAGAGGTTCCAGAAATTAGCGAAGGTATTGTTGAGGTCATGGGAGCTGTACGTGAGGCTGGCAGCCGTGCCAAAATTGCTGTGACATCAAGTGATGCTGATATTGATCCTGTTGGGGCATGCGTGGGTATGAAAGGCAGCCGCGTCCAAAATGTTGTACAAGAACTTAAAGGAGAAAAGATAGACATCATTCCCTGGCATGCAGATGCCGCAAAATATGTTTGTAATTCTCTGGCACCTGCACAAATTTCGCGTGTAATCATTGATGATGAAAACCGCTCTATGGAAGTTATTGTGCCTGATGAATTCTTATCCATTGCAATTGGAAAACGTGGACAAAATGTCCGACTGGCATCAAAACTTACAAATTGGCACCTTGATGTAAAAAGTGAAAGTAAATACAGTAAGACAATGAAAGATGGTTATGATTCACTCATGTCTCTTTCTAGCGTCACAATCAGTATGGCGGATAGTCTTTATGAAAAGGGTTTGTATTCCATTGAAGAAATAAGCAATGCTTCAGTCAAAGATCTTGTTCAAATTAGAGATATGACCGAAGAAAAAGCAGTGCAGATAATTAAAGAAGCCCTTGAGGTACAGGGAAAAGACGCTTCTCAAATTAATTATCATATTCAGGAGGATGCTTCAGTCAATAATGAAAATGATACTCCTGAAAAAGATACAAATGATTTATCACATGATGGGAATGACAATAAAGAAAAGAGTCCTGTTGAAAAAAATGATAATGATGCTATTGATGATGATGATGACACTGATGATAATCTAAATGAGGAAACAGATGAACATGTAGTTGAGGATGTTGATGATAATAAAGCTGAAAAAGAAGAAGATGATGATGATATCGAAGATGAAGATGAAGATGACGAAGAAGAAGATGATGATGACGATGAAGAAGATGATGATGATGATGATGA
>Ga0272440_1004072_pt1 | contig 10612 bp, 6 predicted proteins | sample SSMMMBAug17_FD_192440 | JGI IMG/M metagenome (GOLD analysis project Ga0272440, IMG submission 192440) | Marine sediment archaeal communities from Little Sippewissett salt marsh, Falmouth, MA, United States - SSM-MMB-Aug17 | ecosystem: Environmental > Aquatic > Marine > Wetlands > Sediment ... | reverse complement strand
AGTTAGGCATATTGGATTTAATTGTCTTCAAAACAGCCATAGATAATGGGTGGCTCTCACCCAAAAAAGATTTAAATAGTGTTGTTGAGATAAAATCAAAAGGAGGGGATGATAAAGCTGTTAATAGTTTTTTAAAAAAGAGAGAGTCCTTTGTTGCCAACGAAATAGAAAAAGAAATTATTAGGAAAACAGGATCTCCTGAAGGCAGGTTGTTTGAAGAGACAAAGGTTAAGATTGAACAAAAGGCTAAAGAGTTTCAAGCAACGGCTCTTTTTGAAGAGTATTCATCTTTTATAAGAGAGGCGTCAGAGGAGCCAATTCTTGATTGGACAGATTTTGAACATAAGACCCCGGATAAACAGATTAAAAAGGCCAAAAAAGTGCATGCAAAGGCTTTCAACATATATAAACAAAAAATTCTTCAATTGGTGCCTTCCCCTTCATTACTTCCAAAGACTGAAGAAATGGAAGAGATCCTTAAAAAAGAACTGGACAATGGATTTCTCAGAGTCTGTAAGAATATAATTTCTATAGATAGAAAAATGGAAAAACAGGTCATAGAAAAAGGTAAAATGAGATACTTACAGATTGAAGATCTCTATGAATCTGGATTTGGAGAGTTGCTTTTATCGAAACGACTAAGGAAAGATGCAAATATTCCTGATGATGTCGGGAAGGTTGGTCCTCTCACTCAAAAAGCTATAGATAAAATAACCCCTGAAAGTTTTAAAGCAGAGCATAAAGAACTAAAGAATCATGTGATAGCAAAAGTTAATAATGGAGAATGGAAGGATCTTGAATCAAAAATTTCTCAGATACAGTATGATGACCGTGAATCAGAACGGAAGAAATCAAAGATTAATGAGATAGCCAGGGTACTCCCACTGGCTGTAGGTCTTCCAGGAAAACCAATTGTTGATTCAGTTATTGCAGATAGTCTTCAAAAGGCTGCCAAAGAAAGGGCAGGTTTGATTCTTAAAGGTCAGTTGAATGAGATTGATAGTAGAATCTTAAGTCGTATACATAGTCATAAACCAGATTTTATAGAGAAAGATAAGGACTGGCTGGATATGGGAACTGATGATTTTGTATCTACATTAGATACAAAATTCTGGAAGGAATTAGGTATTAACAATCCAATAGAAGAGCATCAAAAAAGACTAAAAGCCCATGGCAAAAACATTTGGAATAAAGAACTTCATGCTGTTTTTGAGAGTCATGTAAATCAAATAAACAAACAGATCGATCAATATAAGCTCAATGCCAGTTCTAACACTGAACTTAAAAGAGTGCTTGAAGACATAAAGATTTCCGACAGAGGTGTTGCCCAAAAAAGGCAGAAGATAGACCAAATTATGAATACGCTGATCCCAAAAAACGCACCTGAGATTGTCCGCTCAAAGGCAAGAGATGATGATAAGATTAATCTTAAAGCTGAAAAACTATATAATAGTAGGATTAAAGAGTTAGAGTTAAGACTTTTATCTGAGGCCGAGAGTGTGGCAGAGATGCTTTCTTCTAAGCTCACTGCTAAACAATGGAATGAGGTAAGTAAGAATGAAGTTTCAAATAGACTTTATAATGAACTTTTAAAGGAATTATTTAAAGGAGGTTATATAAAATGAAATTTAACAGGACTATAATTATCTTAATATTGCTCATATGCTTTTGTATACCTGCTGAAGCAAAAGAAGACAGGGATTTAAAAAATATACTTACTCCACAGGAAGAAAAAGAATTAAGATTAATAATTGACAAGTATTTATCAGAGCGAAAAAAAAAGCTCATTAATGAAGGAAAAATAAGGGTCAATAATATAGAAGCCTCTCTCTTGACTTCTATAATCAATCTAAAAGAACTGGATCCTTTTAATATATCTGAAGACAAAAAAAGTACGCTTATTCAAAAGGTAAATAATGAGGTTTTAGATCATCAAGATGTAATAGATTATTCTGTTTTTCCTGAGATTAAGGAGGCCTCTTATAAACATTCCCAAAACATGTTAGAGGCTCGAATAGAAAAAGAAAAAGAGATTATATGGAAAAAAGTAATGGCGCATGGTCCCCCGATTGTTAAGAAGTTTTCTTTAGAAGACCTTAAAAATCGTGACGACTTGAAAATGAAAATCGCAAAGACAATGTGGAAGGCTTCTCATAGGGACAAAAAACCGGTTCCTTTAGAAAATATTCAATATGATTTGCGAAAAAAACTCCTGGATAGAGCTGAAAAGCTAATACGCCCACGTGAGAATATGTTAATCCGCAGAGCTAAAGAGTCGTTGAATAGACTTTCCAAGAACTCAAGTTTTCCATGGCCTGATTTAAGGCCTGAAGATGATGAACCTCAGGTAAAGGAACAGAGGATAAATGAGGCTATGGATACTCTCTTCGATAAAGCTGAAATATCGAAAAGGGGACGGGTGGAATCACTAAATAAGCATGCAAGGAACCTGGCAAATAAATGGTTTTCAGAGAGACACCCTGTCGTACTGCGTGATAGTCAATTAGCAAAACTTGAGCAGATAAAGAAAAATGTGAAAGATTTACCTAAAGTTCCTGAACTTCCGGAAAGTGCTAATAAACAGAACAAAAAGGATCATTTAGAGGGCTATATAGATACCGTCATTAAATCTGAAAATATTAGTCCCAATCGTATTGATCCGAATGTGAGAGAAAAGTTCAAGAGTTTTATAAAACCCATAGTAAATGATGCCCTTGATTACTATGCTAAACGAAAAAAATTAGTAATAGATCTTCTTGCAAGTCTTCCTGATGATATAGATAGTGTGGCTACACCTGATGACTATACCATCAATACTACTAAAATAAATGAATTGAAAGATTCTTATATGCCAGAAAGTCTCTTAGGTTCAATAAAAAACTGGTGGTCAGGTAGTATAAAATTCGATGATAAAAAGTTACCTCCAGGTGCAGCAGCAGGTACTGAAGAAAAGACTATTAAATATCTTACAAAGACACTTAAGGATATTGAGGTTATTCAAAAAGTTGAAAGGGAAAAACAAGCCGCAAAGAAAAAGGTAGAAGATGTAGCTAGTGCTTTTAGCCTGGATGCATATAAAATAAAAAATGTATACGAATTATATTTCACTAATAGTAAAGTTATGGAAAAACTAAAATCATTAGAAGGTAGAATGTTTTCTACAAGAAAAGAATTCCAAAAAAAGGTAGCCAGTGTGCTCACAATAGAGGAGTTTGCCAAATATATTTATGATATAGAAAAGGAAGCAAAGATAAAGGTACCTGATAATATTGAAGGATTAACTAATAGATTGCTATCCATGACTCCTGGTATTGAGACCATAACACATGATAATAAGATTTATAGTGCTGCGGTAGGAAGAGCAAATCAACTTGCCAGAGACTTGCTTGATGAGAAAAATAAAAAATTATCAAAATGGAAAAAGCAAGGAAGAGATTTAAGGAGGAAATTACGAGAAAATGGGAATAGAAAACTTGAAAAAGAACTCAGTGGATTTATCTCACTAAAAGACCCTCGGGCCTTTAATTCGTCAGATTTTAAGATAGTAGCAAGAGGTCTCACCTATAGAATGTATCCTGATAAGCCACCTGAGGTACGTGAAGAGATTGAAGGAGAAGTAGAAGAAATTATTAAGAAAAAAGCTAATGATGCAAAAAATAAATTCATAAAAATAGTAGAGAAAGATCCTGTATACTGGGTCCCTTCAGTTCAATGGAAAGAAGGTCCTGTAAGAAATGAGGCTATAAAAGAAAAATTTGAGTTTAAAAGAATTGATGTTATAAAAGATGGAGTAATTCGTGCGATCAAATTCAAAAATCCTAAATTGGCAAAAATTTTTGATAGCAATGATGGCAAAAAAATTTTGGAACAATTTGCAAACAATTATGCCAAAGAGAAGCTTTATGAACATATAAAAAATGTTGAAACACCTGAGCCAGTCAAGAAGAAAAAAAATGAGAAAAAAACAGTTGTTGAGAAACCAGTTGTGAAGAATCCAAACAAGGAAAAAACAGTTGAGGAGAAACCAGTTGAAGAGAAACCAGCAAATAATTTTAAGCCTAAGCATTTTGATTGTATTGTTAAAGTTGAGGCCAACGACAATAATAGTGATGTATCAATCACAATAGAGAGTAAGAAAATTAGACTTATTCAATCAAATACTATAAATCGTAAAAATTTGAAATCAACTCGTAAAGGAGTGTCAACAAGTATGAATAATTTGGTATCAAAAGCTCCTGATATAATTCTTAATTCATTTAAAGAGACAAAAGGGGTTGTTGCCAAATTTAATGTTGCTATTCAAACAAGAGGGAGGATGTTACCTATTGAATTGCCCCAAATGTTAGCACGTGAAATGAGAATTTTTTTTAATAATCTCCATGCTGGAAACAGTCTAATTGATCCAAAATTTAGTACATGGATACATGATACGGCTGAAGGAGAACCTATTATGAAAGACCTAAAAGATATGGGGATAAAGAAGGGATGAAGAATTCTAAACTGATCACATGGAAAATATTTTTTATAAAGTTAACTTTAGTCAGTATTGTAATTGTTACTTTGATATTCAATTCAAAAATAAATTTGGCACATACCACTACATTTGAAAAGATAAGTGACAACGAAAAAATACGCAGAACTTTAGATAAAATGGTCCGTACTGGAAGATTTGAGAAGTTAATGGATAATGAAAAGATCCTACAATCTGGTAGCATATTTATATCCTTTGATAATATTCAGAATATTCGTAAAATCTTATTAACTAAATCAGGGTTTTCCTGGAAAAAATCTTCAATATCTTTAAAAGAAACCGCAACAGCTCTCACATTTGATACAATAGCTGCGATACAAGAACAACGACGGGAAGAGTATAGAAAGGCTGATGAAAGATATAATGATATTGTTGCATCCAAAAAATATAAAGAATTGAAAAAACGAGCAGTAAAAGGTTTTGAGACTCTTTCAAATAAATCTGTATTCTTAGATGAAAAGGGTTTGGTAAAACTTTCAACTGATCTTATAAAAAAGAAATTTACCGATGAAACGGATTATGTTTATGATAGTCTTATTAAAAATGCAAGTTCTAAAATAATTTCCGTGGCTAATAACTCAAAAGACCGTTTCAAAACATACGTGAGGTATATCTTTTTTGGTAAAAAAGGTTTTGGGAAAAGAGATGCATTCTTACAAAATGTTGGCTATCAAGCCAGACAAAAGGCAATCGAGAATTCATTGTATCTAATAATTAAGGAACACCCTGAATACAAGGATGCTTATTTTGAAGCCAGTTATATCAAAAGCGTTATTGCTGAACATGCAAAAAATCTGACTGATGTCATTAAGGACGTACCAACCCCATGATACCAATTTATGCTACTACACCAAACAGGTCAAAACCTATTGTGAGTTACACTATTATCACAATCAATATAGTAATTTTCATATATCTTATTATGAACATTAAGTTGAATTATGTTAATCAAAATTATGGACTTGTTCCTGCTCACTTTTCATATTATTATATCTCAAACATTAGTATTAAACAGAAGACCTTTTCTTTGATATCTTATATGTTTCTCCATGCAGGCCTTTTGCATATTATTAGCAATATGTGGGCTTTATTTATATTTGGTACTGGGGTGGAGGATAGACTGGGACATTTCCGGTTTCTATTATTATTTTTTTTATGTGGGGTTGGATCTGGTTTGACACATGTGCTTCTAAATTTAGACTCCTTTATACCGACAATTGGTGCCAGTGGCGCTGTTTCAGGAGTAATAGGTGCGTATCTAATCCTCTTTCCTAAATCGAAAATTTTAACCTTTATCCCACTTATCATTATACCCGTATTTCTTATAGAGATTTATGCATTTATATTTTTTTGGATCTGGTTTATTCTACAATTTATAAATGTAATGTATCCTGAAGAAGCTATTGCTGAAATTGCATGGTGGGCGCATATTGGTGGTTTTATATCTGGCATCATTTTTGTATTATTAGATAGATTTCTATTTAAAAAAGGAAGGATTAAAAATGGATTTCCAAGATACTGATGAATTGACTGCTAAAGAGAGAGTCAGAACAATAGCAGAAGGGATTTCTACTGATGTTACACGTCATAATAAAAGAATGACCCTTATTGTAGCTATTATATCTATAATGCTTATTTTTTCTTTATTTACTATATATATAACCACAGGTTGGCCAAAACCGATACCCTACCTGGGCATTGCCCCTTATTTGATGCTATTAATACTCATGGTAACCTTGCAGGTAATTACTTTGTCGAGACAGTGGAGATTGTTTTGGACTGTCCAATATAATGCACAGCGTATGGATGATAGATCAGGAAACAACAACATGATTTCATCAGTACTTGATTATGACCTTGATGGTATAAGAGGGATCGACTATGCAAAAATGAAATGTCGTCCTGTACCAAAATTACTGGACCCAGACATCCCCATTTCTAAATTATTTAGTAAAGAATCAAAGCATTCAGTTGGTGTATCCAATCCTCTGGCACATGGAGAGATAGCTGATATTTTTACACGTAAGGGTAAGCTAATCTTAAATAACTATATGTCCAGTGAGGCCTTTGAACCTGAAACCGCAAAAAAGATAAGAAGGGTACTGTTCGTTCTGTTATTTTTGCTAATACTGTGGATTATTTTTTGGTTTACCAGGACAGCTATTCAAAATGAAATCCTGATGAATAAGACGGGAAAATCTCAGTCTAAAAATGAACAATCTAAAAGTGAGAATAAGAAAAAAGAAACCTCACAAGCTAATAAAAATGGACTAAAAGATCATGATAATAGTATCCTGTGTATTAGCACTATTTCTGAAGATGAACTACAAGAGATACAAGATGTTATTTTCGTTGCAGATGAGTCTCTCGATATGGCTGAGGAGTCCATGGCTAATTCTGATATTTCTTTGGAACTTTTATCCAGGAAAAATGATATTAATAGCTCAATAAAAGGTGACAAAAAAGACTCAAACGAACAAAATCCCAGAGATATAATTAAAAACCTTGCTGAAAAGAATGATAATATAAAAGAAATCGCCAAGGCTCTAGAAAAATACTATTCAACAAAGATCATACTATTGAATAAGGCATATAAAGAATGTGAGCAACAACAAAAGTATGGTTCTAATTCTTCGAAACGTAAGCAGGCAGAAAACACAAAGGAAAGTGTTGCTAATGCAATCTCAAAGGCAAAACAGGCACAACAGTTGATGTATGATCTGGCTCAGGGGAAACAATCAGGCAATCAAAATTTAGCAGCATATAAAAAGGGATTAAACCCAAAAGGTAAAGGTGGTAAACATCCTGGAACAGCCTCTAAACCCAACCATACCGGAGGTGTAGATGCCCCAGAGCCAGAAAATCATAGAATCATAAAACTTTATAATAGAGGACGACCTGTTGAGAGGGGAGAATGGGCACCTCCAGATAAACCCTCTTCTATTCCGTTTAATTCATTTCAGAAGAGAAATGAAGATACTGCAAGAGGTTTTAAATTATCAGATGAAGGGAGAAAAAAGGCCTTTAGTCAATTAGTGACAGACCTATAGGCCGATAGAATAATTATGATAAAAGAAAAAATCAAAAAGTGTAAGGAAGAAATCCTTAAAATTCTCGATCTTGACGATTGGACACTGGATCTAATGATGCTTCCCATTATATGTGACGGACATGCAGTTCTCCACGGAATGATTGGAACAGCAAAGACCGCCGCTATTATGACCCTGGGAAAGACTCTGGATATGAAAACAGGGATATACCAATGCCACCCTGAGACAATGCCCAGTGATATTATTGGGTTTGAAAAGTTCAATCAGAAGACCAAAGAATTTGATATAAGAAACGGTCCAATTCTTGACTATGAAATGTTATTAGTGGATGAAATTAATCGAATGTCACCGCGGTCCCAGGCGGCATTGTTGGGACCTATGGCACAGGGTAAGGTGACAATTGGTGAGAAAGAATTAAATATAAAAAGCCCATTTGTAGTATATGCAACCATGAATCCTATAGAAAGCCAGGGGGTTTATCCCCTTTCTGAGGCCCAGGTAGACCGCTTTTTACTACAGATCCCTTTTCCCTATCATTCATACGAAGGAATTGAACGGATATTAAGTTATCCGAATGCAAGGGCAACTCAGGTGCAGATCGATAAACTTAAACCTGTTATTAACAAGGATGAGATCCTTAAAGCCTGCCAAGTGGTTAATAATATCCCCCTTGGAGATGCAAAAAAATGGATTACTGCTGTTTATCTGGCATGCTGTCCGGAAAGAGATTTAGGTAGAAGGGCACCCAAACATTGGAAACCTTTGGAGGAGGCAGAGACATGTGTGCAGTATGGACCGAGCCCGCGTGCACTCAGAGACCTTGCACAGGCTGCAAGAGGTATTTCTTATTTAAATGGTAGACCTATAGTAAAAGAAGATGTAGAAAAACTAGCCATACCAGTATTACGTCACCGGATAGTTCTCCGTCGGCAGTTGCCTGAGAAATATAGAAAACTTAGCATGACTGACCAGGTAGATAAATTTATAGAGGAGATCATAAAGACAGTCAAAGATCGCTATACCCTTATATTATAGAAGAAGGTCAATCTATGGCAACAATACCTGATTGGGCTTTTAAACTTGCAGATAAAGCCCAGAGATATCGCATTTTTGGATCAGCCCCCGTCGATGTTGCATATCATGGCCAAAGGCCAATACCAAGAGCGGGCCGAGGAATGGAATGGTTTGGTAGGCGTGAATATGTTCCAGGAGATCCACTCAATATAATTGACTGGCGTTCTTTATCTCGTCATTCCCATATAGAAGAACCCCAAATGTTTGTAAAAACATTCGATGTTGAGCTCGCCAATCTAACTACAATAGTAATTGATTGCTCTGCATCAATGGATACATGGGGGCCGAAAGACGGAAAATTCTCCACAGCCCTTGGAGTGGCTGCTCTATTAGGATGGTCTGCTGTTAATCATGATGATCCAATTGAGTTTGTCTTTATTGGTGGGCTAGATGATGATTTACTTTATAGTACAGGTTTAATACACAGTCCTGTTGAATACGAAAGTGAGATTAAAGCCCTTAACTCCTTATCAATTAAAAGCTCAGGTTCTTTAAGCTGGGATATCCTGATTGATCCTGTAATTGGACTTAAGGGAACACGTCATACGATTATATTGATTGGTGATTTTTTTAATTTAAAAGATGAGGTTGTGAAGTTAATGAATGTCCTTAAGCAGATAGTTCAAACCGTCCTGGCTATACGAATATTATCACCTAAAGATGAAAATCCTTTCGAATCAGGCCAGGATATAGAACTCTGGGATATAGAGGACCCCTCATCAACCTGTGAGATTAACTTTGACCTTAATGCCTACAGATTAAAATTCCATAATCATCTTAATGATATTGCAGATCTATTTATGGCTGAAGGGGTTAGATTTGCAGATTTGTTAGCCATCCCAGGTGATTATAATTATAGGAGTAAAAAGCTAGTTTCTCCTGATAACATCCTAAATCGTCTAATAAAAGATGAGCTATTGTTATGAAATTTTCTATCCCACATTATATAATCTTACTAATCATAGGACTCACAGGAGTTCTTTTTCTACTATGCCATACTTTTTTGGCTCATCCCAATGTTATATGGTTCGCTGGAGTTGTAGCTATAATACTATATTTACTTTGCCGAAAGAGTCATAAACATCTCAAACGTGTAAGATTTCCATGGAAGGAACTCTTCATTGAGAATAAGCCAAAGGCATCTGTTACTCCTCCCATATGGTTATGGATTCTTTTAGTTGCTTTGATCTTTTTAGCAACGGCTTTGTCGTTACCCTTTAATATAAAGCAAGATAAAGGTGCCAAATGCTATATTGTAATGGTCGAATCTGGAATAGAATCCAAATCTAAAGAACAGGGAGGGGTAGAACGCATGACATTATTTAAAGATGCCTTACTAAGACTGGCTGATAAGGCTAATCCAAGCGATCAGTTTCTTCCCATTCGTGTAGGCGTTAACCCAAAAGTAGAAGATTCATGGATGAAATCTAATCAGTTTAAAAAGACAATACGTAACATAGAATCTGGTGATGCCCAATCAGATTGGAAGAAGGCTTTTTCTGCTATAGAACATATAGTTTATAATAAAAATTTTGTATATGTCATTGTTGGTGGACAGCCTGAAAAGGTTTATAAAGAATGGATAAATGGATCTCGATTGCCTGAACAAGACCATCTTTTTATCAGAAAAGGTCGAACAGTACCCAATGTAGGAATTGAATACATCCAGGTGTTTAAGAGTCCCTTTTCAGAAAATCTGGGAGATATTGAAGTATTTATACAAATTCGGGCTTACAATGGAGATGAATCGAGAAAAGTAGTGGTTTCAATAAATAATAAACAAGTTGGTAAGGCTAACCTATCCATCAAAGAGAATGACTCAAAACTGATTCCTATTAAAGGACTTCCAGAAGAAGGGCTGCTTGAGGTTAAACTTACCCCTTCTGACGATCAGCCATATGATGATATTGCATATGCAGTTATTCCAACTGTTGATAAGATTGAAGTCGGAGTTATT
>Ga0272440_1004071_pt1 | contig 10613 bp, 4 predicted proteins | sample SSMMMBAug17_FD_192440 | JGI IMG/M metagenome (GOLD analysis project Ga0272440, IMG submission 192440) | Marine sediment archaeal communities from Little Sippewissett salt marsh, Falmouth, MA, United States - SSM-MMB-Aug17 | ecosystem: Environmental > Aquatic > Marine > Wetlands > Sediment ... | reverse complement strand
CCATTACTCACGATTTTGACTTTAAAGCCAGATAGCTGTAATAGTTCGTCTGCAACTTCTTGATTGATATCATTGTCTTCTACAAGCAATATTTTGCCGCTCAGCTGGTATCGATCTTTGAACTTGTGGGAGGCAGTATTGTTATCAATAATCGACAGAACCTGTTTTTGGTTAAGGCTTGACATGATACTATCCAGCAATGTCGAGGGTTTTATCGGTTTGCTCAAAATGATATCAATGCCTGATGATCGAGCGGTCTGGATCGTATTTTTATCTCGAAATGCGGTAACCATCAAAATGATTGGAATCTGTTCGAATTTGGGCAATTTTTTTATTTGTTTCGTCAGTTCGATACCATTTAGATCAGGCATCTTGAAATTTACAAGAATCAGGGAAAATGGCGTCTGTAAATTAGTGGTTAATATTTTTAGGGATTCATCAGCATTGGCTGCTGCTGTTACTTGAAATGAAAAGTCAGTGAGGGTTTTTTTGAAAACAGTTCGTGAAGTTTCGTTATTATCGACAAGCAGTATATGAATATTCTGTGTATCTTTTTGATTTTTTGGTATATATGAATCCATTCGTTTCCAATTAAAGGGGCATTCAAAAGAAAATGTGCTTCCTTTCCCAGGGATACTGCTGACAGAAATGCTGCCGCCCATGATTTCAATCAATCCCTTACAAATCGAAAGTCCCAGTCCACTTCCACCAAATTTTCGTGTAATATAATGATCTGCTTGACTGAATGACTTGAACAGTTTTTTGATTTGTCGGGTACTCATGCCAATTCCAGTATCAATAACAGAAAAAATAAGCACAGCTTTTTGCTTTTTGGGTCGATGACTGACACGAATTCGCAATATAATTTCCCCATGTTCAGTAAACTTGATGGCATTATTGATCAAATTGGTCAATACTTGTCCCAATCGAAGGGGGTCTCCTACCAGTCGGTTGGGAACATCCGGATCAATCTCAAAAATGAGTTCCAGCCCTTTTTTATGCGCTTTAATGCTTAAAATGCTGGATACTTTTTCCAAAATATCATCTAGCTTGAAATCAACAGATTCAATCGTCAATTTGCCGGCCTCAATTTTTGAAAAATCGAGGATATCATTAATAACTGCCAAAAGCGATTTTGATGATGTAGTAATTTTTTTTAAATAATCCAGTTGTTTGCCAGATAAATGGGTTTGCATGACCAGGTGAGTCAAACCAATAATTGCATTTAGAGGAGTTCGAATTTCATGGCTCATGCGTGCCAGAAATTCACTTTTGGACTTGTTGGCTTCTTCAGCTTCTGTGCGGGCCATATCCAGTTGTTCTTCAATGCGTTTTAATCGGGTGATATCGCGGCCGGATACGACCACGTTCTCAATTATATCATCCTGAATCCATGGAGAATAATGAACACTCATAAATCGTTCCCCTATTTTTGGATATCGATACCAGGTTTCAAACACCATTGTTTCGCCATTAAAGCATCGCTGGATTCTGGGTTCCAAAATGGCTTTCATTTCTTGACCAAAGAGTTCATCCACAGTTTTACCAATTAATTCCTCCTTACTTCTCCCAAAAGCTTTGATATATGATTCGTTTACCAAAATGTAGCGATTGTCTCTGTCAATGAGTCCGATCATATCACTTGTAGAGGATACAATTTTTTCATAGAGCCTTAGTTGTTTTTCTGCATGCTCATGTTGAATAATTTTTTGAGACAGTCGGTCGGTTCTTTCTTTAACACGTTGTTCCAGTTCTTCATTCAGCAACAGAAGTTTTTGTTCTGCAGCAATACGTTCGTTGATGTGATGCGCATTTGCTCGGATAAACTCATTGGCAATGGTAATCATTAAACCCAATTCATCTTTTTCATGGCCCTTCAGGGGATTAAGCTGGGCGTTGTTAATCATACTGGGATCAATGGAGCGAATGGATGAAATAATTTCAGCCATCGGGTCAGTCACATAGCGTTGAAAGACAGCAAACATGATTATGCAGACAATTAAAATTACAATGGTTGATAACAGGCTTAGTAAAACAGCTCGATGAAAAAGGGGGAGCAGTAAAATATGATTGTCCACTGTTAATTTAAGCGTGCCAATACGTGAACCTTTTGGATGCTCCAACGACATAGTGTTTTGCTTGAATTCTTCTGAAATCAGACGCGTAATAAATCGATAAGGCGAGTCTGACTCTGAGTAATTTTTAATGGATAGGAATGTCGATTGATCCAGTTTGATAATCGTAGATTCTGTAACAAACGAATTTTTTATCAGGCCTCCCAGAATAATTCTTGCCATTTCTTTGTCTCCATTGAAAAGCGCTTGACTGGAGGGCTCTTGAATGGCGATCATGATTTCTTGTATGGTATGCTTGTTGATTTTTTTTTGAACATAAAACTCCCAGATAGTCTGTGAGATTCCTAAAATCATCGCCATACACAAGGCTGCAATAAATCCCTTTTTGGCGAGCTGGAATGATATTCTTCGGGTTACAGGAATAGGCATATTTTGAGCTTGTGGCATAATTGTTGTCCTTATTTATTGTATTTTTTTCGATGGTTAATTTGATGGTATAGTCATCAAGCAGAATTTATGCCAGGCGATCATACAAGAATTGTATTAAACTTTTTCATCTTTACGTCATGTTGGCGGTATGTTGTCCCAACAAGCTCGTGGGCGTCTAGAATGTAAGGATTGGAAGGAATGTCTGGAATTGTATCGAACTAAGGAATTTTCGAAAAATAAGTTCCCCAATTTAAATGTTCGTATTGAGGTTTACGTGCCGTAGAGACGTAGCATGCTACGTCTCTACACGATCTTGCATGTAATTATGATTCGATAGAAATGGGTATGTTATTTTTCGAGCATTCCTAAAGCTGTTCTAAAATAGAATCCAGATCAAAATTATAGGATTTCTTTTTATTATATTTTTTTGAATACTGTTTAAAGTTGATTTTTTTTGCATTTTCTCTTGTCAATTTTTCATTGGTCACTTTTTTGAGATACAGTTCCACATTGTCTTTTGTAACAATTGCCATCGGAGTTTTCATTTTTAGTGGGGTTTTTAATTGGTTAAAATAATCATGAATGATAACCATCGCCCATGCACCTTCAATAAAGTGTCCGCCTGTGGTGGCCAGTATCTTTTTATTTTTAATGTTTTCCAGTATTTGTTTGGGGATATCGTAACCCGTAACATATATATCTTTTCCAGGATTACGCCCTAACTTTTCAACACCATCCATTGCGCCCAGAGCAAGGCTAAAATTGGCTGTCCATATGCCTTGGACATTTGGATATCGCCGAAACATTCTTTCAGTCAGGATCGCCGATGGTTCTCTTGACCACTGGTTGGTATAAAAGACTTGTTTTAAATTTACATCACTATTCGTAAGTGCCTTTTTTAGCGCACTTTCTCTCATAATAGCTGCACCAGTACCGCGAACACCATTGATCGCAACAATGTTTTTTACTTTCTTAAACAGCATGTTCGCAATTTCAATTCCAGCTGTTTCTTCTCCAGGTAGCATTTGTCCGATCCAGAATGGGTATAAATCACGTGGTGCGCCAATTCTTTCTTTATCTTTGGGATATAAATCGCTGTTTATTAAAAATGAATACACCTTGGCTTGATTGGTCAGTTCAATAAATTTGGCAGCAATATGTTTAAAGTTGTTGAAAACAACAACATCTGGTTTATCATTCTTAAGCATGTTGCTGAGAAGGTTTAGCATTGAAATATGGTTGTCCTTTCCATTGATTGTCTTGATTTTCATATCTAAATCAGTGGCGGCAGCTTCAGCCAAAAATACGAGTCTGTCCCAAAAGACTTCACTACGTGGATAAAATAAAGCCACACTGATTGGTTTGGCCTCTATTGTCTTGAAACAAAAAATTGAAAGGGAAATGATCAAAAACGCTCTTTTCATAATAAACCTCCATTTTTGGGATAAAATGTTATGTATGTACATACACCCTATCGGACCTATGCACGAAGGCGAACGATTTATATATATTTATTCTCGACCATAGGTTTGATTCCGGTTTTTGTTCGAGGGCGAACATAAAGTTCGCCCCTACATTCGATCTCGACCATCGGTTTGATTCCATTGGATACGCCATATTGATATCTTTCTTTCATTATTACATACATTTTACTTTGAATGATTTCAAGATCGGCATAGGGGTTCTCTTGATTGGGGAGTTTTTGGCACTATAACAGCAAGAAGCAAGGCAGAAAATTTCTGCCTTGCTTTATTTCAAATTATAAAAAATTAGTGACTATGTTTATCCGGACCGGTTGCATATGGATTTGTTTCACGCTGGGGATTCTTTTCAACTTTTTTAAGAATTTGAGTGACATCAGATTCAGGCATCCATCTGACTTTACCAGTGGCAACATCATAAATAGCACCGACAACTTTTGCCTTTCCACTATTGACAAGATTTCTTGTCGCTGGACTCTTCATAAACAGATTTTCAATTGCTTGCCAGACATTTTCGACAATTGCATGGGGAATTAAATCATCTCCCTTGATTCTCGAATACTTTGATGCCGCTCGCTTTACAGCAGGCTCGATACCTTTGATTAATGGGGGGATGTTTCGTTCCAAGCGATGACATTTTCCATGAAATGCATGGGTCACTGCTGTCACTGCACCACACTTGGTATGCCCCAGGACAATCAGCACTGGCGTACGCACATGTGCCAAACCATACTCGATTGAACCAATCTCATCGACATTACAGACATTACCAGCTACACGAATAACAAAGATGTCCATAACACCGGCATCAAATATGGTTTCTACAGGTACACGAGAATCCGAACAGGTTATGACTGTTGCATATGCATAGTCTCCTTGATCTGCATTACCGGAAAGAAGCAATCGCTTGGAATCTGCATTTGGATGCAAGGATTTTCCAGCAACAAATCGTGCATTGCCTTCTTTAAGTATGGCAATTGCCTTTTCAGGAGAAGGTTTGGTTGAAGCAGGCATTATTTTATGTGCGGTTTTTTCTGAAACTTTGCACGATGTTTGTTTTTTAAAGGGACATCTGATTTTGGGACATTTTAAGTATTTGGTTACAGAACATCCTACATTAAACATGAGCATCATGCAAAACATGGCCAATAGCGTTTTTTTCATTTTTTCCTCCATACATTGGGTTTTTCCCCTGTTTTTGGGAATATTAAATTATCATCTGAATATTATAATACTTTAATTCATACAAATTTTCAAGGATAAAAAGATAAAAGCATATGAGTGAGTATCACACAAAAATTGCCGGCTGCATTCCCAAAAAGACCTCATTTTTCTTAACCCTGAAAGGGCTATGAAAAAAAGTTGTATTCTTCCACTTGTTATAGTGTTACATATTTATTCTTAAAAATGAATTTGTATCGTTAGATAGATTAATTATAATTTCAATTCATATTTCCGATAAAAAAAATTGTGTTTTTTTTGTTAATAGTGTCAGAAAATTAAATTTTTTTTGTCTATTATTATAGGGAGATTATGCTTTGAAGAATGGACTTCAGGAGCATGTACAGTTTAGGGTATGTATGATTTCTGCAATGCCAGGAATAGCGTAATTGAGCAAAGCAGAAATAATGTTCCCAAATGAACGTTCTTGAGAGGAATAAACAATGACAAAAAAATTATCTTTAAAAATTAAACTTTCCATAATTTGTATGGTTCTTGTAATTATACCCACATTCATGATTGGCGGGTTCAGTTATTATCAATTTCGATTGCTGGGCAAAGAAACTATTGCAGAGTCATATTCTGCCCTCAAAGATCAAACCCTGGCCATTTTGGAGGCTGGCATCAAGACAGATCGACAGGTGATTGTCAATCTCCTTGAAAAAGTATCCCATGACCTCAAAACCCTGGTAGAATCCAGCAGTGTTAATGGATATTTATCTGCGAGTAATGGCAAAAATGACGTTCTCAATCAGATCCCACAGAAAGAGGCTGCGATCATTGCCAACAATATTTATCAGATGTGTGTTGCTCAGCGTCAAATTTTGTATCATAAATTGTCTACCGATCTGGCGGTTTTTGAAAAAATTCTGGTGAACAATGGTGGGGCCGAACTGGAAAGTCTGACACAACAATGGGCTGCAGTGAATCCATATACATCAGAAACATTTTATGTGACCTTGCCCATGGTACAAATCGGATTTGATATTTTACAGCATGTGGATGACTTTGAAACAACAGTCCCTGTTGTGGATGAAGCCAAGGCGCTGATCGATTCACACTGCTCAATATTTCAGCGAATGAATGAAAATGGTGACATGATGCTGATCGGTACAACCTTGAACTCACCCATTGGTAATCGTGCAACGTCATACTATATGCCATCGAAACTGAAAGATGGTTCACCCAATCCAATTATTGATGCTATCTTGCACGACAATGAATATAAAGGGCGTGCCCATATTGTGAATCAATGGTTTATCAGTGCCTTTAGACCATTAAAAGATAAAGATGGTAACATTATTGGCATGTTGAATGTGGGTGCGAGAGAGACCGACAATGTGTCTGTGATTAAGATGGTCAAAAATACAGTAATCGGTCAGTCGGGTTATTCACTGATCTTTGATCCCACTAGCACGATTATTATTCATCCCAATCAACAATATGTGGGAAGAAACCTCATTGAGGATTTGGGCGTTGAACAATTATCCAATGCCTGGAATATTATTCATAAAAATGATCAAGGCCTTTTTAACTACATGTTTCAAGGTCGAAAAAAGTTTGTGTACTATCATTATTTTAAACCATGGGATTGGATCATTTGTGCAACCGGTTACTGGGATGAATTTAATCAGGAAGAAACAGCCAAACAGATGCTTAAAAATGAAATCAAAGCCATAGCGGATAATGCACATATTACTGTTGCACATAGAAAACGATATCTTTATCACTCTATCCGCTACATTAATGAAAAAGGGTACGAGATCTGCCGATATCAGGATAAGAAATTTGTGAATTCCAATTTATATGTCGGCAACCAACGATGGTTTAAAAATGCACAAAGTATGCTTCATGGAAATTTGGTCAATATGGGAGTTGTGCAGAATGAAAACGAAACTGTCCTTCGGATCAGCGCTCCCCTGGCCTTTGAAAATAAAAGCATGGGATTAATCTCCATTGATTTCAAATGGTCGATTTTATGTGAGCTCATCAAACAACGATCCTATGGCAAAAGCAGCTATACATTTATGATCAACCCGGATGGCGTTCTTGTGGTCCATCCAGAATACACATTCAAAGACCAGGTTTCCCTGTTTCAGAGTAAGTCCAAGTCTCTGTCTGATATTGCAATCAATCGCATGGCCAAAGGAATGTGGGGCCATAATTATTATACAGATAAAGGAACACGTTACTTAATTGTATATACGCCTGTTACAATTGGAGAATATACATACAGTTTTGGTATCACAATTGCTGAAGATTCTTTTTTGAGTATTGCCAACAATATGAAAACAAATATCGAAAAAAGCTTTCGTGATGTGGTCAAATTATTGGGCTTTAATGGCATCGTAATGATTGTTTGTGGCGTGCTGGCCGCTTATTTTATGATCAAGCGGATTATTCGACCAATTATCAATTTATCTCATATTACTGAAAGAATTGCCGATTATGACCTATCAGTCCATATTTTCACGAATAGAAATGATGAAATTGGACAATTAAGCAAGGCCATAAAAAAAATGGTTATACAATTTCGCAAGTTAATTGGTGAGGCCCAAAGCAGCGGCAAGGGGCTGGCCAATACATCCAATCAGATGCTTGATATATCGACACATCTGGTCAAAATATATGAAGCATCCAGCGAACAGGCCAGCAACGTTGCAAGCGCCTCAAAAGATATGACATCCAGTATTAATGCCATTGCAGACACAACCTCCAAAATGAGTTCTCACACCAAAGAAGTGAATAAGCGGATTGAAAAAATGTCTCACAATATTAACTTTGTTACAACATCAATAAATGAAATGAGCACCGCTATGATCGATGTTCGAGATGATGCGGACCAGGGCACTCGAATTACTAAAGATGCTATGAAACAGGCAAAGGTTTTAAAATCTGTGATGACCTCACTCAAAGATGCAGCCGGCGAAATTGATGATGTCACTGATGTCATCAAGGGGATTGCCGATAAAACCAATTTATTGGCCTTGAATGCTGCAATCGAAGCAGCCTCAGCTGGCGATGCAGGGAAGGGATTTGCGATTGTTGCCAATGCAATTCAACGATTTGCCGAACAAAACACTGATGCGGCTGAAGACATTGCAGAGCGGATTTATCAAGTTCAGGAAAAAACCGATGGAGCATTTAAATCGATATCCAGAATCATTGATGTTATTTCGCGTATGCATACCACCTCGGAAACCATTCGTACAGTTATTGATGAACAAAGTCAGGCATCAGAACGAATTCTTTCCAACAGCCTGTCAATAAACAACATCTCAAATGACATCGTGATTGCCATGAATGACCTAAAAGATGGCATCTCGGATGTTAATCTTCGAATTGCAGAAACATCATCTGGTGCGTTGCAGGTTTCCCAGAATATTCATCATGTGAGCCGATCGACTGAATCCAGTAATCAAAGCATTGCAAAAGTGAATCACATTGCCGATCATTTGAATCGCCTTTCTATTAAATATCAGGAGATTGTTGATGTTTTCAAGATTGATTCGCAAATTCATGGATCTTGACAAGGGTTAAATGGGACTTATTTTTTTGTCACTTAAATGAATAAATATTATTATTCAATCATTACAATTAAGGAGGTTAATCATGATCAAACGTTGCCTGCGCAACACAACCATTTTAACACTCGTTTTAATGATGGGCACAATTTCTTTTGCAGAAAATCAATGCCCACAAAATAATCGATCCATTGAAATGGGCGTTGAATTTCCTGGAATTATTATTGAACAAGATGAAACAATCAGCATGGACCTGGTTTTATACAATCGTGGATGTTCCAATGAAAGTATTAATATTCAAGTGGTTCAACAGCCCAAGGGATGGGATGCCTTCATCAAAACCTACCAATTTAAGGTATCTGATGTCTATGTGGCTGCCGGTCAGGAAAAAAATCTGACATTTGAAGCCATTCCGGAAAAAACAGTCAAAAAAGGTAAACATGCGTTTACAATCAATGCGCGTACCCAGGATGGACGATTTTCAATGAATCAGACTGTACAGGTAACAGTTGTCAAACAGACCGACAAAAAGGAAAAAGACACCGGCGTTAAAATTACGACATCATATCCAGAGCTTCGCGGGCCAACTGATGGTGAGTTCGAATTTTCTTTGGATGTCAACAACAAGCTGACAAAAGATGCCATTTTTAACTTATCTGCCAGAGGCCCGGATGGTTGGGATGTGAACTTCAAACCTGCTTATGAAACCAAGTACATTTCAAGCCTTCGGATAAAATCCGGCCAGAATTCCTCTGTAGCAGTAGAAGTTAAACCACCCATGACAGCCCAGATCGGAGAATATCCAATCAATATCCGGGTTCAATCCGGCGATACCAAAGATGAGGCTGTTCTCAAGGTGATTCTCACCGGAACATATGATATTGAAACCGGGACTGCATCAGGCCTTCTTTCATTGAGCGCCCGCGCTGGAAAAGAATCCTCAGTTTCTGTTTATGTAAAAAATACCGGCTCAGCAGCACAACACAATATCAAGTTTATGTCATTCAAACCAGAAAACTGGAAAGTCAGCTTTGAACCTGAAGCAATTGATATCCTTGAACCCAACGACATGAAACAGGTTGAAGTCACTGTCGAACCTTACGATGATGCGTTGGTGGGTGATTATTCTGTCAGCGTTAATGTCGAAGGTGAAAAAGTGGATAAAACTGTTGAGTTCCGAATCACAGTCAAGGCATCCTCAGCATGGGCGTGGATTGGAATTTTTATTATCGTGGCTGTGATTTCAGGGCTTGCATTATTATTTCAAAAAATGGGCAGGCGATAAAAAATGGAAAAACAAGCCATTATTCAAACCAGTGATCTCACCAAGTTTTATGGCAATCAGGCAGCAGTGGATCGGCTAACATTTTCGGTTCAAGAGGGTGAAATATTTGGTTTTTTGGGTCCCAATGGCGCTGGCAAAACCACCACCCTGCTAATGCTGTTGGGACTGACCGAACCCTCATCCGGCACTGCCAAAGTCATGGGATACAATCCCACGCGTGATGCCATGACAATCAAACGTCACATTGGTTATCTTCAGGAAAACATGGGATTTTATCGCGATCTGGATGCCAGACAAAGTTTGAAATTTATTACAGATTTGAACAAAATACCCAATGATGACGCCAATGAGCGAATTGAAAGCGCCTTGAAAACAGTTGGACTGGAAAATGTGGGGCAAAAACTGGTCTCAGCTTATTCCAGAGGCATGCGTCAGCGTCTGGGCATTGCCGAGGTATTGGTCAAATCTCCCAAAATTGCTTTTCTGGATGAACCCACCCTTGGACTGGATCCAGATACCACCAACCGCATTATTGAGTTGATTCAATGGTTAAGCAAGGAAAAACAAATGACCATCTTATTGTCCTCACACTTGCTAG
>Ga0272440_1004070_pt1 | contig 10614 bp, 3 predicted proteins | sample SSMMMBAug17_FD_192440 | JGI IMG/M metagenome (GOLD analysis project Ga0272440, IMG submission 192440) | Marine sediment archaeal communities from Little Sippewissett salt marsh, Falmouth, MA, United States - SSM-MMB-Aug17 | ecosystem: Environmental > Aquatic > Marine > Wetlands > Sediment ... | reverse complement strand
TTAAAATTTTATACAAAAAACGATTTTCAATTCTTTTATGACAAAGATAAAAATAGGAAAACAAGAGCAATGTTTTTTGACCTAAAAAGGCTGAATCTTAATAAATGATCACTTAATGATAACAAAATTTTTTATCCTGTTTCAGTATATCATTACATATTTCATGTTATATGACAAAATTTATAAGTCTGTAGAGTACAACACCTCAAATTTGTAGTCAAATTTGTAGTTCTAAACTTAAACAACGAGGAATATATAGATCTGTAATTAATTGATATACAGAAAACATAGAGCCGCTAGTTATCCATGAAAACTTTGGACGTAAAACACTGCTGTGTATCCAAGCACCCGGTTATTGATTAATTTTACAAATCACGCAAAAAGAACTATGATTCGTCTGATTCAAATGAGGACTATGATGGAGATAACCACTGAACAGCTACACGTCAGTTTGAACAGCACTGACATTAACTAAATTGCGTTGAGAAGATAGCTGAGCATACACGAGCATACACGAGCATACACGTGACGGTTTATATATCTGATATTAGTCAAATCAACAAAGTTAAAATACTGATGTTATTATTCATTTCCTGTATGCCATTCAGGATTGGATATTATGCGGTCAATCAAAATAAGCTTTCAAATAAGCATCTCACAAAATTCTATATTTTTTTGGTATACAGTTGATTGATATGCAGATCTGGCTGTGCAAGAGTACAACCGGCAAAATTTCTGAAAACGGCCCAAGTGAGTTTAGGCAAGAGGCTGAGCAAGAAAAAAATTGGATTAAAGCAGTAAGACTTAGCAAAAATATGAAAATTAAAAAGTAAGAAAGAATTATTATGGAGGAAAAAATATGTCAATTAATATAAAAAAATTTTATAGAGCATGCAACCCAAGTTCAACAATTAACTATTCCAATCCAGAAGATCGTAAATACTATATTGATTTTTCAAAAGTACGATCTGGCAATTTAATTAGTGAGTTAACAAGGACAATTACTATCTCTGATGATCCCACTTGTCAACTATTTACAGGCCATCTTGGGTGTGGAAAGTCAACAGAATTGTTGCGTTTAAAAGCGGAATTAGAAAATAATAATTACCATGTGGTTTACTTTGTTTCAAGTGATGAACTTGATATGGGAGACTTGGACATCACTGATATTTTGCTTGTTATCGCGCGGAAAATTACTGAGAACTTATCTCAAAGTGAAATAAAGATTAAGCCCAGTTATTTTAAAAAGTTGTTCGGTGAAATAAAAAAATTGCTTTCAACTGATATTGATATTTCACCAGAAATTGAAATTTCAATGGGCCTTGCGAAAATAACTGCTAAATCGAAACAAAGTCCAAAACTTCGTAATAAAATAAGAGATTATTTGGAACCGAGAACTAAAAATATTCTTGAATCTATTAACAAGGAAGTTTTAAACATTGCCAATAAAAAATTACAAGAAAATGGAAAGGAAGGTCTTGTTGTAATAGTCGATAATCTTGATAGAATTGACAATAAAGAAAAAGCATCTGGTCGGACACAATCAGAATACATCTTTATTGATCGAGGTGACAATTTAAGACAGCTTAATTGTCATTTGGTTCTCACAATTCCGCTCACAATCGTTTTTTCAAATGATTCAAGTGTTTTAAATAGTAGGTTTGGCGTAAAGCCTAAACTATTATCCATGATACCTCTTAAATCAAGAACAGGTGACATAAATGATAATGCTATGTTTCTTCTTAAGCAGATGATTCTTTCAAGAGCTTTTCCAGAAATTAATCCTGAAACCAGAATGACTATGATTGACGAAATTTTTGAAGATGCACATTTGATCGAAAAAATTTGTTTGACCAGCGGCGGGCATGTTCGAAATCTTTTGGGATTACTTTTTAGCTGTCTTCAAAAAATAGATCCTCCATTTTCAGAAGAAATTCTAAATGAGGTTATTCAGGAATATGAAGTTGATATGTTAAAAAAAATTACTCCTGATGAATGGCAGCTTTTAAAACAAGTAGTAAAAAACCAAAGTGTTGCAGGTGAAACTGGATATCATACTTTACTTCGAAGCATGTTTGTTTTCGAATATCAGGATAAAAAAGGCGTGTGGTTTGGTCTCAACCCATTGATTGCTGTCTCTGATCAACTTAACGAATAATAATATCCTTTTTGGAGTTTTTATTATGGATAAAGATTCAATCATAATTGACATTCAGCAAAATAATGAAAAATCGATTAAACGATTAATTCGAACCATTCGACTATCTGAAGGTCAGTTTTCTTTAATAATTTCTAATTGTAATTATCCAGGTCTTGGGAAAATCATAACAAGGGAGATATTTAATCAAACAGGATACCATATTCATGAATTATTGCTACCTTGTTCTGAAAAAACTTTGTTTAGCTTTATTAAATCTAACATTCAAGATATTAGCCCTGATGTATTAATTATTAATAATTTTGAAGAAAATAATCATATTGATCAGATTATGTTATCATCTAATCAGGTCAGAGAAGAATTTCGGGAACACTTTAATTATCCCATTATCCTATTGATGAATGATCACATATTAGATACATTTATTCGTATTGCTCCAGATTTTAGAAGTTGGGCTGGATCACCAGTTTTGTTTCACTTATCTGATTCATCTTTACTTCAGACATTAACAAAAAACGCAGACGTACTATCCCAAGTGATTTTACATAGTGAAAATACAAATGATGAGCATTTTCTTTTGGCCAACCTTTATAAACCAGATCAAATGAGTTTCTTTTTAAATGATATTCAAAAACGTAAGATAAAGCTTCTTCCTGAACATCAGGCTGATATTTGCTTTTTACAAGCTAACTTTCAAGAATCTGATCATCAATGGTTGGGATCTTTAAAAAATTATTTAAAATCATATTCATATTGGTCTGTTCATAGTGACCATGAATATTTGACGAAGACAGAAAGGGCAACCTACAGACAGGTTGCATTGCAGTATTCAATTGCTAGATGTCATAGACATAATGGTGAGATTGAAAGTGCAATTTCATCATTACAAAACTGTTTAACCATTTTAGATTCAGACAATAACACTTCATTACCTGTTTTAAATGACCTTTGTGATCTTTATAAAAAGACATATCAATGGATTCAATTAAAAAAACTTTCTTCAATTTTAAAGTCAATTGGCCAAAAAAATGATAACAAAAAGATTCAGGCAAAAGCCTATTTGTTTATGGCAGAAGCCGTATTGAATATAGAAGATTCTAAAAACAAAAAATTATCAGAAGAACTGGCAACAACTGCACTGAATCTTATCGAAACTCATTCATTACAACCAAATGAGAATAATTGCGAATATGTAAAAATTCGTGACCACTCTTTGTACTTTCTGGCAGTTTCAAATCTTTCAAAATTAGAATCAACATCAGAAATCCAACGAAATAAGGCGATCAATTTGTTAGAAAAATCATGTAGTGAAAAAAACTACGAGTGTGATCCTGATTTATATAATCAAATTCTAACTTTGCAAACAGATTTGTATTTTGCTCAAAAACAGTATGTTAAATCATTCAGAAAGAAAATGAAACGTCAATCCTTACAACAGCAATTTGGCTTTAAGGCTTTTATTGGTGCAGGAAGGTTAAAGGCAAGACGACGAATTAATAGAACAAGCTCTATTGAGAGTTTACAAGCAACAGGGCGTATAGATGATATTAAAGAATTAATGGATAGAATCCGCAGTACAGATAAAAAAATAATTATTATTCATGGTCAATCCGGTGTGGGAAAAAGTTCTGTTTTGGAAGCCGATGCAGTGCCTACTTTAAATCAAATGATCATTAACACTTATGAAGTCCTACCTGTTCTTATTCGTTCATATACGGATTGGGTCAGTTCTCTGGCTGAAAACCTGACAACAATGCTTTCTGACAAATCCATATTTATTCATAATAATACTCTTGATTTAGACAAGATTAAAAAAGAATTAGCACAAAACTCTGAACGAAACTTGTTCACTGTCTTAATTTTTGATCAATTTGAAGAATTCTTTTTTGCAAGCCCGAACCTGAAAGACAGAAAGATATTCTATTCTTTTATGAAGGACTGTTTAAATATTCCATTTGTTAATATCGTCTTATCGTTGCGTGAGGATTATCTTCATTTCTTATTGGAGTGTGATCGTGCAGTTGATTTGGAAATCATTGATAATGATATATTGGCAAAAAACTTACGTCAGCCTTTAGAAAATTTTTCATCGACCAAAGCTGTATCCGTTATTCAACACCTTACCCAAAACACGCAATTTCAAATGGAAGATGCATTGATACAAAGAATGGTTGAGGATCTAACGAATGAAAGCGGTGAAGTCAGACCTATCGAACTTCAAATAGTAGGATATCAAATGCAGGAGGAAAATATCCGAACTTTGGAGCAATACAAAAAAAAAGAGACGTTGGTTAAAAAGTTTATTGAAAATGTAGTGCTTGATTGTGGAGGTGAAAATAAAGAATTAGCTTGGATCATACTCTATTTGCTGACAGATGAAAACAATACAAGACCTTTAAAAACAAAAGAAGATATTAAAAATGACTTAAAAAACTTGGAAATGCCAGCAAATGCTGAAAACATGATGATTATATTTGATATTTTTACCGCTTCAGGTCTTGTTTTTATAATACCTGAAAAACCATTGGATAGATATCAAATTGTTCATGATTACTTGGTCGAGTATATTCGCAAAGGGGAAGCAAATGAACTGATAATAGAATGTGAGTCAACCAAACGAAATCGTTTGATTGAAAAACGACGTCAAAAAGAAGAAGAAGAAAAAAAGCGCATTAGAAAAAAGAAGCAACTTCAATTGTCAATGACTTTTGGAGCAGTATTTGCCATTATTGCATTTATTGCAATATGGTTTGGTATAGAGTCGCAAAGACAAAAAATTCGGGCAATAAATGCAGAGCAAAACGTTAGGGAAGCATTAAAAAAATCAGCCAAAGCACTGGCCAATGAAGGTCATCGCGCACGGTTTAATCAAGAGTGGGAACTATCGCTATTACATTATAAACGTTCTCTTCAAGCATCTGATAATATTTCTGCTAAAATTGGAGCCAGTGAGTCTTTGTCCAAAGTATTTCCTGAAATTGCAAGATTCGAAGCAAAAAATGGCTTGTCTACAATTTGTTTTAGTTCTGATGGAAAATATTTAGCATACGCATCAAACGATTTTAATATACACATTTTAGATACATCCACATGGAAAGAAATATATACAGGAAAAGATCATAAAAAAACAGTATCAGCAATGGCATTTCATCCAACTAAAAATTGGTTATTTTCATCCTCTGCTGAAGAAAAAAATATTCTTTGGTGGAAAATTGGATCGGGGGGAACAGATGGAAAAATTAAAGCTGACAAGTTATCAGACAATAAGGAAGCAATCGTTTCTATATCAATCAGTAATGATGGAAAGAAAATGATAACAGCCTCTTTAAATAATATTGTTACTCTATGGCAAATTGATGAACAAAGTATTCAATCTATTAAAAAAAGAAATTTTCAAGAAAATATTGTAAATATTGCTTTCTCACCGAATGGCTCAAATTATGTTATTGCCTTTGATAATCGATTTCAACTTAAAGATATTAATGAAAAATTTTTATGGAATAAAGATATTTCATCTATGCTCAAAAAAATAGGATCCTTTGGTAATACAAATTATCAAAATCAAATTGATGGGATTTTTTTATGTTTTTGTTCGAATGATGAGCTTGCATATATTGACCAGAAGGCTAATAAAATTGTTATCTTAGATACAAACACCAATAAATTTTATAAAATAAATGATACTTATATTAACAAAGGTAAGATACGTGGTGTTGTACATTCGAAAGATGGTTTTTTGATGTTAGCAAGAGAACAAAGTGTTCGTTTATGGTATACCAATATAAAACCATTTCAGTTATTTAAACATTTAAATATTGATAAATCTACAGGTGAATATTTACTGCATTCTACAATGCCATATAATGCCAGCCAATATATGATAACCGTTTCAAATAAAAACATGATTCATATTTGGATGGTTGATTCTAAATTACGAAAAAATATATGTCCACAGATTCATCAAAAACCTGTCTGTTATGTAAATAGCTCAGTTAATGGAAAATGGCTGGTTTCGGTATCTGACAGAATAGAGGTAAAAAATATTCAAAGAAATCAAAATATATCAATTCCTGATAATTTGATTAAACCTATCTCAGCGGTTTCATTTTCTCCAAAATCTGCAAGGCTTGCAATTGCCTATGAAGACAAAACGTTAGTATTGTGGGATATTGAAAACAATAAAATATTTAGATTGAACAGTAAGTTACAATTTCCTATGCATACCTTGGCGATCAATCCTGCAGGAACTACGATTGCAGCAGCATCAACAAGTGAGTGGAAAATTCATTTTTTGCATATAAACAAACAGGAGCTTATTATTGAAAGTAAACCCTATGGAAAAAATGATATTACATGCATGACATATAGTATTGATAACAAATACTTAGCTTTGGGATCAAAAAGTAGTGTTGTATATGTATGGGACATTGAAAATTCGTCATCGCCCAATACCATATTACAGAATCATGATGGATCAGTGAACGACCTCATTTTTAGTAGTGATAGCAAATTATTAGTAGCATCTTTTCAGACAGGTGCTATTCGATTATGGCAAAATAAAGATAACTGGAAAGAAGGTGGTACATTTTGGGGCCATGAAAAAGCAGTAAAATCAATTGCTTTAAATTCCAACTCAAATTTGCTGATTTCTGTTTCATTAGATAAAAGTATAAGATTTTGGGATGTTGAGCATAATAAGGAAATATCACGAATTCTTCTTAATAACCCAATTAATTCACTTGCTTTTTGTGAAAAAAATCCAAATTATTTCATTTTGTATATTGGAACGAAAAAAACAATTTTTTTTAAAGAATTGAATCTTACAAATTTGAAAAAAAGGATCAGCCAATACTTTGATAGTGCTTATCCCTGGGAATTCAATTTAAATGATAAGCCTGTTCCCAGAAAAAATTCAATAAAATATGCTTTAAAACGATATGAAAATGGAATACCCTGGCTAACACACTCAAAAAATCAATTTCAATCCTTATTGCAAGAAGAAGTTTATACTACTATCGTAGAAAAATCAGCAACAATGTTATTTCAAGCAATAGACAGTAAAGATATTACACAAACAATGTCATTACTGAAATCACAAAAACATTTATATACAACAAAAATTGTAGCAGAAGCATTAACAAAAGCAATTGAAAATGACCTTGATTCAGTTGCGGACTATTTAATTGACAACAGAAAAATATACCTGAGTAGCATTACCCAGAACTTAGTTAATTATAACGAGAAAACACCACTCGAAGTTGCGGCCTTTTATAATAATCAAAAACTAATAAAGAAGTTAATTGATAAAGGTGCTGATATTAATGAATCATTTATACTATCTATTGAAAAAGGAGATTTTGTAACATTTAACAATATTCTAACTTATGGTGTTGATATAAACCAAAAAGGTAGTTTAAGTAGTGATATAAATTATTTTTTTTCAAAAAGAAGAAGTCCATTAGCGTCGGCAATTAAAACAGGTAACGAAAATATATATCAAACATTAATAAATAAAGGCGCAGATATTAATGCTACGACAAATTTCTATGCGACCCCTTTGGTTATAGCTACTGAAAAAGGAGATATTAACGCTGTTACATTTTTAATTAAAAAAGGTGCTGAGATCAATAAACATTCTCATCCTAAAGAGTATACAATTGATAAGGATGGTTATATTAATTTCAATCAGAATAAAGGTTATACAGCATTAATGAGTGCAGCTCATTATGGACACATTGATATCGTAAAACTCTTAATTGAAAATGGGGCTGATATTAATGTGAGAGGATATAATGGCTTAACACCTTTATTGCTCGCTGCTTATGAAGGATATTCAGATATTGTAAAACTATTAACAGGTAAAGGAGCTATTATTGATATTAAGCAACATGATAATTCAACACCTTTAATGCGTGCTGCTGAAAAAGGGCATATTGAAGTTATTAATTGTTTAATCGAAAAAGGAGCAGATATTAATGCGAAGAATAGTTTTGGCTCTACAGCTTTACTTATTGCTTCATTATTGGGACATTTTGATGTTGTGAGATTATTAATTGATAATGGAGGGAAGATCTCCGATAATAATGATACAGGAGTAACACTTTTAATGGCTGCTGTGCTAAGTGGAAATGTAGATATTGTAAAATTATTTATTGATAAAGGTAGTGATATATCAAAAAAAAATAAATCTGGTGTGACATCTTTGATGCTTGCAGCTGAAATGGGATTTACAACTATTGCAGAATTATTGATAGATAAAGGTGCAGACATTAATGTCAAGAATATTAATAATGAAACTGCTTTAATGTATGCAGCTAATAATGGACATATTAATATTTTAAAACTATTACTCGATAAAGGTGCAGACATTAATGTCAAGAATATTAGTGGCGTTACAGCTATAATGACGGCTACTTATAAAGGTAATACTGAAATTGTGAAAATATTACTCGATAAAGGTGCAGACATTAATGTCAAGAATATTAATAATGAAACTGCTTTAATGTATGCAGCTAATAATGGACATATTAATATTTTAAAACTATTACTCGATAAAGGTGCAGACATTAATGTCGAGAATAATAAAGGTCTTACAGCATTAATAGCTGCAGCTCTTAATGGACATATTGATATTTTAAAAGTATTATTCCATAAAGGTGCTGACATTAATTTCAAGAATCAAAAAGGTTTTACAGCTTTAATAGCTGCAGCTGTTAATGGACATATTGATGCTCTAAATTTTTTACTCGGTAAAGGCGCAGACACTGAAAACAAAAATATTGGTGGTGTTACAGCTATAATGATGGCTGCTTATAAAGGTAATACTGAAATTGTGAAAATATTAATCAATAAAGGCGCCGATATTAAAGTAAACGATACTAATAATGAAACAGCTTTAATGTATGCAGTTGGTAATGGACATATTGATGTTTTACAATTATTATTGGATAAAGGTGCTGAGATAAATGTCAAAAATAATAAAGGTTATACAGCTTTAATGAGTGCAGCTAATAATGGAGATGTTGATATTATAAAAATACTAGTTAAAAACGGTGCAGATATTAATGCTAAAAATAAATATGGAGACACACCTCTAATGATTGCTGTTAATGAACAACATATAAATGTATTAGAATTATTGATTAATTTAGGTGCTGATATTGATATGAAATACAATGGTATAACAGCTTTAATGTATGCTATTGGAAAAGGCTATATTGATATTGTAAAATTATTAGTAGAGAAAGGCGCAAATGTTCATTGTAAGAATAATAAAGGTTGGTCAGCTATATTGATAGCTGCTGCAAATGGACATGCAGATATTGTGAAAGTGTTGATCAATAAAGGAGCTGATATCACTGATAGAGTCAATATAGGAAAAACAGTCAGTATGCTTGCTTGTCAAAATGGACACTATTCAGTCTGCCAATATTTAATAAAAGAGGAGGGCTTAGATTATATAAAAGATCAAAATGTTTTAACTTCAAATGAAATAAAACAAGATCAAAAATATTTTGATGCGTTGATCTGCCATGGATCTCTTTATAAAATTAAAAAAGATTCACAAAAAGCATATCAGTATTTCCAAAAATCACTAGATGTCGCGAAAAATGTTAATTATTCAGACAACTACGAAAAAGCAAAGAATATGGCCATAGCCCTTGACTATATTATCGCACAAACAAAAAGTACTGATTATATAAAAAGATTAGACTTTTATGAACAAAAAATTGAGAGTGATCTATCACTTTATAGCAAAAAAGTGATAGATCACTATGCTTTATCAAGTACATATTTGAGTTTATCATGGTACCAAGTTTTAACGAAAAAATACATGAATGCAATTCAATCTGCAAAGGAATCTATTCGATTATTTGAAAAACAATATGGTGCAAAAATGAATCTTGCTCATGCATATCTATTGACTGATCAATTTGATCTTGCAAAAGAAATCTATTTAACTCATATAGATTACAAATTTCCAAATGGTCAATCATGGAAAAAAATTGTATTAGATGATTTCAAAACAATGAAAGAGGCGGGTATTCAACATCCTGATATCAAAAAATTTGAAATACTTCTAAAAAATTAAGAAAAAGATTTCCTATACTTGATGTTTAAATTTTTTTTTGACTTTTTCAACTATCAAAGTTGTAAGAATAAGTTCCAATTTGATGCTATACAGGTTGTAATCAGGGACAAAAGTTTAATAGATAAATAATCTTCAAGCGATTTCTATATTTCTATATCACTTCACTGCTCAACAGATTGTTTATTTGCTATAAAATTACGTTGAGTTTGTGCTCATAGACTATTGACTGACATCGCACTTAACTTGGGTTTGAGTTTTGTAAGCAAAAAATCGTATATTTTTCAACATTTGATTTATGCGATTCCTTGAAAACCATACGTTTCTGTCACTTTAGCCTTAAAATTGCTCTAAAAACATGTAGGCA
>Ga0272440_1004069_pt1 | contig 10614 bp, 3 predicted proteins | sample SSMMMBAug17_FD_192440 | JGI IMG/M metagenome (GOLD analysis project Ga0272440, IMG submission 192440) | Marine sediment archaeal communities from Little Sippewissett salt marsh, Falmouth, MA, United States - SSM-MMB-Aug17 | ecosystem: Environmental > Aquatic > Marine > Wetlands > Sediment ... | reverse complement strand
TTTTTTTATTTTGTCAATATGAATCATTCATATTGACTTTTTTTTGTATTTATGAATAAATTTAAGAATCGAATGGCATAACTTTTTTACAAATTCATTAGTTGTAAATGATGATCCCCCTTAATAAACGAAACAATAATACATAGGGAAAGCTCTGAAAATCAGTTCCTCATTTAATAATTGTTTTTTTATGATTCTAGCATTCCATAGAGAAATAGAACAATGAGATTTTTTATTACAGGTATCTTGATTGTACAATTGACATTATCCACTGTTTTTGCAGAATCAACCACTTACCAAGAAGGCATTATCGATGGTATTTCCCGACACCAAATTGTGGAAATCTTCCGACATGGCTTTATTGTTGACCATGTATCCCATAATCGAGCGAATGTTTATATCCCAAATCATAAGACTCATATTTTAGACAGCATGAAACTTCATTATCGCTTGTTGTCCCAGAATAGACTTCAAAAAAGTGTCGAAGGCTATCCTTCTGTTAGCCAGATAGACAAAAAATTACAATCTTTTGAATCAGATTTTTCAGATATTTGTCAACTCTTTGATATTGGAAAATCCGATGAAGGTCGTCCCCTGTATTTTGTTAAAATATCCGATCATGTTGCACGAGAAGAAGACGAACCTGAGGTCAAATACATTGCTAGCATGCATGGAGATGAACCCATAGGTGCAATGCTATGTATTAATTTAATCGAATATTTACTGAGCAATTATCAACAAGATGCGATGATAACCGAACTTATTGATAATCTTGAAATCTGGATCATGCCTTTGATGAACCCTGATGGATATGTCCATCAACGACGATTTAATATGCAAGGTATTGATCTCAATCGTAATTTTCCAGATAGGGTCAATGACAGCAATAATACGACAGAGGGTCGAGCAATCGAAGTTCAACATGTTATGAACTGGGAGTTTTTGCATTCATCCGTACTTTCTGCCAATTTTCACTCTGGTGAGGCTGTTGTTAACTATCCATATGATTCTGATTTCAATCCCTATTCAACATACTCTCCAACGCCTGATAATAATTTATTTCGAGAAATGTCGCTGTCATATGCAAGTTTGAATCCTGTCATTCGAAACAATACTGAGTTTGAGTCAGGCATAACCAATGGTGTAGAATGGTATATGGTGTATGGCGGCATGCAGGATTGGAGTTATGAATGGATGGGATGTATGGAAGTGACAATCGAACTATATCAAGAAAAATGGCCTGTCTATTCAAAAATTTCTCAACTATGGACATACAATAAAGATGCCATGCTTAATTATTTAACTTGGGCACAGAAAGGCATTCGAGGCGTTGTAACTGATTCTATTACAGGTCTACCCATTGAAGCAACGATTCAGATAGAAGGAAATGACTTTCAAGTGTATACAGACCCAGATGTAGGTGATTATCATCGTATATTGTTACCTGGAATATACAATTTGATTGTTTCTGCAGATGGATATGTAACAACCTGTCAGACTGAAATTCAAGTTTCAGATGGTTACGCGACAAGGCAAGATATCAAACTAATGCCAGACCTGGATGTCTCTATCGCAGAAATCATTAAAATGTTAAAAGTACTTTCGTCTGTTTCTGGAAAAGAACCAATTAGATACGTTGATATAAACCATGATGGGCAACTTGGATTATCTGATGTCATATGGATCATGGATTTGATTGCACATTCAATCCACTAATTCATATTTTATTCATTCTTCCAAAGCTTTCCTAAGGAATGCTCGGAGAATAACATACTCATTTTTCTTGATCGTCCCAAAAAATAAGGTCGTGTAGAGACGTAGCATGCTACGTCTCTACAGTACATTTACCTCAAAACGAACAATGAATTCCTAAGCCATATTTATTTTTTGACTATGATTATCCTGATTGGATTGAAGAAGCACATTTCTCAAGGCCTTTTCATTTCGTGCCCTTTTCCACCGATTTTCAAAATTTGGAGATAAGACGATTTTGGCAATTCTAGATAATGCACGCAAATGAAAGTCTCTTTCATCCCTTGTCCCTACAAGCACAAATGCAGCATATACGCTCGGTTTGGATCCTGAAAAAATAATCCCCTTTTTACATCGGGCAATCAAAATACTGAAAAGATGTTCCCCATCAATTATAATATGGGGCACTGCCAGACCTGGAGACAAAACCGTACTGACCTCATTTTCTCTTTGAGCGAATAGATCATATAATACAGAAGTAGATATATTGATATCTTTGGATATGACATGTGCAACCCTTTCAAAGAAATTTTTAGCATCAATACGCTCTTGAATATCTAAAACAGGACTATTTGATATGAGAGATTGAAAGCGATCCTCAGGAACATCCAAGGTTTTTTCAATTATTTTTCTCACCTCTTTTTCACACGTTGGCACAGATAGTTGTTTTGCTCTGGCTTTTTCAACAAAGTTGACCATTGCATATTCCGGGTGAGAATCAAATTGGAAAGCCATCTGTTCGATATTTGTTAATGATCCGACAACAGTCACCAGATCGAATGCTTCCAGTGCAGTATACCCATGTGGAATAATAATCTGTCCGCGACGACGTATAGACATGATGATTGTATCGAATGGCAACGTTAAGTCACGAATGGCAACGCCAAAAAGCTCTGGATTTCGCACATGGATATCTAAAATTTTCTGATTTGTATGCAAACCCATGAAAAGTGATGCACCGGATGGCGAACGAACAAAATGATCCAATAAATTGACAATGGCCGTGCCAGGATCAACTATCAGTACATCCAGGGCCTGAAATTTTGGATAATTCTTTCGATTATTGAGTCTCGCTATCAGAGTTTCGGTTCCAAAATGTTCATAAGCCAGTTCACATATTTGATAATTTTTTTCATCAGACATCATGGCAACAATCGCACCTGCATTTTCAATTTGAATATGTTGCATTTCTGACAACGAAATATGAGAAAAATGAATGACGTCCACCCGGGACTTTTCTATTTCCTGGAGATCAGACGCTACTTTTACATGCCATCCCTGAGACATTAATGAATTCGCCAGCGCAAATGTTTGACCATCTGTTCCAAAAATAACAGCATCGCGCACGCCTTCAAATTCAATATGTGTTGCCCGAGACCTGTCTTCTTTCATTTTTTTGATTGCGCGCTTAAATAAAGGCGGCCCAAAAATTTGATTTAATACCACAATTGAAATAATAACTGTGGCAAATGAAGTGCCAAACTCTGGAAATTCAACAATAACTTCTCGTGAAAGACCTAACGCAACGCCTGCCTGCGTCACATATCCCATCCATGCCATACGATTCATCGAATTTGAATGCCTGGCCAGCATTCCACCGATATAAGTGCCTATAGACAAAGCAACACAACGAACAATGAATATTGCAAATGCGATATGCCAGGTCTTTGAAAGAATTTCCAGTGACATGGAAGCTCCTGTCAGCGTAAAAAAAACGATGTAAACAGGGGCTGAAATATCATACAACAATTGAGAAAACTCATGACGATAGCGACTAAAATTACTGACAAAAAAACCTGCAATCATGCATATCAATAAAGGCTCCAACAAGATTTCAACTGGCAATAATTGATGGCTCTGAAACTTAATTTCTTTTGAAAATACAAAAACCATGTACCCAGAAATTAAGATCGACATTTTTTTTATCTGACTTTTCAGTGAGGATTTTAAAGTAAAAATGATTAGCTTGCTCATTAAATAGCCAAGAAGGAATGAAACAGATAGCTCAAATATTAACAGGCCGACAAATCCAATATTAAAAGGAACACCTGAAAAGATTGCACCAGCGACTGAAGAACTGGTTGCAAAAATAATAATCACCAAAACATCCATGATGACTGTAACGCTGAGTACTGTACTTGTATAAGGTCCTTTTGCTCGTAATTCATTAATAATAGCAATGGCGGATGATGGCGAACGTGCAACCATAATGGCGCCAGCCAATATGGATACTGCCAATCGACTCGATACTGGCATGTGTTGCATAAATGGAATCCAATCAGAAAGCATGTATACAGTCGCTGTACATAGAACAAAGGTTGACACAATAATTCCAGTCGTAATCCATGCAATACTTTTGAACTTTTGTTTCAATTCTTTTAAATGCAATTCATTGCTTGCAGCAAAAGCGATAAATCCTAGAGATAATTCATCAATAAACTGTAAATGCTGCAATGATTCAAAAGTAATCAGGTTTAAAATATAAGGACCGGTAAGAATTCCTGTGAATAGAAATCCGCTGATCAATGGCAACCCTTTTTGTAACAATAAATGTCCGATTTCTTTGGATGCAATGGCAATGATTGCAAAACAAAGAAAAAATATTATCAATTCCATAAAAAAAATCCTGATATAAGTAAACAAATATAGCAGTCAAACAACATTATTTGACATTCTGTCCTATACAGGCTATGATTGCATCATACCATAAAGATACATTCAGGACAAATAGATGGTTTAATTTATCGATTTTGAATGCCACATACATCAATCAGATCCTGATACGAAAATGACCGCTTACGAATCCAGGTATATTCAAACCCTGTAATTTTATAAACCATTTATTATATAAAAAAACAGGAGAGCAATAAAATGAGTAAAACAACATTTCATTATCAAGGATGTGGTCAGACAGGAAAAAAACTTTCATTGCCACTATCTTTGAACTCAACAACAACACCAGAGTTATATATCCCTGAACCTGGTTTATGTGATGCAGTCCAAGTCGCCCTGACACTGGGACAGCCCTTGCTTGTTACTGGTGAGCCAGGGACCGGTAAATCTCAGCTTGCATCCAGTATTGCCTATGAATTTCAACTCCCCCAGCCCATTGTTTTTTTTACAAAAACATCATCAACAGCCGGGGATTTACTTTATCACTATGATGCTCATAAACGTCTGAATGATGCTCAGACCGAAAAGATAATCCAGCCAGCATCGCATTATATAACTCTTTGTGGATTGGGTATTGCCATCCTCTTATCAACCAAATACACTGATCAGGAAAAGAAATTTCTTCCAGAAACATATCAGCGATACAGGCACACGCGATCGGTGGTACTGATTGATGAAATCGACAAAGCGCCAAGAGGATTCCCCAATGATATTCTCAATGAAGTAGAAAAGCTAGAATTTACGATTCATGAAATACATAAAACCATTACCGCAGAAACCAAGAATGCCCCTATTTTAGTATTGACCAGTAATTCAGAAAAAGATTTGCCTGATGCCTTTTTAAGGCGCTGTGTTTTTTATCATATCACCTTTCCTGATGGAACACGGCTAAAATCAATTATTGAGAAACGATTTAACAAGAGTGATATTTTGCCAGATATTACAGAAAAAGAAATAGATGCCACAATTAAACACTTTGAAGCGATCAGATCGCTTCAGTTAAAAAAGAAACCTGCAACGTCAGAATTGCTCGCCTGGCTGACCATGCTAAAAACAATGGAGATTGATATAATCACTCCCAATATGGATATTCATAAAACTTATGGGATTCTTGCAAAAAATGCAGATGATTATGCGCGGATGATCAAATTTTTAAAAGATGCGTGTCGAAAAAAATCTTTATATTAAAAAACGTATCAGAATGATTTGAATTTGTTTACTTTTGTGCAAACAAGGAACAAGGGCGCATTCCCAAAAAGTCAGTCAGACATTTTGAAACGCACAGCCGTATCGTCTCTACAATTTTTGTTCCGATTAAAATGTCCGACATTTTGGGAATGTGCCTGCAAACAACCTTTCAAATAACGCTTTTGATAAATTGACAACTAGACCGATACAGGCTATTATAAAAATTATTTGAGTCAAATGACTGGATTCAAGTTCATAGGAAAGCTCTGAAAATAAGCGCCTCATTTCATAATTGTTCATTTTTTTTGAACCAGGATTACACTGAAGAAGAGGAATAAGATGAAACCAAACATTTTTAATTCATCTTATTCCTCTTCTTCAGTAATCCTGGTTCGAAAACAAAAATGAAAAGTTTGGTACGCATATGCTTGATGATAAATTCTTGAACAGTCAAGCATTTATAAATGGGGAGATTATTTTTCGATCATTCCATATTTTTTTCTATGAATCAGATAGGGAGAACAACACCATGAATTCGCAATATAAGTATGATGTGTTTATTGCATATGCAGAATCAGATAGCCAGCAAGCATCATCGCTTTCAGAACGATTGGGAAATGCAGGCGTAAAAGTTTTTTTTGATCAATGGGAAATAGAATCCTCCAATACACGCGCAGAAATGATCAAGCTTGGTATCAAGTATTCGAGAAAAATTGTCATGATCTGGACGCCTGACTTCTTTAAATGCTCAGATTGCCTCAAACGCGTGTCATCCTTCCAAAAAAAATATGGGGATTTGGTCCAAAACGATCGCCTCCTTGTGCCCGCTTTGTTTAAAGATTCGGTTATTCCTGAAAGCTTTGAAAAACAGATTATCATTGACTTTCGAGAATCGGCAGATTTTGAGTTAAAAATTCGCCAACTGATTGAGTCCCTGGATTTACCCCAGTTCATGTATCATACAACCCGAACAATAGAAACTGCACCAACTCAAAGTATGGATGTTCTTGTCTTTGATACACTTGGCGCGCAATTAAAGGGCTTTATGACCGAAATTGCCGATGTCTACTCCTTGCTCAATTTTGAAGTTCATGCAGATCAACATATTGAAGGTCTTCCAAATAGTTTTGTAATCAAACGCGAAGTTTCTGGAATTGGTGGATTTACAATCAGTGCAGTGGTTGTTTGTCATGCCAGAATGACCGAAACAGAATTGACCTACATGCTGCAAAAAAAATCTGATATCCAACAAGATTACATGGATCATAAATGGATCTCAGTGACAGCAATGGGATATGATAATCATCTCAGAAATCGTCTGGAAAAAGATAACTTTTCATGTACCACATATTCAGAGCTCGTATTGACACTATTGCCATTGGCAGAATATGCACGTAAGCGCGGCGATATATGCCAGACCTGGATTAATGAAAAATGGGAAGGTAAAGATTTATTTATTCGTCCCAACCTGGAAACAGATACCATATTTGAAAGCCAACAGGCACTTGCCTATTTTTCTCGATGGTTGGGAACTGACCAGGAAAATGTGCTCATTGTTCTGGGAGATCTGGGCACTGGCAAAAGTACTCTGGCACAATTTTTGTTTTACGATCTCGCAAAAACCTTTTTATCTGATCCATTGCGACATCCTGCTCCAATTTTAATTCCGCTTAAAGAAGTTCGAAAGGAAGTTTCTCTTGAAGGAATAATTATCAGTCATTTTGCACAAAATCAGATTAATATTGATTTTAATCGTTTTTCACATTTGGTTCGTGTGGGTAAAATTATCATTTTTTTTGATGGCTTTGATGAAATGGCGGATCGCGTTCAATGGAAAGTCACGCAAAGCAACTTTAACGAACTACTTCGCGCCGGACAGGGCAGGGGAAAAGTTTTTTTGACCTGTCGCACACATTATTTTAAAGATAGACGTGAACAGGTGAGTCTGATTATTGGCAAAGGGCCACGTTTGTCTTCAACAGAAACGGTTTTATATCGAGAACTTAAACAAAAAACCGGTGCAACATTGGTATATTTAAAAGAGTTCAATCAAGATCAAATCAAAGATTACTTGCGTCGGGTTCGTCCCGAATCCTATGAAAATAATTTCAAAAAGATTCAACGCATTCACAATCTCGAAGAATTGGCACATCGCCCCCTTCTATTGGATCTCATTGTCAATTCTCTTCCACAACTGGAAAACCATCAGGATGTAAACGCTGCCAATTTATATACTATTTTTACAAATCTTTGGATCGAACGAGAACGAGAAAAAGGACATGGAAAAGTTATTGATAGCAAACTCAAGCTCGCGATTTTATTTCAATTAACCTGGCAGATGTGGCATGAAGAAAAAGAAGAGATTCATTATACAGACCTGGTCCAATTTTTAAAACAATTTGAGGATTCACAAACGATTAAGTGGAGCAGTGATATTTTGGATGATATTTTTAGAGAAATGATGACCGCCAGTTTTCTCAAGCGTGATGAAGATGGTAATTTTTCTTTTATGCATCGTTCATTTATGGAATTTTTTCTGGCCAGACGACTTCATATTACATTCAGCGCAAATCCAAAAGCCATTCCATCTGTGTTAAATACACGTCGATTTGATCGTAAAATAATTTTCTTTTTAACACTGCTTGATCATGGTCAAGGAAAATTAACAGCCCCCCTTCAAAAAATCCTGACCCATCCATATACCAAAAACATTTCTGAAAATGCGCTTCAGATTCTTTATTGGAGTATTCGTATCGGATGCAATATGGAAGATGAGATCAACGACATGCAATTGCTTCAGCAAAAAACAGGTGAACATATTCCAAAAGGTATCCAAATGGCAAGTGCATTACTTCAGGAAATGGTTTTTGAAGGTGCAGACTTTACTCATGCTGACTTTAGTGGCGCAGATTTAACCCGTGCAAACATCAACCATGCAATACTGGATCAAGCTGATTTTCATAGTGCCAAACTGGATGGTCTTCGTGCGGAACATGTTCGGGCCATTGGGGCTAATTTTCGACAGGCGGCAATTTCAAAGGCCTCCTTTAACAACTCGGATCTTACAGATAGCACATTTGTCGGGGTTTTTAAGGATGCCAGTTTTGTAAATGTTATTGGATTAGATATTTCAAAGAAATTTGATCCTTCAGCCTTACATGCTGTCGTTCAACGAGTTTACTTGAGCGGCGTGACACAAGTTCAAGCCATGCCGGATGGAGAATCTTTTATCATAGGGACAGATAGTGGTCTGGTGTTAATCAATAGATTAACTGATAACAAATATGTCTGGATTTTCGAGGATAACATTACATCAATTAAAGCAATTGCCTGTTCAAACGATGGCAAATATTTGGCGTATGCTGGCACAGGGACAAGAATTATTGTACGTATGACTCAAACAGGTACAAAACTACATGTATTAAACAAACATCGACATGATATTTCTGGTTTACACTTTTCCCCCGACAATCAATTTTTGGCAAGTGCCAGCCTGGATCACCACGTATATGTATGGAATTTGTCTGATGGTAAGGTCCAGTTTGAGCTAGAAGGCCATACAGAATCTGCGACATGCGTTCATTTTTCACCAGATGGCAAATTACTGGCAAGTGGCGGACGAGACAAAAAAGTACGATTATGGAACATGAGTGATGGTAAATTTATTCGATCTTTAATCGGACATCCAGCCCCAATATCGGCCATATCTTTTTCACCTGACAGCACAACTCTTGCCAGTGCTGGTGGTGCCAAGATGATCAGTTTATGGTCAATTGAAACTGCCAAACAAATTCGAACATTTATTGGTCATCATGGCGCAATAAATGCCATTCGTTTTTCTCCTGATGGTACGATTTTGACTGCTGCATGTCAGGATAAAAAAGTTTATTTCTGGCAAGTAGATAATGCAAGAAGTTTGTATCAAATGAAACGCCATGAGGCATCGGTTAATGATGTCAGTTTTTTGCCAAATGGCAATACGATTATTTCAGCAAGTGACGATCAATCTGTTCGCATTTGGGATGTTGAAAACCGCAAAACCATTCAGGTAATCCGATCCCATTCTGGATCTATTTTATCTCTGGACTTTTCACCAAATGGAAAGGCGATTGCCTGCGGAACAGCTGATAATATGTTGATGTTATGGTCTATTGATCAATCACAACCGCAATTGATGGTCAAAGGCCACTCTGGTCCATTGACATCAATTGGATTCTCGGGTGATGGTAAGGTAATGGTATCAGGCAGTGAAGACAATACCATTCGAATCTGGGGAGCAGATAAAGGCAGAACGCTTCATGGCCATACTGGATCAGTCACCTCTGTATGTTTTGTTGGGGCGTCAAAAATAATTGCCAGCGCCAGTGAAGACCGAACTGTTCGCTTATGGAATATGAAAACCATGCTAACCCAAAAAGGTCATTCGAATGAGATTCCTTGCCTGGATGCGTCTCCAGATGGAAAACTACTGGCCAGTGGTTGTGTCGATAAAGCCATATATGTATGGAATGCACAAAATAAAAGCAGTGTGCATACGCTTAAAGGCCATGAAGATGCCGTTTTATCTCTCGTGTTTTCGCAAGATGGTACGCGTTTGGCCAGTAGTAGTGCAGATGGGACTGTACGCATATGGGATATGAAAACAGGCCAGAATACAAATGTTTTTCATGGTCACTCTGGAGCGGTGTCATGTGTCCGATTCTCACCTGATGGCGTTCGTGTGGCCAGTTGTGGTGAAGATAAAACGATCCGATTGTGGCATCCGGAAAAAAATGATTGTATTGGGATTCTTCGCGGCAATTTGGGGAGTGTTTCAGTCGTCGCATTTGCGCCAAATGGGAAATATCTTGTAGGAGCCGGTCATTCAGGACGACTGCAATTTTGGGAGTACAAAACCTCAAAAACGATTCTATATCGCTATTCCTTTACACCAGGTGCATGGCTGGATATTCTTCCAGACGGCCGATTCGATGCCAGTCCAGAAGGATTACGCTATTTGAC
>Ga0272440_1004068_pt1 | contig 10615 bp, 8 predicted proteins | sample SSMMMBAug17_FD_192440 | JGI IMG/M metagenome (GOLD analysis project Ga0272440, IMG submission 192440) | Marine sediment archaeal communities from Little Sippewissett salt marsh, Falmouth, MA, United States - SSM-MMB-Aug17 | ecosystem: Environmental > Aquatic > Marine > Wetlands > Sediment ... | reverse complement strand
ATCAATATCTGTTGCTTTTAAAATAATTTTTTCCATCAAATAGCCATAGTCTTCTAAATGATAAGGCCTTTCTTGTGTTATGGCACCAATGATGAATCCAGGCAAGCCCTTTATAAAACCATAAGTGATTAACCCTTTTAATTCATTTGGGTTATTAATATCTTTAGCAACAAATTTAAATCGGGCAGGGGTTTGAAATGGCGCAGTCATTGGTTCTGCAATGATCTGATTAATTTGATCTTTTAAATGATCTGACATCATTTCTTTTTGATATGTTCGACAAGAATATCTTTTTTTTATGATTTCTTGAATCGATTGACTAAACATACACATTCTCCTTTATGACTTAAGGCATAAGTTGTCTTTGACTATCCATTATATTCCATTAACACGCCTGGATCATTTGGCAAATAATGAGGGAGTTGTTTGACAATGCAAAAGTCATTTTTTTGATAAAAGGAATGAACATAATTTTGTTTGGAAACCAATTGAATTTTTTTAATCTCATAGCGTTTTGATAAGGCTTTCATTTCACTTAATAATGAAGAACCAATCCCCATTTTTTGAAAATTTGAGGCCACGCCAATAAAAATAATAAATAAAATGGTTCCATTGGGTTGATGATGCTTTGAAAAATTTCTGATATCACTAAATGTAGAAAATGAAGGGGTTTGATTCCATATACATGATTCAATATAACCTACAATTTTTTTTTTTTTATAATCCGCCACACGAAAGCCATCAGGAAACATTGCCAGGCGGTTTAATAATGTTTTTTGAGTGACAGCATGCTCTCCCTCAATTATTTGTTCAATGCGAACAATATCATAGATATCCTTTGGTGTAACCTGACGTATTTTAATAGACATTAAACTCTTTATCCTTTCATTAACGAAATGAAATGTTTGACAATTCGTCTCGTTAGTTAAATTACTTTATTTAGTGTTTGTTTTAATGTGTCTGGACGAAATGGTTTTAAAAGCATTTCATTAATGCCTACCTCTGCCAGTTCAGTGGGTTGTATTTTTTCAGCTTGGCTGGTGACTAAAATAATTGGCATTTGTTGAAGATGTGCAATTTGTTTAACTTGTCGTGATAAATCCATGCCATCGATGTCGGGCATATTTAAATCAGTGATTAACAAATCAGCTTTTTCTTTTTGTAACCATTCCAACGCAGAGACTGGTGATTCAAATAATATAGTATCATAATTCAAGGCATGGAGCATATTTTTAAAAATTCGTAAAATCATACTGGAATCATCAACCACACATATGATTTGTCTGGGTTTAAATGTTTCATCTTGAGGAAACACCTGGTTGGCAAAGTCATGAAAATTCTTTTTGTATAATAAATGCGCAAAGTGAGTTCTGACATCAATATGTGTTTTTGAAAGAATTGACACAGCCATTTTTTGAAAATTTAAGTCATCAGCAAGACTCAGAAATATGTCATCAACCTGCGCTAAACAGATTGCTTGGATAACTGTAACCGCCTCCTCACGACTGCCATTAATCATGTTTTTTATGCCATTGGCAAGTATCGGTGAATAATGACGATTAATGGCTTTTGCTGCAGCAATTCGAACTTGTTCTTCTAAATCTGTTAATCCAGAAGCAAGAATATACGCACCTTTATCCAAAGGAAGATTTGCCAAGGCTTCATATGCGGCAAATCTGATATTCGGGTCAGTTATATTGATTCCCAATAGATTTCTAATAGGTGCAATTGCATTTGAATCACCGATTTGACCTAATATATTTAATGAATGAATTATTAAATCTGGATCTTGCTGAGTCAAATTTTTAATCACAATTGGTATACTTTTTTTCCCGCATTTGATGAGTCCCTGCTTGGCATAATTTCGAAGTGAGGGATTTTTTGAAATAATGTATTGGTTTAACTTGCTGATACAAAACTCATTTTGAATCATAGCAAATGTTTTTAAAATAGCTAAATCAATCTCTGGATCATCATTCAAGCGATGGGACAATCGAATCAATGCTGTTTCAGATCGAATCCATCCCAATGCTTTAATTGATTCAAAAACTAAATCCTTATTGGGTGCATACAAGAATTCACAAATGGTATTCACCGCTTTTTCTGACCCAATTTTTCCCAATGCATCTAAGTATTGCTCTATTTGTTGAATAGAACGATCTTTGTTTAACAGGTCGATCAAAGCAGAAACTGCTGGCTCATATTTAATTTCACCGGCAATATAAACCGGAATTGTTTTATCCAACATTTTTTCATCATTCAAAAGACCAATAATATGTTCTGGGTATTCCTGCAAGCCCCCAATCAATGTTTCTTCAAGGATTGGAAATGAGGCATATATTGATGGATAAGTATAACTAATAAATCCTAATAATGGGATAGAAAAGTCAGGTTCTGAGCGGCATATTTCAAATAACATTCTGTTGATTCTTTTATGATCGAGTTGTTCCAAAAAAGATAAAACAAATTTAGCTTTAATAATATCTTTTTCCAAAGCATTTTGCTTCAATTCCCTAAGCATTTCATCGAAGTCATGATCTGTCAAAGGTTTCATGCAGGCCTCCCAATAATTATTTTTGGACTATTTTTATACTATCATTACTATAGGTTATAAAATTATCATTTTTCTCATGGACTGACACAGACAAACTCATATAGTTGCGATAAGTTGAACATCAAGTTTTATCGTTTAACTTTGATTTTGTCCATGTTTATCAGTGTCAGTCCTTGCTCAAACGTATCAAACTATTTTTCAATTAAATTCAAACATTTATTTAAAACAAATTGTGTTGAAAATCCAAATTTTTCTCTTACAATTCCCCCTGGAGCAGATGTACCAAATTGATCCATGCTGACAATAATGCCATGTTGACCAGCAAATCGATGCCACCCCCAAGATGTTGCAGCCTCTATTATAACACGTTTTTGAATCTCTTGTGGGAATATTTTTTGTTGATAATCAAAACTTTGTTGATTAAACAGCTCAAAACTCGGCATATTTATTACCCTGGCTGGAATTTGTTTTTCAGTTAATTGGTTATACACTGATAAGGCAAGATCGATCTCAGAGCCTGTCGCAATCAGAAGTATTTTGGGTGTTTCTATACTATCAGCAAGAATATAAGCCCCCTGTTTAACATGGGATATGGGTGCAAATCGTTTTCGATCAATGATGGGTAATTTTTGACGACTTAATAGCAGTGCCACAGGTCCATGCGTATGTGTGATTGCCAATCGCCAGGCTTCAACAGTTTCTGCAGCATCTGCTGGACGAAGAACTGTTAGTCCTGGGATCATTCTTAATCCTGCAATATGTTCAACCGGTTGATGCGTTGGGCCATCTTCTCCCACAGACAAACTATCATGGGTGAATATATAAATGACAGGCGCTTTCATTAATGCCGCCATTCGGATAGCAGGTTTCATATAATCAGAAAAAACAAGAAACGTTCCGCCAAATGGTCGAACCCCTTTATGTAATGCCATGCCATTGAGAATCGCACCCATGGCATGCTCTCTGACACCAAATCGAATATTTCGGCCATGATAGGCGCCTTTTTGAAATTCATCAAATCCATTCATAAAGGTTTTATTGGATGGCGCCAGATCAGCAGACCCTCCCACTAATGAGGGTAAGTTCGGTGCAATTGCATTTAATGCTTTACCCGAGGCTGCCCGTGTTGCAATAGGAGAATCAGTTGATAAAAATTCAGGCATGTCCTTGTCCCAACCATTTGGTAGCATACCAGACATTGTTTGATTAAATTTATTGGCAAGCTCTGGATGAGTCTGTTTATAGGTATTAAGAAGATCGTTCCATTGATTTTCAAGTTCTTGGCCTTTATCTAACGATTGAAAATGTGATTTTACCTCATCTGATACAAAAAATGATTTATCAGGATTACACCCTAAATTAGTTTTTGTTAATCGAATTTCCTCTTCACCCAAAGGCGCACCATGTGCATCTGCAGTGTCTTGTTTATTGGGGCTGCCATAAGCAATATGGGTTTTGAGTACAATTAATGATGGTTTTGATAATTCCGCTTTTGCGGATAATAATGCATTATAAATAGCATGAATATCATTACCATCTTGAACTTCCTGAACATGCCAATTCATAGATTCAAATCGTTTCGCCACATTTTCTGTAAATGTGATTTGAGTTGAGCCCTCAATTGAAATACTGTTTGAATCATAAATACAGATTAATTTATGAAGTCCTAAATGGCCTGCTAATGAAGCTGCTTCGTTGCTAATTCCTTCCATTAAATCACCATCACCACAAAAAACATATGTATGATGATTCACAATTTCACAATTCGGTTGATTAAACTGAGCCGCAAGATATCGTTCAGCCATTGCCATACCCACTGCATTTGCAACCCCCTGCCCTAAAGGTCCAGTTGTGGTTTCAACGCCAGGTGTAACCTCATACTCTGGATGACCTGGTGTTTTACTTCCTAATTGCCTAAAGGCTTTGATGTCATCTAATGACACATCATATCCTGTTAAATGCAGCAAACTATAAAGCAACATGGATCCATGCCCACCTGAAAGAATAAATCGATCGCGATCCATCCATTGTGGATTTTTTGGGTTATGTTTTAATAGTCGCGTCCATAAAATATACCCTGCTGCAGCTAACCCCATGGGCGCACCAGGATGCCCAGAATTTGCTTTTTGAATAGCATCCATTGATAATGTTCGGATGGTATTAATACACTGTGTGTCCAATTGGGACGATTGAAAACGTTCAGTCATGATTTTTTCTCCTGAAAGAATAAAAAGTATTATAATGATTAATTATTGTGTTATTTTTTATTGAATCATCATTCTTTGATATAATAAAACGATTTATTGAATACGATGATATAAAATAAAAGGTTTGGTTTTACCAAAGAAGAGATAATATGTGTCTTTTTGTCAATGCATGGTAATCAAATAGACACCTTAAAATTTTTTTATGGGGAGTTGATACACTTTTTCTTCAATGGATGCAAGGAATGATTTAAACTCTAACTATTCTTATAAGTTATGAAAAAGAAGATTTAACCTGTTGTGCCTGGGCATCTATAAAAAATGGAAAGATTTTGGGGGCAAACCTTGATTCGTGATTATTAAATAGCGCTTTATTTTCGAAACAATAAAGAATAAGCTTAATTCTGGTGAATTTAATCTGCATTTAGCAATAAAATACCTCCCATACACGCAAACAAAATATTGGTTAACCAGGCTGCAACTAAAGGCGGAATATTGCCTGTGTATCCTAATGATAAACAAATGCTATGAATAACCCAATAAGAAAATGCTGTGGCTATTCCAATCACCACACTGCCTGAAATTCCTTGACCACTTCTTTGATTGCGCTTAATTGAAAAACATACACCAACAATACTCATGATCAAACATACAAATGGAAATGATATTTTTGTAAAAAGATCAACTTGATATGACGTAACATCAAAGCCTTCTCGTTTTAATTTATGAATGTATTCCCTAAGTTCAATAAAACTCATTTCATTGGATTTTCGACGAATTCGATGAAGATCATCCGGTGAAAACTCAATGGAGATAATTCGCTCTTCTGGATAGGTCACGTTAAAACTTTTGTTATCGTTTTCTAATGTTTGATAAACTATGTCCACTAATCGCCATTTATGACTAGTATCCTCCTGTCCAACATAATATCCTGTTTGTGCATCAATTTTTTCTATTAGTCTAAATTCTTGGTCAAAGGTATGAATTTTAACACGATGAATAATTTTTTCTTTAGGTTCATAAAAACCAATATGGGTTATTGCATTTTTTCCTTTAATCCAAATATCTTTTTCCTTTGTGGTCATAGCGGAATTGTTTTTAACTTCATTATACCATATATAATTGGCTTTAATCATAGTCAGTGGCATGATGGCTTCAGAAATAATAAATAAAAGGATACTTGCGCATAACCCAATTAAAATAGGTGCACGTGATAAAATATTCACACTAACACCACTACTTTTTAATGCAATCAGCTCATTATTTTTGATCATTAATCCAAAGACTAAAAGTATCGCGATTAAAACACTGATTGGTAATAGCTGGGCAATAATAAATGGCATTTTTAAGGTCATATAAAAAAAAAATCGGGTGATTGGGACTGATTTTTCCAAAAAATTATCAATACGTTCAATAAAATCCACAGCAATAAAAATAACACTCATGGCGCCCATAACCATTGAAAAATAGCGTATAATTTCTTTTGTGATATATTTATCAAGGATTGTCATGATCTATCTTTTCTTTTCTTTGTTGAGAGGATATTTTTTTTAACCAGATCGTTATTTTTTCAAGTCCTATTTCAACCAATTTTAACCCTTTTACTTCTTTTTCTTGTATAGTCTTGGTGAGCAAATATAACGTAATGATGCCAATAATGATGTTAGGCATCCATACACCAAACCATGGGGGAATTTTTCCAGCTTCACCAAGGGTTGTGCCTGTTGACAGGAGAATATAATAAATTAAAAAAAATAGCAGACCATTCATCACACCTTGTGATTTTCGTGGAGATCTGGGTTGAAGACCTAATGAAAAGGCGAGAATACCTAAAATAAAGCAAGCCACAGGGATTGCAATACTTTGATGAAAAGTCATGATGTATAGTTTTATGGACGGGTGGTCATGTAAGGCGGTTATCACATTATTCAATTCCCATAACGTCATTTCCTTTCGGCTTTTAGTCACTTGTTTGGCCTGTTTCATCATGCCAGCATAGTTTATATTAAACACATACTGATCAAAATGGATTGAATATACAGAACGATTTTTGCGGTCAACATGGTTAATCACCCCTTGCTTTAATTGGAGCTGAAATAGTTCATTTTTCTTGTTTGATCCAATTGTCCCTCTTGATGCAGTAATCGTTCGTTCCATTTTTTTATCTTGTTGGTCTTGAATAAATATATGCTGTAACTCCCCTGTATCCCGGTCTATTTGATTAACATATATCATAATACCTTTAAATTGATCATTAAATTTACCGGGCTCAATGCCAATTGTAATATTTGATGCTGCAAAATCAAAAAGCATTTGTTTTGAAGCCAAACGAGATGAAGGTGACGCATAAAACGTAATAAAAGCTGTCATCATCATGACAAGGGCACAAAAAAGTAAAACAGGGGGCAATAATGTAACCATTGAAACCCCACCTGCTCTTAAAGAAATAATTTCATTATCACTCCCCATTCGAAGCAAGCATAGCATTATTCCAAGCATAACAGCCATTGGGAAAACAAATACCAAAAAGGAGGGAATCGAATAAATCAAAAATATGACAACTGATAAAAAATCCATGCGATAATTCAAGATAAGGCGTGTAATATCAAGTATTTCTGCCATTAGAAAAATAAAACAAAAAATCAGTAAGTTCAAAAAAAAGGGAGGACAGATTTCCTTAAAAAGATAACGAGATATTATTGTATTCATACAATGATTCTTTTTATATTGTGTCTGCTATCAAATTTAATGGCATTTGTTACTTTCATGATTTTTTGAGATCAGCAGGTCCTGGCGTTTTATAACACAATGCTGCCCCAATAAATGCTTTAAATAAAGGATGCGGATGCATGGGTTTAGATTTAAACTCAGGATGAAATTGACATCCCAAAAACCAGGGGTGATTTTTAATTTCAATGATTTCAACCAATTCTCCATCCGGAGATACGCCACTGATACAAAGTCCCTTTGATACAAGTTGATCTTTTAATTCATTGTTAAATTCATATCGATGTCGATGTCTTTCAGATATACTTTTTTGTTGATACGCGTTATATGCGTGGGTATCATTTTTTAATTGACAGGTATAAGCCCCAAGCCGCATGGTACCACCTTTATCTGAATGAATATCTCGTTTTTGAATAGTATTTGTTTTTTCATCAAACCATTCCCTTAGAAGGTAAATCACAGGATACGCAGTTTCTTTATCAAATTCAGAGCTATGGGCATTTGTCATATTGGCTTCATGTCGTGCAAATTCAATGACCGCGATATGCATACCTAAACAAATTCCAAAATAGGGAATATTGTTTGTCCGGGCATAATGTGCGGTAATAATTTTTCCTTCAATGCCTCGATTTCCAAAACCGCCAGGAACGAGAATACCATGAACATCCTTGAGCAAGTTTGCAATATTATCTTGGTGAACATCTTCTGAATCAATGAATTTCAAATCAACCCGGCATGAATTTGCAATCCCGCCATGAAAAAGGGCTTCATTTAAACTTTTATATGATTCTCTTAATTTGGTATATTTTCCAACAATAGCAATGGTGATTGTGTGAGTAAGATTTTTAATTTGTGTGATTAAATTTTTCCAAGCATCAAGTTTAGGTGCGCCAGTCCACATAAATAGTAAATCAACAACTTTTTGATCAACCCCCTCACGATTAAAAAACAATGGGACCTCATAAATATTATCAACATCCTTAGCTGTAAACACTTCATCTTTGCCAACATTGCAAAATAATGCAATTTTTCTTTTGATATCATCAGATAAGAATTGATCAGTCCGGCAAAGAATAATATCGGGTTGAATACCAATACTGCGAAGTTCTTTTACACTGTGCTGTGTGGGTTTTGTCTTTACCTCACCGGCTGTTGCAATATAGGGAACAAGGGTAAGATGAATATAAATAACATGTTGTTTCCCAATATCAGACTTAAATTGACGAATGGCTTCTAAAAATGGAAGGCTTTCAATATCACCAATAGTTCCGCCAATTTCAACAATTAAAACATCAATGCCATTTGCTGCTTTTAGAATGGATTGTTTGATTTCATCAGTAATATGAGGAATAACCTGTACAGTACCCCCTAAATACTCTCCTTGACGTTCTTTTGAAATAACAGAATGATAAATTTTACCCGTGGTATAGTTATTATTATATCCCATTTTAGCAGAAGTAAATCTTTCATAATGGCCAATATCAAGATCTGTTTCAGTGCCATCATCTGTAACAAAAACCTCACCATGTTGAAAAGGATTCATCGTCCCTGGATCAACATTTATATATGGGTCTAGCTTTTGAAGCGATACCTTTAGACCTCTACTTTCCAATAATGCACCAATCGATGCAGAGGCCAGACCTTTTCCTAATGAGGAAAGCACACCACCTGTAACAAAAATATATTTTGTTTGAAATGTTGAATTTTCATTCATAATAATATGTTGTCCTTTATTAAACGTGTATTTCTATCGATTATATTCCATGCAAAACATCATCATGTAATCGATAGCATAGCAAATATAAAGCAAAATTAGTCATAATGATTTTATGGTATTGAACATCGTTGATTTTATACCATTGCTTTTTTAAATGCGTTATCTCTAAATTTGTTATCATGCGATTTCATGCGATTTATTGAAATGTTTCTCTAAAATTTTGAATGGTTTTTTGGACTTCATTCATATCCGGGTCTTCATACGAAGACTGGGGGGACGTTTGATATATTCGTTTAAAAAAAGAAATATCAAACAGATCATTTGATAAGTCAGGTTCTAATTCATAATTAAACATAGTAATTTCAACAATTAATTCATGATTTCGATAATAGAGAATTCGTTTGGGATAACTTGACGATTCTCCAATTGGACTCCAATCAAGGTATTGAATTTCTAAAGATTCTTCTTCTCTATAATAGGGTTTGATAATCCATCTTACTGGTTGAAACGTTTCATTATCAACCCATAATTGGGGAACATTTTCATTTAAGTATTGAGCACCAATGACCCAGACAGGTTTTTTTTGAAATTTTCCAAGACTAACAATATCAGTACGAATATTTGCCATGACCAATCGTTGTTTGAAGAGTGATTTACTTCGATATACCAGTAACTCTTTGTAGCGGTCAAACAAAGTCTGAGGTGAGCCTAAAATTTTATCATCTAATATCGTGATTGTACCTTTAGGACTAATAACATGTAATTTACGTTTATCACCCAAGTTAAGTTCAGAATTTAAATAATTTGGAAAGCGGTAATGAATGGTTTCCATTAATTCAAGCGATGAGGTTGTCATGGTTTGGTCATGAAGAAGAAATTTATGTGTGACAGACAAAGTTTCTTCATTACCAAAATGATCTGCTATTAAATCAAAGACCTGATTAACAGGTAAAATATATGCTTGAACCATGATTGGCAAGCAGAGGCAAGTAATACACAAAAAAATAAATTTCTTCATAATTATTTTCCAGTTTATCAAATATCAATCATTAATCATTATATGAAAGTATTTTGATTATAAATAATTTTATTTCAATTCCATTTTTTTGTAGCTTTACCACTAAATCCGGTGGAATCTTGAATTTTCAGATTCCACCGGATTTAGTGGTAAAATAGTATTTGATTTAGCCCCGATAGGGGCGACAGCATGTAGCCTGGGGCTTCAGCCCCAGGTTAATGTTATATTTTTTTTAAGCCCCGATAGGGGCGACAGAAAATTCCCAATTACCGCATAGGTCTACAAGTTTTGGTATTTTGCTTATAGGTCTATAAGTTTTTGTTTTTTTAATATTTTAGGGATACAATCTGGAGTTCCAAATCTTTAGATTTGGGAGTCAAAAAAATATAAAGAAC
>Ga0272440_1004067_pt1 | contig 10615 bp, 6 predicted proteins | sample SSMMMBAug17_FD_192440 | JGI IMG/M metagenome (GOLD analysis project Ga0272440, IMG submission 192440) | Marine sediment archaeal communities from Little Sippewissett salt marsh, Falmouth, MA, United States - SSM-MMB-Aug17 | ecosystem: Environmental > Aquatic > Marine > Wetlands > Sediment ... | reverse complement strand
ATTTATATGCTGAAAAATGAAGAGATCCCTGAAAATTTTAAAGCAAAAAATATAGACAAAGCCAGACAGAAATTAAAGGTACAGGCAATGAGCGATGGTGAACGTAAATCCTATGAACGATACTTGATTGATCTTGCCAGAGATATCGATATGATTCAAACTGCCAGAGAAGAAGGGGAAGTGAAAGGTCTAAAAGAAGGTCGAAAAGAAGGTCGAAAAGAAGGTTTACAAGAAGGAGAAATCAAAGGTGAAATAAAAACCTATCAACATATAATAAACAATCAGGAGCTTCCTGATGACATGATTCATCATTTTGAACAAAAAATCGTTGACCTTCAAAATCAGTTACAGCAAATCAAGGTAAAATAGTAAAAAAGGGGACGTCTATGATTTTATGCTTTTCTCTAGCGTATTTAGAATTTTCTGCAAGAGATTGAAACTTTAGAGAAAAGCATAAAATCATAGACGTCCCCTTTTTTTCAGAGATCTCCTTAGGCTATTAAATACATTGAGAAAATGATTCAAATCGATCTTCTAAAATCGCATCGCGCATTTGTTTCATTAACTGAATATAGTAATGAATATTATGAATGGTGTTGAGTCGATATGAAAGCAATTCTCTTGATCTGTAAAGATGGTTCAAATAAGCGCGAGAGAATTGGCGACAGGTATAACAATTACATTCAGGATCAATAGGCCCTGTGTCGTTCTTATATGCAGCGTTTTTGATGTTGATAGTACCTTTTGATGTAAACAGTTGCCCATTTCTCGCATTTCTTGTTGGCATCACACAATCGAACATATCGCATCCGGCTGAAGTCAAATGAACCAAATCAGCAGGTGTCCCCACGCCCATAATATATCTGGGTTTATCTGATGGTAGTAAATCCAGACAATATGAACCAACCTCATACATTAAGGATTGCGGCTCTCCAACACTTAATCCGCCGATCGCATAGCCTGGAAAATCAATGTCTATTAAAGCATCAATGGATTGTTGTCTAAATTTATTAATCATGCCTCCCTGCACAATTCCAAACAATGCATTCAAGGATTTTTTTTCTATCCAGGCATCTTTGCATTCTTTAGCCCATTTGCTTGTATGTTTTAAAGCTTTTTGAATACGTTCATTGTCGGAAGGATAAGGTACAACATCATCTAAGCACATTAAAATATCAGAGCCCAGGCAATCCTGAATATCAACCACAGATTGAGGGGTCAGCATATGACTGGAACCATCGATATGAGATTGAAATAATACGCCTTCATCTGATACTTTTCTTAGCTTTGCCAGTGAAAAAACCTGAAAACCACCGCTGTCTGTTAGTATTGGACCATGCCATTGCATAAATTCATGCAGCCCTCCAAAGGTTTGAATAATGTCACATCCAGGCCTGAGATATAAATGGTATGTATTTCCCAATAGCAATTGAACGTTTAAATCAGTCAAATCTCTGGGGCAAAGAGATTTGACTGATCCTACAGTCCCCACCGGCATAAATGCTGGCGTTTCAATCATACCATGAGAGGTTTTGATTGTACCGGCTCTGGCACGTGTTTTTTTACATTGTTTGTCTAATTTGAATTGAAAGGGTTGACATAATGAATCAGAACATATCATGGGTATTTTTTTCTTTTCTTTGATCAATGAGTAATTGAATCTCTTCAAGTCGAAATTCATACAATAATTGACGAACTTTTTTTACAAAGGTTTCACATTGAGGATAATGCTCATCAATTTTTTTGATTTGCGCTTTGAGTCGAGTGGTTTTACCGCTTAAAACCAGTTTATTCATTTTTTCGATTTCATCATAAGGCGGATAGATAACTGGGGGTTGTTCTACATCAGTTTTTAAAAGATGTTTATCATCAACTGAAGTATGGGCTTGACTGATCCACGAAAGATCTAAATGTTCCTGGATTAATTCGATTAATTCCGATATTTGAACCGGTTTGGTGATATAATCATCACATCCTGCCTTAAAACACTCTTGTTGAATATCATGACTGATATTGGCTGAAACAGCAATAATTTTTGTATGTTTTAATGTTGGAATTGAACGAATTTTTTTTGTGGCTTCGATTCCCTCCATAACCGGCATGACCAAGTCCATTAAAATTAAATCAGGGATGAAACTATATGCCTTTCGAATGGCTTCCTTACCATTAATAGCTTCTTTTACAGCAAATCCCATAGGTTCTAAGATTTCTCTAATAAATGTTCTGCTTTTGTCAATATCTTCAGCAACGAGCACTTTTTTTACAGGGCCATGATAACCTGTAATTTTATGTTCTTTTTCCTCTTCTTGAAGCAGATTGTCTTCATTTGCTTCAGGCAATTCCAATTGAAATTTAAAAATGGTTCCTTCACCAAGCCGAGTTTGAACAATAATATCACTTCCCATCATACGAATAATTGTTCGGGTAATGGATAAGCCTAAACCAGCGCCTTCATTTTGAATTCTATCATCCTGTACCTGATGAAATGGTAAAAATATTTTTTCGATATCATCCTCAGAAATGCCGATACCTGTGTCCTCAACTTCAAACAAAATAGCATTATTTTTATTTTTGACTCGAAATATAACATGGCCATTGATGGTATATTTTACAGCATTGGATAATAAATTCAGCAGTATTTGCCGCAATCGTTTTTCATCGCCAATAACTTTAACCGGAAGGTTGTCATCAATTTCACAATGAAAGGGAAATCCTTTTTGTAAGGTTTTCATCCGAAAAATACTGATGATACTTTTAAGCAATATGGAAAAATTAAAAATTTGAGGATTAATGTAAAATTTTTGAGATTCAATGCTGGAAAAATCAAGCACATCATTGATCATTGTGAGTAAGTGTTCACCGCATTCGTGAATGGTTTCAATCGCATGAAGTTGTTTTGGAAGCATACTGCCATCACGTTTCAGCAGTTGCGTGTATCCTAAAATGCCATTTAATGGCGTACGTAACTCATGTGTGACATTGGCTAAAAAATTATTTCTGGCAAGAGTTGCGGATTCGGCCTTTCTCTTTGCGCGTTTAAGTTCTTCGTCAGCAAGCATACGTTCCATTCGATCCAGGCCAAGTTTTTCAGCAATTTCCAATCTGATTTTAAGGGTTTCCAAGTCAAATGGTTTTTTCAGGTAATCATCAGCGCCAGCGGTAAGGGATTCACGTAGGCTTTCCAGATGCGTTAGTCCAGTAAAAATAATCAGAACACTGTATTTTCCTTTGGAAAAATTTCTTATTGTTCTACAACATTCCAATCCATCCATACCAGGGAGCCCAATGTCAATAAGTACCAATGAATAGAATTTTTTCTGGTATTCATCGATTGCTTCTTCAGCATTGGTAAATGTTTTTACCTGATTACCACGGGCAGCAATGATATCCTTGAGGGTATCAGAAAGTAAAAGATCGTCATCAATGACCATCACTTTCATGGCAAATCCTCATGTGTAATATCGCCAAGTATACCACTTCGACGATGTTTTGGGAAAGTCAAATATATGGTGGTGCCTTTTCCCATTTGACTGGTGATCCATATTTTTCCATTCATTTTTTTGACCAGTTCTTTACAGATAATTAAACCTAAACCCGCGCCTTTTTCTCCGGCAGTACCTGGTTCTTTTACAGTGCTATTGATTTTAAACAGCTTTCGTTGATTTTCTTCACTGATACCAATACCGGTATCAGTCAGTTGAATTTCTTCATAATCACCAAGATTTTTTGAAGATATGTTGATAGAATCCCCAGAAAGACAATATTTGATCGCATTGGCCAGAAGGTGTTGAAAAATGGAATCCGCCATATTTTCATCAACATATATCAGTTCGTTTTCAATAACATTATTGTTGATTATTATTTTTTTATCTTCTGCCAGTTGCTTTAAAGGAATAATCGTTCGATCAATAATTTTATTGAGCGGAATAATATCAGGAGAGGGTTCAATCGCACCGCTTTGAAGTTTGATCCATCCCATCAGATTTTCGAATATTTTTTGGGTATAAGATGCAGATCGTTGAATATTTGCCGCAGTTTTAATAAAGGTATCATTAAATAGGGTTTCGGCGGTTTTGACAATTTTTCCAGATAAGCCAAAAATAGAGCCAACAGATCCAAAAAGATCATCAGAAAATACAGAAAATATTTTTTCTCGGGTTTCAATAGCCCTGGTCAACTCGTTATTTACCCTGGTTAACTGAATATTTGTTTCTGTCAGTTTTTGATTAGATTCTGATAATTTAGCGTTTAATGAAATCAATTCTTTTTTTTGATTTTGAATGGTAAGATGCGTATCGATTCTGGCCAGAACTTCTTCCTGCTGAAAAGGTTTGGTAATATAATCCACAGCTCCCATTTGAAAACCCTTGAGCTTTTTTTCTGTATCTGAAAGTGCTGTCATAAAAATAACAGGGATACTTTGGGTGGTTTTATTTTCTTTAAGGAGTTTGCATGTTGCAAACCCATCCAATCCGGGCATCATAATGTCCAGAAGAATTAAGTCCGGATGTGCATGTTCAAGTTGTTGGATCGCTCTTTCTCCACTGGGAGCAACCATTGTTTCATAGCCTGACTCCTCAAGATATTCAATCAAAACTCTCAAGTTGGTGGGGTTGTCATCGACAACCATAATGGTTGAATTTTCTGATGATTCCATTATAATCTCCTTTAAATATTGATGGTCTAATTCTCTATCATTCTTGAAACATTTATTCAATGGGTTTGTAATTCAAGACCCAACTTTTGAGTTAATGTCTTGAGAGTCTGTGCTGCTTCATCAAATAGATAGTTTTTCATATGTTGTTTAAGCTGGTCCAGTACAATTTGATCATCAGTGTTTTGGGTTAAATATGACAATGCTGGATAACAGTCTTCGCAGGCATCATTTGCTTCGGAATCGCTTTCCAATAATAGCAAATATAAACGATGAAGATTGTTTTCTAATTGCGATAGTTGCTGCTCAAGTTTCATTGATAAAGACTGATCTTCTGATTCTTTGGGCTGTCCTGGTAATGTTTTTTCAATGGTTTCAATGACAGGATCAAGGGTTTGACGAAAAGATGAAATCAATTGATTCAGTTTCGGTATCATCCGATCTTTAATGGCATTTTCAAGTTCTTGTGCTGTATGATGAAGCATGGTAGCACCTATCGTGCCTGCCAGACCTTTAATGGTATGTATTTTTCGTTGAGCTGTTTGAAATTGTTCATTTTCAATTAATTTTTTGATAGCATCAGGCGAATTGAAATGTTCTTTTTTAAATGATTGCATGATATTTTCAAGAAGATGTTTCTTACCCATTAATTGTTTCAATGCTCGATCAAGATTTAAAACATCCGATGAAGACACTGCTGGTTCTGGTTCAACCTTTGCTTGTTTTAATTGAACTGGTTTTACTGTCACGTATTGTTTTAATATTTTAAAAAAGTGGTTGGGTTGGATCGGTTTGGAAATAATACCATTGACCACATTTGTGTCCTTATTCAGATCTGACAATGTTAATTCATGTGCAGTCAGAGCAATAATCGGTAATTGTTCATAAGAATATTGCTTTCGTATCATATGAATGGCCTGTGTTCCATCCATAACAGGCATTTCCATATCCATTAAAATAAGGTCATAGGTTGATGATTCAGTTGCCTGAACGGCTTTTTGGCCATTTTCAACAAAATCTAAACTAAGCTCATGATCTTCAAGCAAGCCATTAATTACCTGTTGATTAATGGGATTATCCTCTGCAATTAATATCTTTCCTTGTAAAGAGAAATCCCTCTTTTCAAGGGCATAATGGTCTTCTGATATATTTTTGTCTATTTCAGGCTCTGAACAATAAGGAAGTGTCACAAAAAGAGTTGTCCCTGAATTCTCATCTGTTTCAAAGCGAATATTGCCTTTGTGGGTTTTGGTTATTAATTTAGCGCTGTAAGTACCAAGTCCTGTACCGCTTTTTTTACCATGTGTTGCATAACGATCAAAAAATCGGTTTCTGAGCACTTCCGGGACAATACCTTTGTTATGAATACGAATTAAGGACATGTCTTTTTGGTGATTCAAAAAGACACGAACCAATTCATGTTCTGGCGATGCTTCAATGGCATTTTTCAGTAGGTTTGCAAATAGATTCTGTAATAATCGAAACTCACCTGATACCCAGAATGCATGATCAGAAAGCATGGGTTGGTTGTCGATAAACATTTGAAGCGAAATATTTTTTTGTTTAATTGGGATATTCAAATCATTAGAAAGCTTTTGAAAAATATCTGTCAGATTACAAGGAGATGGATTAAACAGATAAGTGTTTTCTTCCATTTTAAAAATATCTAATGAATTTTCTATCATTTCAGAAATTTGATTTCCACTATCTATAATCAGTTTTAACCAGTTTTTCTGTAAACGCTTCTCATTTTTTATTAAGCTAATATTGTGCAAAACATCATTTAATGCACTCTGTTGATGTTCATTGAACATTGATGAAGAAAATGAAACAGGCATTGAAAACTCCTAAAAATTAGGAATGCTCTAAAAATATCTTTCCCAATCAGACAAGGCGGGCATGTCTGACCTGTTCGACTTTTCCGACTGACGCAGATGGGGAACTTATTTTTCGAGCATTCTTTATTGCAAAGAAAGAATTACTATTTAACAAGGTGATTAAACTTATAGTTAAGCCTGATGTCAAGATAAAATTTCGGCAGAGCCCGAGATCATTCTTTTCTTTATATTACAGGTGGATAGAAAATAGCAACACTTTTAGAACTGGGTGGGACCATTACCAAAAAGTCGGTTATGTTGCAAGTTTAACAAGTATCGCAATTTGCGATACCTAATTCTTGATGTAAAGATTCTGCAAAATCATTATATCCCATTAAGGCGAGAATGGTTGAAATGCGGACTTCTTTCCTGAACACATAAGGTAAAATTTTGACTATAAAAACAGATCGTTTCATATTTGTTGATATCAACAATGTTAGTAATCGAATGGCAAAAAGAACTCTATATTTAAATTTAACCGGATCTTCTCTGTTCTGACGTTTCCAAAAATCAATTTTCCAGTAATGCTTCATTTTTCTCAAAATAGAGTCAAAGGAGTAAACACTTTGAACAACCTTTTTATAACCTGCTGATAATTCTTCTATGGATAAGTTCTCAGGTTGAAAAACAACATGTTTGGTATCATAAAATTGCCAATCCTTGCTTACAATACGCTTTTCTTTTTCAAAACGATGAAACAACTGAGTACCAGGAAAAGGGGTCAGTACGTTAATCAATGGCATAAGTAAATTGGTTTCTTCAATAAAATTAATTAGTTCATCAAAAGATTCTATTGAATCATGTTCATAACCGACAATAAATGAACTATGAACAAGGATTCCATAAGATTGAATTTTAACAATGGCTTTTTTGTAATCAAATCGACGATTAATGCCTTTATCCATTGAAAACAAATTTTTTTCTGATATAGATTCAAAACCGATAAATATTGCTCCGCAGCCACTATCACTCATATTTTGTAACAAGTCATCTTCTTTAGAAATATTAATCGATGCCTGACACATCCAATTGATATTCTGAGATTTAAGAGCGTCGAATAACGCAATGGCAAAAGATTTATTGGATAAAATATTATCATCAGCAAAGAAAATTGCTTTTTTCTTTTTAAACGTGTCTTCAGATTGCTGAATCATTTTGATTTCGCTGATGACCTGTTCAACAGTTTTTGTTCTAATTTTTTGCCCATCAAAAGCATGCACAGAACAAAATTCACAATGAAAAGGACATCCTTTAGTTGTTTGAATAATGTCCGAAAGATACATATTTTTTGCTAAGGGCTTTCGATCAGGGATTGGTGATTTCTTTAAATCTGCAAAAGTTTCAGCTTTATATATTTTTTTTAATTGTCCATTTTGAAAATCATCAAGAAGAGATGCCCAAATATTTTCAGCTTCACCAACAACAACTGAATGACAGTATAAACTAGCTTCATCCGGACACATAGAAGGATGAATTCCTCCTAAAACAGTTGTCACGCCTTTTTTGCGAAATGTTTCAGATATGTGATAGGCTCGTTTTGAGAACATTGTTCTGACACTTATACCTACCAGATCAACATCAATCGAGTAATCAATGTCTTCGATGTTTTCATCTATTACGATTATATCATGTTCTTTCGGTGTTAATGCTGCGATCGTTGGTATGGCTAGAAGATAAGAAATATACTTTCGACTCATCAGAAAAGATGCATGAAATGAATAATCATAAAAGCTTTTTTCATTTTCCAAACTATTTTTTGGAATGATCAATGCTATTTTCACAAATAGTCCTTTCAATATAAAGGTTAATTTAAATCAAGAATTCAATATGTAATTATACTGTTTTTCATAAATCGGTCAAGCTATTTCGCTGTGATAGCGTATTAATTATTCATAATCATAATGATTGGGTCATTACAGATGATACTTAAATAAGATTCCAAGCAAACAAAACTTGACAATCCCTTCATAAGCCCATAAACGAAAACTATGATTTTCGGCAATATTTGAGGGGTATCTATTTCATTGAGTGCATATATTAACCAATATTCTCAATCAGGCGCTCAGGCCCTGGACTTAATGCAGCGTATTGCCCATTGATATTTTATAATTTATGGAGGTATAAAATGATATATGCAATTGAAGAACGAATTGGAGATCCCTCTCTTTTTTGTGGACGAAAACAAGAAATGGAGTTGTTATTAAATTGGGTAAATAGAATTAGAATCAAACGTGCCAAATCAAAAGCCCTTTTAGGTAGACGAAAAAGTGGAAAAACAGCAATCATGGAACGATTGTTTAATATTGTATGGAATCAAAATAATGATATTGTCCCCCTTTATTTTGAAATTCAGGATAAAAACATAAACCTTCTTGATTTTGCAAATGATTATATCAAAAATTGTTTGACACAATATTTATCATTTTTAACACGAGAACCACTTCCATCAGCCAATGAATCATGGCGTTGGGAAACGCTTATTCATCGCGCTGAAAAAATAAAGAATAAAGCAATAACTGAACGAATTGAATTATTTCTTGAATATTATCAACAAGAAAAGGTAGAAGAGTCCATTCAAACCGCTGTTAGAACACCTTACTGGCTGTATGATCGAGATCATTATCATTTTATTATTATGATTGATGAAATTCAATATATGACAAAATATCTTTATAAAGAAAAAGAAGAAAAAGTTCAGGCTTATAATTTACCAGGGATATTTCATCGATTGGTTGAATTAAGATTTTGTCCCATGCTTGTTTCAGGAAGCTATATTGGATGGATGACCCAGATGATGCATGAAATGTTTGTAGGTGGCAGACTCAGAATCAATTCTATCTCATCATCATTAACCTTTGAAGAAGGTATGACAGCAGTTTATCAATATGCAATGTTGAACCAGATAGAATTGTCAGAACAAGTCGCCATTGCAATTAATATTTTAGCACAGTCCAACCCATATTATATTTCTTCTATTTTAGAAACTGACTGGCCAGAACGTGATTTTACGAGTTTTCCAGGTATTGTAGAAACATTTGCCAATGAAATAATTAACCAGGAGAGTGACCTTCATAGAACCTGGATTGAATATATATATGCTACATTAAATAAAGTGAACGAAAAATTTGCCAAGAAAATACTATTAACCCTGTCAAAAGAAAGAGATAAAGAATTTGCCAGAGATGAAATCCTAAAGTTCATTGGCTGGCCCGAAGATAAAGAAGCTGTATTAGAAAAAAAATTATCTCAATTAATTTATGGGGATTTAATCACTCAAGGCAGTAGTGCATATCATTATAAAGGCATTGCGGATGATGTATTATATTTGATTTTTTACCATAAATATAACTATGAAATATATCATCAAAAATCTGATGTACAGGGAGAATTGTATAAAAAGATTGAAAACCTTGAAAAAGATAAAAAATCCATGCAGGCCAAAATAAATGAATTAAAAGGCCGCATGTTAGAACTAATTGTCCTTCGTGAATTAAATAAATGCAAAAAAGAAAACACAGGCATTAAACATTTAAAAAATAGAATTAGACCCATTGTTTCAAATAAAAACACATTAGAAAATAACATTAATTTATTGGAAAATTTGACTTTTGATACTATTTGGATGAACTATTTTATTAATTCGCCAGGCGCTTTACCTTTGGAAATAGATGTTGTTGCGATAAAAAAAGAGGACGACCATTTTAAGGCCTTAGCTTTTGAAACAAAAAACAGAAATGAAAAAAAATTACCATCCATTAAAGAATGTAAACTTTTTTTAAATAAATTAGATTTATTAAAAAAATCAATGGAAAAACCTGTTATAGTTCATGGCATTTATTTCAGTGCCAATGGCTTTTCTGATGATGTTGAAAAATGGTTGAATGATAATGAAATTTTAACGATTGATTTGAAGACATGGGATAGGGTGCAACACAAAAAAGTTGCACTTTTTTCTTAGCCCTGAAAGGGCGTAACATACCAGCCCAGGGCAACGCCCTGGGTAAAAAGCAAAAAAATTCTTAAGCCCTGAAAGGGCGTCACATAATAAGAATAGCCTCGCTATATTTCACATAAATATGTCACG
>Ga0272440_1004066_pt1 | contig 10617 bp, 5 predicted proteins | sample SSMMMBAug17_FD_192440 | JGI IMG/M metagenome (GOLD analysis project Ga0272440, IMG submission 192440) | Marine sediment archaeal communities from Little Sippewissett salt marsh, Falmouth, MA, United States - SSM-MMB-Aug17 | ecosystem: Environmental > Aquatic > Marine > Wetlands > Sediment ... | reverse complement strand
CAATTACCGGACAGGTTGCAAATTTTCAATGGCGCATACAAAATACTGGCCTGGATAAAAATATAACCAATACCTGGGTAGATCACGTCTACTTGTCATCAGATCGGAAATTGGATGATCCAGATGTTTTATTGGGATCAAAACCACACAACACACATCTGGCGGGTGCTCAATTTGAAGATATTACATTTTCAGCAACAATTCCGCCATTGATGGATGGTCATTATTACGTCATTATTCAAATTGATGCTGATCATAATATTTACGAAGCCAATGCTGAAGATAACAACATCTTTGTCATTGATGAACCTTTGCGTATCAATCATTTATTTCCAGATCTGCAACCGTCCTCATGTCAAGTCATCATGAATGCGGGTGTTTATGCTGGAGAATCAATCAATATTACATACACTGTCATCAATACAGGAAAAACAGGAACTTATGGCCAGTGGCTGGATCGTTTTTATCTATCCACAGACAATGATTTAAATCTTGAAACCGATCCACTCATAGGTGAAATTACGAATACAACGCATATTTCGGCTGGGTCACAAATCGACATTCAAAGTAATGAACTGATATTGCCATCGAAAATATCCGGTGCATACACCATTTTTGTTCAAGTGGATGCGCTCAATCAATTATACGAATACCAGGGAGAATATAACAATACCAGAGCATTGCCCTTAACCATTCAGGATTCACCTTCAGATTTACAGGTTACCGAAGTTAATGCCCCAAACAGTGCCATTGCCGGTACCGCAATCCATGTTTCATGGAAAGTTAAAAACATGGGCAGACAGGAAACACAGGAATCATTCTTGTATGATCGGGTGTTTTTTTCACAAGATGAAATACTCAATCCAGCCTATGACATTGAAGTGGGCAAAATTCTTCACAGGCAGCCATTAAAAGCAAATGAGACCTATTCTTGCGCGCATTATTTTGAAATCCAACAGGATCTGGGTGGTTTGTACTATATTTTTGTTCAAACTGATGCTGAAAATCATGTTTATGAAAACACGAAAGAAAATAACAATATCTTCCAGGGCCAGGCTGATATCCTTGTGGAAGGAATTTATGTAGACTTAAAACCACAGAATCTCACTTTTAATAATCAATCTTTTGCCGGTCAAAGCATTGAAGTCACTTGGCAAGTTAAAAATTTTGGTATAAATGACACGCGAGTGAGTTCATGGGAAGATATTATCTATATTTCCGAGGATAGCACACTGGATACCCATGACAATGCTATCGCACTTTACCAGCACAATGGTGTGCTGAATGTCAATGCATCATATCAGAAAACAAAAACAATCAAAATTCCCAAAGATATTCAAGGGGAGTACTACCTCTTTGTAAAAACCGACGCCAATGCATATAACGATGTTTATGAGCATCTGGCAGAAGACAATAATCATATTGCCAAAAAACTCTATGTAAATGCTGCACAAACGTCCAATTTAAGTGTTCAATCCATTGACTCTCCGGAAACTGCATGGTCTGGTCAATTTGTAAAAATTGGCTGGTGTGTGGAAAACTCTGGCGCAATGACAGCTGACACAGATATTGGTTTTTGGTATGACAGTGTATATCTATCCAGAGACCCATTCCTTGATGTTGTTCACGATATCTCCATTGGCAATGTCATATTTGACAAAGGCCTGCTGGGTGCATCAGAAAGATACAGTAATGTACTGAATACAATGCTTCCACCCGGCATTTCAGGTCCCTATTATGTAATTGTTCAAACCGATAGTTCTGTTCCCAGTCATATTTTTGAAACCAATCGCATGGACAATGTGCGAATATCAGAAACAGTGATCAACATCCAATTGACACCACCTGCCGACCTGATTGTTGAAAACCTGAATATGCCACTTTCTGGCAAAACAGGCGAATTATTGAGCTTTATTTTTAAAATCAAAAATATTGGTGAACTACCGGCAGTCGGCACCTGGTGTGATACAATCTATCTTTCAACTGATCAAACCTGGGATATTCAAGACACACGTATTGCTCGTTTTTTTCAAAATGGCGATATCCAAAAGGGTGATACTTATCTGGCAAATATCACTCATGAATTACCAGCAGTAATTCCAGGCAACTATCATGTTATTGTGCGTACCGATATTTTAAATGATATTCGTGAAACCAATGAGCAAAATAATATCTTCATTTCTCCACAAACCATTCATGTGAAACACGCAGTGCTTCAAAGGGATACGTATATTTCGGATCAGATTTCAAAGGATGGATTTCGCTATTTTCAATTAAATGTTGATCAGACCGAAGAACTTCAAATAGTACTGAAAGGCCCAGCTGCAATGTGCAGTCAGTTATTTATGTCAAGTGACTATATTCCCAGCCGCAGTCAATATAATTATCGCGGCACAATTGTTGATCATGATTTATTAATTCTGAATCCAGGTATACTTTCGCCTGGCAGTTATTATATTTTGTTATACGCAGAAACCTGTCCGGATCAGGCATTGTTTGAATTGTCGATGGATTATCTGGTCCGCCTGCAAATTCATGAGCTGAGTGTCAGTAAGGCCACCAACATTGGGATGACAACATTACAAGTATTAGGCAGCCACTTTGATCCAGATATCGCTGCGCAACTGACACTTGATCATTTGCCTCTGAATCGCGTTCAGTCGGTCAATGTATTGAATTCAGGAACAGTATCACTAACACTGGATCTCAATGGCTTGAGCGAAGGCACATATGAGATTGTCTTGGAAAACCCGGACCAGGAAACAGCGCAAACCTCTTTTGAAGTAATCAACGATAAGCGCGGGGAGTTATTTGCCCGTCTGCTAATCCCTGGTGATGTCAAACAAAATGAAGTTTATCGATTCACGCTGGAATATGGAAATATGGGTCATTCTGATATTCTGGCGCCGCTTTTGGTTATTTCTACTGGAACTGGCGGGTTGCTTCGCAGGGACAACACAGAAAATTTTTCGACCGATCCTATACAAATCCTAGGTATTTCAGACAGCTATCCTGTTGATATTCTTCCTCCGGATTCTTTTTACACCATTCAGTTTGAGTTCGTTCTTATTTCAGATGAATATGTTCCTTTTTACATTCAGGTCATGGACCAACCCGATGAACCCATTGACTGGGATACACTAGAAACAAAACTTCAGCCCGATCAAGTTGATGACCAACTCTGGTCAGTATTGTTCACACGTTTTAAATCCAGTATGGGCAGTACCTGGGGCGATTATGTCAACTATCTTCGTCAAAATGCGTTGGGCAATGCCCTGTTTGGCAGCCCCATTTATGATGTTCAAGATCTGCTCCCTGGCTTAAGCAGTAGTCGAACAGATATTCAAATCAACCTTCCCATGCCCCCCGGTACAAAGCGGTCCAGTGGCGGTGCCCAGGCACCTGAACAAGATGATGTTCATGACAAGTTCAGTGCTATTGGCGCAGGTACGTTACATCATATGCTCATAGATCGAACCATCGAATACACCATTCATTTCGAGAATAAAAGTCAGGCTGGCGCATCCGCGCAATACATTCAGGTTAGTGATCCAATCAACGACAATCTATCCATTGAATCCTTTGTGCTCAAGGAAATTGCTTTGGGTAGTTACCGAATCGAGATTCCACCAGGTCATTCATATTATCAAACCCGCATGGAAATGAACGCTTCAGGTCAAAATGTGATTGTAGATATCGAGGCGGGCATTGACTATGAATCACGAATCGCCCTATGGACATTTACAGCCATTGATCCCAATACCGGCGAACTGTCTGAGGACCCTTTAAATGGTTTCTTGCCGCCCAATGGATCACAAAGTGAGGGTGAAGGATATGTTCGATTTCAAATCAAACCGCAAGATGATATTGCTTCTGGAACAGTTATCAGCAACATGGCGACAATTATTTTTGACCGAAATGAACCGGTGGACACGCCAATTGCTTACAATACCATTGATTTGAGCCTTCCAGAAAGCAAGGTTCGTGCGAAATACGATCCAAAGCAGACCTACATTGAAGTGTCTTGGGGTGGCCAGGATACAAACAATGGTTCAGGTGTTGACACTTATGATGTTTACGTTTCAGAAAATGGTCAGCCATATGCGGTCTGGCTATTCCAAACCACAGCAACCAGCGGTATATTTATTGGCCAGCCTGATCATGAATATGCATTTTATTCAATCGCTACAGACAAAGTAGGCAATATGGAAAATGCGCCAGCAGAAGCAGATGTGGTTGTAAAATTGGAAAACACAGCACCAATCGCCAATGCGGGCGAAGATCAAACGGTGAATAAAGGGACGATGGTCACTCTGGATGCCTCATTATCCATCGACACAGCCTTGGGCATTGTATCATATGAATGGAAGCAAGTTCATGGACCATCTGTGACATTGGCCAATTCATCAGCAATCACCACCTGGTTCATGGCAATCGATACATTGGAACCGACGACGCTGTCTTTTTCACTGAGTGTAACAGATATCGGGGGACTGTCAGACACAGATGTTTGTAATGTTATCGTTGTGAATAATGAACCGCCAGAACAACCGACTCTCATTTCTCCTGTGAATCAAGTGACAGATTTACTGTCAACCCCAATGTTGACAACCAGTCAATTTTCAGACCCAGACAATTCATCCCATTGGAAAACCCAATGGCAAATCTGTGAAACTGATGATTTTACCAAATGTGTTATGGATATCAACAGTTCAATATTTCTTGAAGACCTGGTCGTTCCAAGTTCCTTGCTGACCGAGCAACAAGAATATTATTGGCGTGCCCGCCATTTTGATAGTTATCAAAGTGCATCTTTGTGGTCAAGTCCATCCAGTTTTTCAACATCGGAGTTTTATTACACACAAACCATTACAGATGAGTCATTGGACCTGGATATGAATCACTATCCAGATATCAACCAGGCAGATATGGCGCTCATTCAAATAAATGGTGGAAATGATTATATCGGCATTCAGAGTGAAACTCCTGGTGTCACCATTGTAACAGTCAATCCCATTGACCCAGAAGTTATCCCATCCATAGGTGATTGTCCAACAGAAATGCCCTTTGGGCTGATCAGTTTCCGTGCAATCTGTGAAGAAAGTGCAGAAATTGATGTGAATATCTATTTTTTAACTGAATTGCCTTCTAACGCCAAATGGTTCAAATTTGATTATGATAATGGGTTTGTTGACTACTCTGATCATACAAGCGCTCAGTTACCGGGTCATAAAATAACGATACGTGTAAAAGATGGGGGCTTTGGTGATGCGGATGGTATTGCCAATGGTGTGATTGTTGATCCAGGCGGGATAGGTTTGTCTGATACCAACAATAGTGGCGTTGATGCAGCGTCAGATAGTGGTGGATGCTTTATAGAATGCGTTTCTTTTTGGGATGATGGTTTGTGGATTTTTGGTTTGATCAAGACGTTTTTTGAATTTTAAAAGCAGAAGAAATAAGGTTCTGTGCGAACAAAAGGTTCGCCCCTACTTTTTTAGAATTTTCTATTATATCTTAACCAACTCAAAAGGGAGTGATTCAAGATCTTCCATAAATTCTTCACCATATTCAACAGCCATCTCATTTTCTTCATCATAGCGCCATTGAACAGTAATACTTTTTCCCTCTTGCACGCTTTCTTCAAGCATATCAAAAAAATCCATCAAAACTTTTGAGCTGCTACTGTTGAAATACACGAGCTCAATTTTTACAACAACCGATTGGTCATCAGTGAGCGCTGATAAGTATTTTTCAAGCCATTCAAACACAGGGGCATAAAATTCTGAGGTATTTTCCGGAAACGATTCTCCCTGAATGATCAGTTCGTTTGTTGAATAATTGAAATTAATGTCTGGTGTTGTTTTTGTTTTTGAAATTTCAAGATTTTTCATTTCAAACTCCTTCAAATAACTGCTTTCAAAGTATAAAACATAAAAAAATCATCAATGTAATCAAAAGAATATGTAATGGGCTGGCTTGATTTTCGAAAAATTTCAATTAATCCGAGGCCCGCTCCTTTGATGCTTTCACAGCATTTTTGTTTTCGTTTTTCGCGATAATAATCTCTGATTACTTGTGGATCCATTGTTTTTAGCAAATCCAGTTTTTTTTTCAATTTGCTGGATTGCTCTACAGCAATAATATTACCACTTTGAATGGTAAATTGGTCATTGTTTACGCCAACTGTAATTATACCATATGGATATCGGCAACGTTCCATTCGGATATCAGCACAAAAACAGTCAACCCCATAGCGCATGATGTTTTCAAACAATTCCACATATATAGAAAATATACAATAATATCTTTTTTTTTCAATATTATTTTCATCAAGGAATTGTTTTAAGCTGCTACCTGTACTTAACAGGACATCATGTGAAGTTGGTCCGCTGTAGCATAAAAAAACACCTTCTTGCGCAAATTGGCATGTGTATTTGAACAGGTTGCCAACCATTGATCCTCCGCAGGTATTTATAGTTTCCTAACCATAATCATTTATTTGCCATAAATGAAACCAATTCTTTCAGATCTTTACGACTCAGTTCCGTCATCCTTTGTATCATTTCAAGATCAAATCCACTATCTAATAAATTCATTGCAACGAGAATTCGAGCTTTTTTATCTCCTTGCTTAATACCTTTTTTTTCACCTTCCTCCAAATACTTTTGCTTTAACTGTTTGCCAACAACTGTTTTCGTAATATCAAAGTTGAGCATAGTGTTTACCTCATCTATGTTTAATGTTCTAAATCGATTCAAAATAAAAAGAGCCATGACATCCAAGGCGCTATTATGTTCGGATGGTGGAAAAATTATTCTAAGTTTTTTTCCCCATTCATAACCCAAAGCAATTTTTTTAGATTTTCGGATTCGCTTTGACACTGTAAATGGGGCAAGAACTATTAAGCGAGGATCAATTTGAAGCAGTTCCTTTTCAGTGTAATTTTCCAGTATAATTTGAGTAAACTGCCCAATAATGCAATCTTTTTTATCAGGGCTGTATAGTTTTAAATCAAGGACAGCTTGTTGGAATCGTTTTTCAGTAAAGATTATTCCCATATACACAGGCCCTGTGTATGATGTTTGTGCGCAAGCCATTGTGATTTTTGATGCCAGACGATAACAAATCATTGGATCTTTATATCCATGAAATTCTACGAAAATCATTCCTTGGTCACTTTCCATCACTGGCCAGGCCTGTATATCTGGAAATAACTGCTTGTCTTTTAATACAACTGATTTCGCTTGATATTTTTGGGGGTTGCTCACCCCCATTAGCTTAAGAACTGCTTCTCCACTGATTGACATCAAGTTATAAAAAGCAGTATCAGTCCCACGATTTCCAAGTGTTTGAGTAATTTTCATCACGATCTCAACAGAAATGGACATTTAGCATTTAGCTTTAGAGGTTACTTCAAAGGCGGATTTGATGATTACTCACCGGTCTCATATCCTTTAAAATATCTCAAGTACTCAGTATCAGTTGATAGAATCAATGAAGTATCTTTGTTGATGGTGCTATTATAATTATCCAACGTTTTAATAAAAGAGTAAAAATCCGGATCTTTTTCATAAGCATTGGCATAGATAGAAATGGCTTGTGCATCTGACTCCCCCATGATTTCCTGTGCGGTTTTGTAAGCCTCAGATGTAATTCGTTTGAGTTCTCGTTCTTTCTTTCCCAGGATTTTTCTCGCTTCGCCCTGACCCTCAGAACGAAATTTTTCAGCAATCTGTTTTCGTTCAGCAATCATTCGTCCATAGACTGAATCCCTTACCTGCTCTACATAATTGACGCGCTTGATTTTAACATCAACCAACTCAATCCCAAATTCCAATAACTTGGGCTTTGCCTGTTGTTGTATGCCTACAGTAATTTTTTCACGTCCCACTTTAATCGTACCAATGTGACGATCATTGCTTTCATCCATGCCCATCTCGAACGTATCCATTTTTCGATTGGTCTGGCGGACGGTTTCAATCAATGGGTAAGAGGTAATAAAATTTCGCACGGCCGGGTCAATGATATCATCCAGACGTCCCAAAGCGCTGGTGATATTGGTGACAGTCTGAAAAAATTTGATCGGATCCACAATACGCCATCGGGCAAATGTGTCTACCCAGATGTATGTTTTATCCAATGTAGGAATCTGCCCCGGATCACCATCCCACTCTTGCAAATTTTTAGGAAATTTACTGATATGTTGAATAAATGGCACTCGAAAATAAAGGCCAGGCTTAATTTTCGGCTTGCCAATTACCTTTCCAAACTGAGTGATCACAACCTGTTCAGTTTCATCAACCATGTAGGCGGACACAAAAAACAGCAAGGCGCTGCCAATCAAGGTGGATATGATAATCAGTTCTTTCATCTCTTTAATTTTTTCTATGATCATTCTCATTTTGTACCTCTTTGTTGGTCTGTTGGTTTTTCGATGGTCGATTTTGTGTCATTGTATCCAGGTTCAGCAGTGGCAAGATATTATTTTGATCGGAGTCCATAATAAATACCTTACCCAGTCGAGGATATATTTTTTTCATAGATTCCAGATACATTCGACGTCGGGTAACATCTTTGGCATTCACATACTTTTCATATCGCGCCACAAATCGCGAAGCATCACCACGTGCACGATTTATACGATCCAATGAATACCCCTCAGCCGCTTTAATTGCGCGTTCAGCCTCACCCTTTGCAGCAGGAATTGCCTTGTTATAATCCTCTTTTGCCTGATAGATGAGTTTTTCTTTTTCCTGAATGGCCTGGTTGACCTCATTAAATGATGGTTGAACCTTTTTGGGCACATTGGTTTTTTTCATTTCAACTGTCACAATGTGAATCCCTGTTTCGGCCTGGTCCAGCTCTTTTTGAAGAAATATTTTGGCCTGATCTGCTATTTCCTCACGCTTGCTGATCACCTCATTAATACTTCTATCGCCAACGACCAGTCTCATAGTTGCCTCTGCCAGGTCTCTGAGCAGGCGGCGGACATCGTGAACCTTAAACAGGTATAAATAAGGATCCCGAATTCTGTATTGCACGATCCAGGGAACGACAGCCACGTTTAAATCTCCGGTCAGCATTAACGAAACATTATGTTCCGAATCTCCCAAAAATCGAGATTGTTGTTTTCGCACTGTCCGAAAACCAAATTCCTCTTTGTAAACATATTTGACCTTGACCTTGGTCACTTTTTCGATACCTGCTGGTAATTTAAAATTCAAGCCAGGATTTTCAGTGCGAATATACTTACCAAAGCGTTGCACCACACCGACTTCATCGATGGCAACTGTGAAAAACATGGATGAACCCGCATAGATCATCAGTAGTAACAATCCGATAAGCCATGTACCCGGCACCTTGAAATTTTTTAATTTATCGAACTTTTCGGTAATGTTATCCCAATTTGGCGGGTCAGGGGCTCGATTAAATTGACGTTGTTGTTTTTGAAGTTTATCCCAATCCCAAGACATATGTTTTCCTTCATTTGTTTTGATAAATCAAGATGATTTACCCTTGTTTCAACGCATTAATAAAAGGCCTGATACATTCATAATCAATTTCAGGCATGTTTCAAATTAAATTTTTATCTTAAGCGAGGTCTTTTCTGAAGTCAAGTATTTTCTTGTGACATATTTAGAAACAAAAATATTTATTTTTATATCAAATTCTCACATATTTTTGACATATCAACATTAAACAAATAAATAATACTTTAACCGTAATAAAACGGTATCTCAATAAATCAATCTCCCACCAAAGGAGGCAAATTATCGAGAAACTCTTCATTCTTGACACCAATGTCATTCTTCATGACAGCACTTGTATTCATCAATTTCACGAACATGATATTATTATTCCGATTACAGTCCTGGAGGAGCTGGATCGATTCAAAAAAGGCAATGAAACTCTAAACTATCAAGCCCGTGAGTTTGTCAGAACACTGGACTCACTCAGTGGTGACAGGCTTTTCAATGGCGGCGTCAATATTGGTCCAGGTCATGGAAAAATAAGCATCATGCTTGAAAAAGAATTTCACGAGGAACTGGCGCTCAGTTTTTCATCCCAAAAACCGGATCACCATATTCTGAACATTGCCTATCATCTATCCCAAGACAATCCATCAAAAATAGTCGTTTTGGTTACAAAGGATGTAAACCTTCGGATGAAAGCCAAATCGGTTGGTATTCTGTCCCAGGATTACACCAAAGACCATGTGCGGGATGTTTCCGCTTTGTACACGGGTTGCCGCATGGAGGAAAATATACCTGAATGTCATATCAACGATATTCACCAAGTACCCTTTGAGGTCGATTTTGACAAATTCACTTTTTCTCGACCTCCCTTACCCAATGAATACATGATTCTACGTAATGGGAAACGCTCTGCCCTTGGCGTCTATGATTCAATTACCCAAAAAATCAAACGTGTTGAAAAAACCGCTGCGTATGGGATCACACCCAAGAATGCTGAGCAAACCTTTGCGCTGGATGCCCTGATGAATACCGACATTCACCTGGTTAGCATTTCAGGTAAGGCAGGCACGGGTAAAACGCTTCTGGCACTGGCAGCTGCCCTGGAAAGAAGACGTCACTATCGTCAAATTTTTTTAGC
>Ga0272440_1004065_pt1 | contig 10619 bp, 8 predicted proteins | sample SSMMMBAug17_FD_192440 | JGI IMG/M metagenome (GOLD analysis project Ga0272440, IMG submission 192440) | Marine sediment archaeal communities from Little Sippewissett salt marsh, Falmouth, MA, United States - SSM-MMB-Aug17 | ecosystem: Environmental > Aquatic > Marine > Wetlands > Sediment ... | reverse complement strand
TGGAAATTGGTGTCAGAGTAAAATTAATCTTAAACTTATTGCTTAGGAATGCTCGGAAAATATCATGCTCATTTTTCATGATCGTACAAAAAAATAAGGTCGTGTAGAGACGTAGCAAGCTACGTCTCTACAGTACAATTACCTCAAAACGAACAATACCAATAATGGGGAAGTTATTTTCAGATAATTCCTAAGTTCGATGCTGATAACGTGGTGGTCTTGAACCACTCCTTTACCCTCTCCACATATAGGGACTACCTATTGTTCTTGTTAATTTATGTGCCCTTTAAGGACTCATCTTTTAACTGGTTTTGTTTCTCGATTTCAACTTCAATAATGCGCTGTTGATCGGCCTGAGTGATACGAATAACGATACCATCAACAGATAATTCCTCGCCCACTTCAGGGATATGCCGCAACTGGGATAAAATATAACCTGATATTGTTTCGTAATCCTCTTCTTCACTCAGATCAAGCTCCATCACACGATTTACTTCCTCAATTTCTGTTTCACCTTTTACAAAACATTTGTTGTTGTCCACAATGCGAATAAGTTCTTCATCCTTATCAGTTTCATCGTAAATATCGCCAACTATTTCTTCAAGAATATCTTCAATGGTGATCAAACCGCTGATCCCACCATGCTCATCCACCACCATGGCAATATGAACCTTTTCTTTTTTAAATTCCCTGAGCAAATTGTCAATCAGCATGGTTTCTGGAATAATCATAGCCGGGCGAATCAGATCCCTGAGCGGTCGATCTTCACCTTTGGAAAGCATATGTTGAAGCACATCTTTGGCGTACAGAATGCCTTTGATATTATCAGTTTGATCTTCATACACAGGTATGCGTGAAAATCCCTGAGAAACAATCTCTTCCGACACATCGTTCAGATAAGCATCTGAATCCAAAGAAAACATCTGCGTTCGATCTGTCATAATCTCATTGGCTTGAAGTTCACTGAATCGAAAAATATTATGAATCATAATACGTTCATCAGTTTCAATTTCTCCAATTTCTTCACCCAGATTTACAACACTTTTTATTTCCGCTTCAGTAATAACCGGTTCAAGCATATCGTTATTCATGGGCCTTGCCATGAATATGGTCAGCTTTTCCAGAAAAAAGATAGCAGGCAATAAAATAAATTGTAACATCTGAATAATTGGTGCAGCAAACACTGCAATAGCTTCATTTTTAGCCATTGCAATATTTTTGGGCACAATTTCACCAAAAATTAAAATAATCAATGTCATCAAACCAATGGCAATGCCAATTCCGCTGGAATTTAAAATATCTATGGCAACCTTTGTTGCAATTGATGATGCTGCAATATTGACGAGATTATTTCCGATAAGAATAGTTATAATCAATCGTTCATTTTTTTCTTTCAGACGCTTTACGCGTAAAATGCTTTTTGTATTTTTTTTTTCACAAAGATGTTTAAGACGTATGTCCGAAAGTGAAACAAAGGCTGTTTCAACCCCTGAAAAAAAAGCAGATAATACAATTAAAAACAATAAAAGAAAGGATTGATCTGGTATGTCCATATATTGCTTTTCAGTTTTTCGGCAATTGTAAGCTATAATGTCTTACGCTTGCGACATGTGAGCCCGTAAAAAGCTCAATTGTTGAATAATTTTATGAATTGACAATTAATTTCCAATTCTTACAATTAATGGCATGTTCATTGCGGCACAATAAGCATGCCATTAAAGTTATCAAAAGGGTATTTTTGTGTACGCAATACTTTAATAATAGTCAAAAGTCAATCATTATTGCGTGAAAGTCAAAGTTTTTGATTACTGACAAATGATGCTTATTAATTGTTATCGGGATTCAGTTCGTTTCAGCAAAAACATATTGTAAAGAAGCCAGATCCAGCTCATATTGTAGGGAGAACATTTGTGCAAATGCATTTAATGTGGTAATAGCATTTAAACTGGCGTCACCTTCTGTTTCCATGGATTGTATACGTTCCAAAAGACCAATATTCACCATTTCGACATCTTCATACTGCTTTTTCAAGCCATCCATACTGAAATCATACTTCTGATTACTGGCTTTTTGAAAGTATTGCTTTAAAAGATAAAATGATGCAGCCCTTAGAATGGTTTCTTCAAAACTGGCAAAAGGTAAATGAAAAATTGCCATTGATGATAAAAAATTCATATTTGGACAGTCACTGGCTGCCATCAGAATACCAAACAATGATTGCAATGCAATTTGAAGGGTTGTCTCCTTTTTGTAGATTCGTTGGTTGCTGATAATTTCAACAGATACTTCTTCATAGGAGATGCGATCTTTAAATACCTCGACCAATGAATGCAAATTAAAAGCAATTGGACATTTTGGGTAATCTGACTGTTTCAATGGACAGTTTGAACATTTACAGTAGTCCAGATTGGTCCATTCGACATTGTCGTGTTTTTTTTTGTCCTGCTGAATAATACGCCTTGTTTGTTTATCTATTTCTACACGATAATGTCGGGCTATTTTATCTGGAAAATGAATGATATATTCATAAAATAAAGTATCCAACAGGGGGCCTCCTTTTTTAGAGTTATTTGTCTCACTGCCGCTGGATATAACCTGGAGTTTTATGACATGATAATTTCACAAAAACAATCAATTTTAATTGTTGATGATCAAAAAAACAATATTGATTTACTTGTCAACTTGTTAAAAAATTATTACGATTTAATGGTTGCCCGATCTGGTAAAAAGGCAATCCAGTTGGCAAAATCCAAAAATTCTCCTGACTTGATATTGCTAGACATAGTAATGCCTGAAATTGATGGATATGAAGTCTGTCGAATTTTAAAGTCTGATCGTAAAACTCGGGATATTCCAATTATATTTGTAACAGCGATGTGTGAAGATGATGACGAGTACAGGGGATTGGGTATGGGTGCAATTGATTATATTACCAAGCCCATTCGGCCGGCTATTGTCCAGGCACGCGTCAAAAATCATATTGAACGATATCTGGCACTCAGAGAACTTGAACGTCTCAACAAGTTGGCTTTTGATGCCAACCCCAGTACAGGCCTGCCTGGTAATAACAGTATTGCTGAAGCAATCACAAAAGCCATTGATAAGCAAAGTGATGTTTGTGTTATTCATGCGGATTTGGATAATTTCAAGGCATATAATGATAAATATGGCTTTGCCAGGGGTGATGATGTGATCCGGTTTACATCAGAGACGCTTCAGCGCGTGTTATTAGAAACCAGGAGTGATGACATCTTTATTGGCCATATTGGTGGTGATGATTTTGTAATGATTATATCATCTTCATTATGCCAGCATTTTGCCAATACAATTATTCAAAACTTTGATCATGGTATTCGTAAATTTTATGACAATCAAGATCTTGCACATAATGGGATTGTTTCGGTCAATCGAGCGGGTGAAGAACAATTTTTTCCAATCATCAGCCTCAGTTTATCAGGTGTTGATCTATCAAAGCGTTCATTTACACAGTATATTGAAGTGAACGATGTTTGTGCCGAGGTTAAAAAAAAGGCAAAATCCATACCTGGCAGTTGTTTTTTTATGGATCGTCGGAGGGGTTAAGGATCGTCGGAGGGGTTAAGGATGAATTGATCAAAGATAGAAACAATATTTTCAAAAACATGCATTTCAGGCTGGTCAGCATCAACAATAATAAAACGATCTGGCGATTTGTTTGCCAGTTCAAGATATCCCTTTCGAACCTGTTCATGAAACTGAATAGATTCCTTTTCAAATCGGTTTTCATTTTGTTCCGATTGATCTGCATGAATACGTTTCCATGCGCGCGCCAGTCCTTGCTCAACAGGCAAGTCAAACAAAAGCGTCTTTTTGGGTTTTAGATCCGCCAAAACAATATGATGAAGATTCATGATTGTATTCATATTAATCTGACGTGCTACGCCCTGGTAAACAGTCGTTGCATCGAAAAAACGATCACAAAGAATCAATTTTCCGAGAGCCAGTTCAGGGAGAATTAATTCTGCAAGATGTTGGGCACGATCGGCCATATATAATAAAAGCTCTGTCAAGGGACTCATTGCGATATGATTGGGATCTAACAATACGCGTCGAATTTGTTTTCCAATATCTGTGCCCCCTGGTTCACGTGTCAATACGCATGGGATGTTTTTTTTTTGAAGCCAATCTTTTAATCGTTTTGCCTGGGTACTTTTACCAGAACCTTCTATGCCTTCAAATGTAATCAACATATTGTATTTCCTTTAAAAAAATGTCGTTCCATGGGATAAAAATAAGGTGTCCATTGCGTTGATTCATCCAATTTTTCTAAATAATCACGAATGCCCATTATTTTTGAATCAAGATCATCCAGGTAGTGAAGAATAACAGCTTCCAAAGTCTTAGGAGGTTCAGGGGAGCCATACTCACGAATGCCATGATGACTGATCAGCAAATGACGTAACAATTGGGCTGTGTTTTCAGGAAAATTGGGAATAGATGCAATTTTTTCGTCCAGCATACGAACACCAATGATAATATGGTTTAACAGGCGACCTTCAGTTGAATACTCTATCATTGTGGTATATTCAAATTCATGAATCTTGCCAATATCGTGAAGCATTGCACCTGTCAGCAATAAGTTTCTGTCAATACCGCGATAATGGCATTTGATCAGACGATCCACTAAAATAGAAACAGACAGGGTATGTTCTAACAGGCCGCCGATATACGCATGATGCATTTTTTTTGCTGCTGGTGCTGTACAAAATTTTTCAACAAATGCGGAATCATCCCAAAATTTTTGCATAACTGATTGCAAATAAGGGTTTTCAATACTTTGAGATTGTGTTTTTAATTGTTGAAACATTTGTGCGGTATCACGACTTGTTTTGGGAATAAAATCGCCTGGATCAATATTTTCAATCAAAATTCGTTGTACAGAAAATACTGTCAACTGAAGTGTTTCCCGATAGGTTGTAACACGAGCTTGAATCTTTACATAATCACCATGATCAAAGTGCTGGGACATTGTTTCAACATTGTCCCAAATTACCCCGCGAATATTTCCTGTCCGATCAGCAAAACGAACTTGAATAAATGGCTCGCCATCTTTTTTATGGGCCATTGTTTTTTCAGTAACAATAAATATATCCTGTATGGCTTGTCCATCAACAAGTGAATCAATATATCGTGTTTTCAATTGTCTGATTCCATCCTTTTCATATGGTTTAAAAAATTGTAATCAGTGGTATCAATTGTAAGTGGAGATATAACAATATAATTGTTTTCTATAGCACCAAAATCAGTTGTGCATTCATTTGTGACAGGAAAAGATTCATCGCCTATCCAGTAATAATTTTGATTTCTTGGATCTGTTCGCTTTTCATATTTATCATACAAATGATATATGGCCTGATTAACAAATTTACATCCTTTTGATTCGTGGACAGGGCATGATGGAAAATTGATATTCATAAACGTGCCTGCGGGTATGATTTGTTTTGAAAATTCTTCAATGAGATGCAATATATATTCCGCAGCGCCTTCATAATCCATTGATGTCCCCATGGCGATAGAGACTGCCATTGATGGTATCCACATGGATGCGGCTTCACGCGCTGCAGCCACAGTACCAGAATAAAACACATTAAAACCTGTATTTGAGCCAGGGTTTATACCCGATACGACCCAATCTGGTTTTTGGGAAAGCAATTGCGATACGCCCAGCTTAATGCAATCAACAGGTGTACCATTGAGTGCAAACCCATGTATGCCATCATCAAATGGAAAAGCACGTAATGGATCATGTATTGTGAGCCGATGACTGGTGGCACTTTTTTCACGATCTGGTGCCACAACAGAAATATGATGTTTTTTTCTCAATGCATGGAATAAGGCTTTTAATCCAGGCGCGCGAATTCCATCATCATTTGTAAGTAATATATTCATGTTAAACTTTCTCTATTTCTCTATTGAACATGTGAAGTTCTCATTTAGAAATTTGTCCGAATTGTCTGACTTGTTTTTTGTAATTGTGGTGACATTATTCATCTCCTAAAATTTGTATTAAATAAATCGCATCATCTAATCCCACAGTCCCCAAAGCATTCATATGTACCACAAAATAGCTCTCTGACTCAATATCAGAAACAATTTGCAATACAAATACAAGATCTTTAACATCAACAATGCGATCTCCATTGATATCGCCTACAACATGTGTAACATTTTCAGGTATGACCTGTACAGCATCAGAAAAAGAACTTTCAACAGCGTTTAATTCAGCCTTGATTTTATAAAAGTACAACTGCCCATTGGATACATTGGGATCAATATAACAGTTTTGTGCCAGAATGTGTTTAATATCGACCGGTTCTGCGTTTATACATTCGAATTTTTCATCAGAATATGTACTTCGATAAATATTGTATCTTATGCCATAAGGGTTTTCAATAATATTCCATGCCAATTGAACAAAACCAGAACGTGTCACCACATGAAGACCTGTAGGCTGTGGTGGTACGATTTCCTCAGGCAAAACAGTAAGAATGAAAACAGTGATGGCACTTAAGGTATCTTTTTTAACTGTCACTGTAATTTCAGTTTCTCCCACATGATTATGGACAGATGAAACATTCAACATGCGATTTTTTCCAACACCACTGATCGTTATATTATCAAGCGGTATCAAACCAGTATTGGATGATTGCACCGCAATTTCTAACAAATCAGCAGATACAATATCATCATCAATGGAAAAAGGAATAGTAATTTCGGAATCTTGCTGCATTGTCTGGTCTGGAATCTTAGAGATCCGAGGTAGATATAGTGCATAGGTAACAGTTATGATTGCAGAAAAAGGGCTTTCCAAAACATTGGTGTTATTGGCATGAGACCGGGTACATGTACGAATACGAAAATAATAAGACTGGTTTTGTACAAGATCAGTCATTAAGAATCTGGAAACTGATTTATCTGTCGTTGAATGATAGCGTTGAAAAGGCCCATTTGAAGAAGTGGACTGATAAATATCATAACTGCCAGGATCAACATTATACGCGATAGGAGACCATAATAACGCCTTCCCTTCAGCCAGCGCAGGCCCGCCTCTAAAATTTTTGGGAGATACTGTTTGCGATTTTGTCCAATCTTCATTGTATCGTTGGCAGGCATTCAGAAATTCAACCAGCGATTGATTGTTTGAATACAAACCATTCCATCGGAAATCACTGTTTCCATATTCAAGTGATTTTAATTGTAAAAGTTCATCAGGTATCTGACCAATTAGCTGATTACTGTGAACACGAATTTTTTCAAGATTACTGATTGAAGCCAATTCTTTGGGTAACGTGCCTGTTAGATTATTTTTTTCAAGGTAAAGTCGTCTCAATGACTTACAAAGTCCCAAAGAGGCGGGAATTGCACCTGATAACTGGTTATCATACAATAACAGTGCTTCCAGATTATTTAACTGGCCTAAACTATCCGGGATATTTCCCGAAAAATTGTTGGCTGATAAATCCAGATGTGTCAGGTATATAAAATTACAAATAATTTCAGGAATATTTCCACTTAACTGATTGTCACGCAAATCCAGATACGTTAAACCAGGCAAGTTTTGAATATCTTGCGGCAATTCATTTCGTAAGCCATTGTTGGGCAGTTGAATTGAAACCACCTGATCATTTTCATCATTACATTCAATGCCAAACCAACTGCATTCTGAACCGGAAGCACCCATCCAACCAGCCTGATTTGTCCAGTTGAGACCATCAGTTGCATTATACAAGGCAATCAAAGCATTCCGCTCAATTTGTGGAAAGTTTGATAAAATGCTGATTGGAATCGTTTCGCTGAAGGTACTATCAACGCGATTGTCATTGTTGTTATGTGGCAATGAAATTGTTTTCATTTTAAAATAATATGGTATGCCTGTTTCAATATTATTGAGCGTAAAGGTTTTTGTCTGAAGACCATTTACAGTCACAAATAACTGAAAATTACTGCTGGCATGATGTGAATAGTAAATTTCATAAGATCCCTGAATATTATTTAATACTGGTGGTTCCCATGACAAGACAACAGATGTTTCCAATAGTTTTTCCGCTTGAAGTGATGTTGGCGCAAGGGTTTGCATTTGAATCCAATCTCCATTTTGTTTGCTGTCAATAAACGTTTTGAGAGATTCATTGTTTGTCCACAGCGCATTCCATCGGAACTCGCAAGCATTATCCTGTAATGCAGTTAATGCCAGATATTCTTCAGGGATTGGGCCTTGAATTTTATTTGCCGAAACAAACAACAATTTCAATTGCGAACATTGCCCCAATCGGGCAGGTAAAATGCCTGAAAAAGCATTATCATTTAAGTAAAGCCGCTCAAGTTGAACGAGATTGCCAATTTCAGGTGGTATAGCACCTGTCAGACGATTATGACTTAAATCTAAAAGCTTCAGTTGATCAAGATAACCCAATTGCATTGGAATATTCCCTGATAGATTGTTATAATTCAATCGTATGTATTGAAGTTCGCGTAATTCTCCAAAATCAGTAGGAATTCCACCTTCAAGCTGGTTATGGTCCAGGTATAGATTGTTCAAATTTTTGAGTTGAGACAGATTCGATGGAATCAATCCAGAAAACTGATTGTTTGACAAATACAATGTGGATAAATTTGACATTTGGCCAATACAATCGGGGATACTACCAGAAAATGAATTTTTGTTGATATTAATAACTTGCAATAAACTCACCTCAGTACAATTCATTTGAATTTCTCCAGCCAGTTGATTATCAGAAAGGTTCAGATTGATCAGATTTGCAGATTGCCAAATAGTTGCCGGAATATTGCCAGAAAGACGATTTCCTGATAGATCCAGGTATGTTAGTTGATCGAGATTGGCTATTGCTGAAGGAATACCGCCAGAAATAATATTACTTGCTAAAACCAATGTTTGAAGTTGTGTTAAATTTTTCAGGCTTTCAGGTAGATTTCCCTGTAAATTGTTCCCAAACAAATTGATTCCCACCACGTGGGTTTCATCAGTATTGCAAGTCACACCAAAACGATTACATGATGGGCTTTCAATCCATAGTTCGTTCTGATACCAATTATCTCCATTGGTATATTGATAAAGATCATCCAGGGCGGATGTTTCTTCATCAGGTACTTTGGCCTGTGCCATTGATAGAAAAAACAATGTAATTATTGAAACAAATAGAAATTTTTTCATTTTTTTCTCCTTACCCAGGGCGTTGCCCTGGTGTCTCTACACGACCTTATTTTTTTGGACGATCAAGAAAAATGGGTATGTTATTTTCCGAGCATTCCTAACACTAACATTTCTAAAATCCAACTCCTGGTTAATATTCAAAAAGTTCAACCATGTTTTAAATGGATTAAAAATTCAAATATTTTAAGATTTCATTTTCAACAAGTTGACTATGTGTACGTTGAGGAATATGACCATTGCCAAGTTCTATATACTTTACTTTCATTCTATCTGCAATCTCCTTTACATGTTCATGGGGAACCCAATTATCTCCAGGATTTGAGTATAAAATGATTTGTTCTGTAAGATCTGCAATGGTTGGATAAATTTTATCGCAAATTTCTTTTAATTCATCCATCATATTCAACGCATTTTTTAGATACGCGGACCAGATACCACATCGATAATTACTGGATAACCTGTTATAAAACGAGTCCACATGCGCTGTAGGAACATTCCATGTCCATTGATTTTCAACAGAACCAAGTGTAAATTTAACCAATTGTCTGCCAATTAATGGTGTCTGAATGATACACTGTACCATGGAAGAAGGGGACTTTACCAATAATTTTTGATATTTATCCATTTCCCAAAATGAAACTCTTTTTAATAAAGGATTAAATCCCCAAAATTTCTTTATTTTAAAAGCGTTACCATACTGATCACTCGACAGCAGAAGCACAGATACTGTGCATCCATTTGAATTTCCAACCACAGAAAATTCTTTTAATCCTTTTGCCAGGATAAATTCCTCTAAACATAATTTAAGATATATGGGATTAAAAAAATGTTTATCCGGAATGGTTGAATACCCATTGCCAGGTAAATTAACAAAATACAACTGGCATAAACCTTTTTCAGCCTTGTCAATCAAAACAGGCATGTTTGAAAAAGTAACAATTGAATCGTCCAATATGCCGCAAATAAAAAGGATAATTTCACCTTGATACCCTATTTTCAGATATTCCATCTCATGACCATTTTTCAGTTCATATGTGTCATAACCTTTTTTGTTTTTATGAGGACTATCTGTTATTGAAACTAAAATTTTTTCCTTTTTCCAAAAGTCAACTGTATTTTCAACAGTCTGATAAGAAGCACAAGAGAAAAAAAGCATTGAAAGAAAAAAAATCATAGCGGTTTTAAAAAAATAATTAATTTTTGTTTTCATTTTGGCACCTTTGTTAATTGATTAATTTTAAATTAAATTGATTAAAAAAAATGATAAAAATAATCTTAGCCCTGCTCGGAAAATAACATACTCATTTTTCTTGATCGTCCAAAAAAATAAGGTCGTGTAGAGACGTAGCATGCTACGTCTCTACAGTACAATTACCTCAAAACGAACAATATCAATAATGGGGAAGTT
>Ga0272440_1004064_pt1 | contig 10620 bp, 6 predicted proteins | sample SSMMMBAug17_FD_192440 | JGI IMG/M metagenome (GOLD analysis project Ga0272440, IMG submission 192440) | Marine sediment archaeal communities from Little Sippewissett salt marsh, Falmouth, MA, United States - SSM-MMB-Aug17 | ecosystem: Environmental > Aquatic > Marine > Wetlands > Sediment ... | reverse complement strand
ATTTTTCCAGCAACTGCCCCATAAATTTTATATTGTTGATATTGTGGATACAGCTTTTTAAAATTTGAAACCTTGGTCAAAACCTTTTTCACATCTTTGGGGTGGTATTTAAATTTAACCTCGGCAACCATGATCAGTTCAGAATTGGTCATAATAATGTCAAATTCATCTTGAATACCATTTGCACGTTTGAGCGTATTTCTCTCAATGGAATGAAACTCAATATTACCCAAACGCATGCTTTTAGCTAAACTGTTAAAGAATTCTTCTTCCGCAGCAAGTCCCTGATTGTTGCCTATTCCACCAAGAAGTTTATTCACTTTCTCAATGCTGGCATTGGTTTTAGCGTTTTGTTTTTCCATACGTTCATCACTTTTGGCAATTTTTTTTTCTAAACGCTGATTGCTTTCAGCTATTTCTTTATCTAACCATTTTTTGCTTTTAGCCATTTCATTTTTAAAACGCTGATTGCTTTCAGCTATTTGTCTATCGCAACGCTCATTGCTTTCAGCTATTTGTCTGGAAATATTTTTTAGAAACATCTCAGTTTCTTTCCTTGATTCAACAAGCTCTTTAAGGCCCTTCAGTATAGTTTGTTCGGTGATGATTTCATTTTTCATACGAATCTCCTTAATCAATAAAAATAATCATTCGGCCAATCGAATGCCATCAACCGGATGTTGAGATGCTGCCCGATGTGCAGGATAAACTGCCGATAACACACAAATAAATATTGTTCCAGATGAAATAATACACAAATCTTTCCAATCCAGACGAATTGGAAGGTTTGAAAAAAAATAAATATCCTGTGGTAGTTCAACAAATTGATAATGCTTTAACACAAAACACAAAAAAAAGCCAAATAAAATTCCCAATGAGGTACCAATTATGCCAATTATTAATCCATTAAATACAAATATGTTCCGAATATTTTTTTTACGTGCTCCCATTGCTTTTAAAATTGAAATATCTTTGGACTTTTCAATTACCATCATTATTAGAGAGCTTGTAATACTGAATCCAGCGACCAGCACAATCAGGCTGAAAATAATATACATAACCGCCTTTTGAAGCTTGAGGGATGAAAACAAATTCTTATTCATTCGCATCCAATCGCGTGCCCAGAAACTGTATCCTAACTTTTGAACCAGCTCTCTGGCAACTTTTTCAGCCTCAAATATATGATGCAATTTTATTTCAATCCCAGACACATGATTTTCCATATCGAGAATAGACTGCGCCTGTTCCAGATCAATGAATGCAAAGCTTTTATCGTATTCAAAAAGACCAGAGGTAAAAATATCCAATACTTTTACTTGCTGAATCTGCGGCACAATTTTTGATTGATATGGCCCATTTTTTGGGATGATCATATAAACAGAATCCCCTTTGGAGACATTCAATTGAATGGCCAGTTCCTGGCCCAAAACAACACCGGGTTGTCTGTTTTTTGTTTGTGCGGGATTAAATATTTTTTGGATCATATTTCGACGAAAGGGATCGTCTGGAAGTTTATCCGGTTTGGCAATGGCATTAATCATCGCCCCCCGAATTCCATTTGCCGAGCGAAGCATGATTTGATGATAAATAAAAGGGGTTGCTGATACAATACCATCCATTTCTAAAACCTGACTGGTTATTGCTTGATAATCTGACATTTGGCGAGAATGATGCATGAGCAGTACGTGGGGTTGGATGGATAGTATCTTTTTTTGAAGCAAATGTTCGGTGCCTGTCATCACAGCAATGACTGTCATCAGGGTCATGACACCAACTGTCACACCGGCAATGGATAGAAAGGTTATTAAAGCAATAAATGATTGTCTGTTTTTGGCGCGCAGGTAACGATAGCCGATAAACCATTCAAAGGGCATGGATATTTCTCCTTTTTGTCATCTCATCAATTCTAATTTGGTAGATTACGATGTAATCGAAACGCAAAACTGTGAATGCGTCGTTCATCTATGGGAGTTGCATCGTCATAATAAAAATAAAAAGGAATGTCTTTTCGATAACGCAGCAAACTTTCTTCAATCAAGCCATTATCACATCCCCAACAACTGGTGACAAGAACACCATCAATATTCCCCAATCCCCACTGATACAGGGCATTACCCACAGCAATGGGTGAACCGCCATTTACTCTGGGATCCAGTACTTTTTGGCCACACGAAATGGCTGCATCAATGTTGGGTTGGGGCAGCCATTGATGTTTCTGGCACATGGGGCGATACAATTCTTTCCGAATACGGATCATATTTGCTCGATAAATCAGTTGGGTGCTCTGACTGCTGTTTCTGCCAAAGATCAGAGCGGGATGATATTTGCCTAAATATTCCAGAAAATCACATACAGGCTCCTGTAAAATATGAACATGATGATCACTAAAGATCTCATAAATACCTCCATTGGCAAAATCATTGCCTTTGGTGAGAATATCGCCTGTCACAAAAACAGTTCTGTATTTGTTGTGTGATGGATTGCTTCGGATTGACAGAAATGCATCTGATGCCCGATTCAATATTTCCTTAATCAATACCCATTGCCATCCCATTTGTATGGGGTAGAGCAATCCCTCAAGCGCGGGTTGTTCCATCGTTTGAATAATCTGCTGTGAGTAATATTGATACAATTTTTTGGATTGCCCGGGATGGATTTCTTCGGTCATATAATACAAATATAATTGACGCACAATATCTAAAGCGACGAGGCCAGTCCAAATCTGTGCCGCCATTTTAGGACCACCGGCAATTTTTAATGTAGATACCTTGATATTGCTATCTGCATTCAGACGATCTAGGTTAATGCGATCTTTAATGCCGAAACCAGCAGCACGACACATTTCTCCGGTAATTTGCATGAGTCGGGTTTCTTTTGTTGATAATGGATTTTTCTCCAGATAATCTTTAAACGCACTCCAGATTAATTGATAGGAAAGACATTCCTTGCCAGAACAATCCTTTTTTCCGGATAATAAGATATCATGGGCAAAAGCGCTTGCAGCAGTGGCATCATAGCCATTGGCCCGATAAACAGCAGCAAAAATATCTCCGAAATAGTCCAGACTTGACATAAAAACATATTTGACATTTTTATCCAGATACTTGCCTGTATGTTTTCCATGATCCATGTAAGTAATGGCTTTATTGGTTTCAACAGGACAGGCTTTTTGCAGATATTGATAGACAGATTGCATAAATGCTTGAATCCGCGTAACATATCCGGCAGTTCCACCATGACCATCACTTTCAAGAAGCGTATGCGGATAACCTTTCATGATTTCCTGTAAGAATTGTTCAGTAAAAGAGGTTGGACCACATCCAAATGATGCAATCATCAGGGGAAACATGTCATTCATATTTTTAGCAGTGAGTGCCGCACGCATAAACCGATTGGAATCCGCCCAGTAGATTTTTTCAAGCTTTGGAATTGATGGATCAATTTCAATGCAATCCGATGGTATCGCCATCGCACCATTTTGACGAATTAAATTGGGGATGTCTGCATTAATGGCTCGATCATGAATCACATGCAAAGATCCGCAAACCAAGACCATTGGTATTTTATGATTTCTGGCTGCTGTAATGGCCTGATTCCCAATATCGAACAATTCCTGTTCATACTGATATTGCGCTTTTGCAGCTTTCTCAATGGCATTGCCGAATTGGATAGCAGATGCGTTAAAATATTTTGAATACTTTAATAATTCCCAGACCAGCGTCCAATGGGTCAGACCATTTGAAAAGGAGAGATTGGGACGTATAATTGTGACAGCGCTGCTCTTGGCTTCAAGAGATTGGGCAATGATATCAGGCAGGGCATGTTCTGTCACGCAGGGTTTTCCGCCGAGTCCTTTTGAGGGGTCATAATCAGAAATTTTTGGGAAAAACATGATATCACAATCTGTTTGACACACCGCATGTGCAATTTTTGTTGGGCCGCAGGCATCAAAGCTGTTACATAACTGCTCTCCTTTTGCCAATGAGCGTGAATCGGATTGTAATACCTTGACCGAAAAACCAAGTTGGGAAATCAATGTGGCTGCCCAGGGTAAATATAGGGCCAGAGGACCAATTAATGGGATTGCAATTGTTGGGCGGTCGGATAATTTTTTTTCATAAGCATTTATGAGGGCTTGCCGCATCTGAAATGGATTGATTAAATCGGAAGGTAGTTTTGGACGTGTGCCAGAAATCACTTCATATTTGGGGCAGGCACCACCAGTGAGCGCAATACGCACATCATTGCCAATTTTTATGCGCGTTCGCTCAATCGGACATAAGGTTTTGCATGTGGGATCTTTACATTGAAATTCTTCTCTGGAAATTATTTCTGCACTAAGGATTTCCTGGATATCTAACATTATTTTTGTTTCCAGACTTTCAATTTCTTGCATCACACACAATCCAATTCCCCATGCACCCATTGCACCAGGGTTGGGCGGCACAACGATTGATCGGCCAGTTATTGCCGCCAGAGTCCATGCCAGAGATGGATTTGAGGCTGGTTTCCCCTGAAAAAATATTGTTTCCGATAAGGTTCGCTGTCCCATAACGCGATTCAAATAGTTGTGAATGACAGAATACTGAAACCCCCCAAAAATATCTTCAAGGGTAAACCCATCCTTTAATGCCTGTGCGCCGGCGTCTGCAACAAAAACTGTACACATTTGACCTAAATCAGGCGGGTTTGTTGCTGCTTGCGCCATTTGAATAAATGTTTCAATCTCAGTCACATTGTAAAATGCGGCCTGTTCTTCCAGAAAGGATCCGGTCCCCGCGCTGCATGCTTTATTCATGTCACTTTCAACAATGCGTCCGCCGCTGATTCGGATATATTTGGCATCCTGTCCGCCAATTTCAATGATTGTCAGATCTTTTCCTTTATCTGCATCGCATCTGATTGATGCGGTGGCATGCGCCACAATTTCATTTAAAATAACGATGGATTTGGCTTCAGGAAAAACGCCACGAACCAATGTGCCAACCGCTTCACGCCCGGAACCTGTCAAGCCAATACCGCGAACATCAGGTACCCCCTCTAACAGAATGGTTTGAATCAAACGATACGCAGCATCAATGGGATTGCCATTGGTTCGATCATAAACATCAAGCACTGGCTCGCCAGTCTTGATTGAAGTTAACACTGCTTTAGAACCGGTAGAGCCTAAATCCAATCCCAGTACAACCGGAATATCATATGGATTTTCCGCAATGGACGGACCAGACATCAAGGTTGTATTATCTTTCCATTTTATTGCCGGCGATAAGACCTTAAACCTTTTCTTTTTTTCTTGAATTAATTGATCCGGCATTTTTGGCAATGGCATATGAGGCTGCCCCAAAGTTTTAGTTGCCATCACACACGCGCCAATCGCCTCAAAAGCCAGGTAGTTATCAGGCAGTTGAACGTGTTGTTTACAGATCGTTTCAAACGCATTGACCAATGATTGAATTTGCGCACATCCGCCAATCAAATATATTGGGCCATCAATTTGATTTCGTTTCAGCAAGGCGGTGGCATTTCTGGCCACAGACTCAAAAAAGCCCCGAAACAAATCAGGTAATGGCTTACCTTGATTGGCATAATGGGTCATTTCACTCTTGGAAAAGACAGCGCATCGGGCAGTGATCGGAATTGATTTTGATGCAGATTGTGCCAGTTGATCTGCACCAGAGATATCCAGGCCAAACCGAGTGACTATTTTTTGAATATTTTCACCGGCACCAGACGAGCATTTATCATTTTCCAGATAATGATATTGATAGTTTTGCAAGGTCTTCTCTCGTGACAAAACACTGTAACCTCTTGCGCCCACTCGGATGAGGTTCATCTGCTCTGGCAAACGCATATCGTATTCAATAGCAGATTCCTGACAGATATCTTCAGGCAATACAATAACCGGTTCTCCAAGCTGATCTGCATAAATGCCGGTGGCACAAAGGAGCCGGCATTTTGAAATATTATGTTCTATATACCATTTTCTGAATAAATCAAAAGGGTTGCCATCGTGGGGACGATAGTCAATATTTTCCCAGATAAGTGAATTATCGCTTTGAACAATCGCGGTTGCAAAGCTGATAGATGATTTGCCAATATCACAGGCTGCAATTATTGGGGTCATGGTTTAATGTTTCTCCTTAATGATTAAAAAAAAATCTCTATTGGACATAATCGTTGAGACGGAAAAAGGGCTGGCCAGACATTGATTCCTGATAAATAATGATGAACTTCTTTTCGAGCATTCTTATGAAAATTATTTATTTTATCCCATCTTGACAGAATGATCAATATAATACAACATCATATTCAGATTTTTCCAATTAACAATATTTGTTATAATAAATATTTAATTATTATGGTGCATTGAATGATCCATGGGGCATCTGGCCATCTATATAAAATTGTCTTGACATTAATTTTAAATTATACCATATTTTTTTTTAGTTATGTGAGGAGCATTTCAAAAAAAAGGAATGTCCGATATTTTGGGAATGCATACTATATATATGTTAACTTTTGTAATCAAAAACGATTAGGAAATAATAGTGTTTACAGAAAACAATCATAAGATAGAAACTCCCCAAATAAGCCACTTAGCATCATCCCGCAAAAATGATTTTTTTACACGTTCTATATACATGGCCATGCTGTTCATATGCATTCAATTATATAATGGTTGTCTCGAAACAAAAAAAACGCCTGATGGGTGGCCAGATATACTGGAGCAAAAAAATGAGGGGCCGCCAGAAATACATTTTAGCGCATCGCCTGAAGTAAAAAATGATGCAAAACAATTTACTTCAGAGTTTAAAGAAATTGAAAAAGAAAGCATGCCCGAAACAGTTAAGACCATTGAAACCAATCATTGTCATAATTTCTCAGATAATGATTCCATAAAGAAGGCAAGAGAAGATGCACTGGCAATTGTGAAACAAAAAGCGGTCTCGCTCTCTCAAACCATGATAATATCAGAATATGAACTTGATGATGGGATCATTACAAAAGACAAAATTAGAAGTATCAGTGCAGCAAGCATAAAAAAAACAGATATTCTCCAGCAAAAAGAAAGCCTTGATCAACGAAGAATTTGTTTATCAATTCGGGCTAAAATTTCTTTACCTTCAAAAGAAGAAATATATAAAAAGTTGTTGGAGCCTGTAAAAAAGCAATCCATATTTCCAAAAAATGATCAGGTAATAATAAAAGCGGCGAAAGTTAAAAATGGTCAATTACATATTCATGCATTTTGCACAAAACGATCTATGTATAATGCTTTGATCGTCACTTGGTATGATGATGAAAGCTTTTCTGAAAGTCGTAAAGAAATGATTCAGTGTCCATTTAGCCACAAAACCATAACAATTCAATCAGATTTACCAGACTTGAATCGTAAAAAAATGAGTTATGAATTGATGCTATTGAATTAGCGGTAATACATTATGATAATGCCTATAAAAGTGTATATGAGGAGGATTCATGCTAAAAATCAACAATTTGTCCTTTAGTGTTGAGAATCAGGAAGGAAGTGAGAAAAGAACAATTTTGGACAAATTCAATTATACCTTTGAGCAAGGTAAATTTTACTGTATCACAGGCCCCAATGGCAGCGGGAAAACAACACTTGCCAAAACAATCATGGGGATTAACACCTTAACATCCGGACAACTTGTTTTTGATGGTGTTGACATCACGAATCTGTCAATCACAGATCGGGCCAATGCAGGAATTGCGTATAGTTTTCAAAATCCAGCCCGATTTAAAGGTCTTTCTTTTCGTCAACTGCTGAGCATTGCCGCTCAAACTGATGATGAATCAACACTGATGCAAATCGTTGCGCGGGTTGGGATTTGTTCACTGGATTTTCTTGATAAACAAGTGGATAGTAAATTATCCGGTGGTGAAATAAAAAAAATTGAACTTGCCACAACCATTGCAAGAAATCCAAAACTGGCAATTTATGACGAACCTGATACAGGCATTGACTTATGGACGATTGGCCCAATGATTGATCTCCTAAAAAAAGAACAAATAGCGCATCACACCACAACCATTGTTGTCAGTCATAATAAAAATTTCTTAGATAATGCTGATGTGATTCTCATTTTGAAAAATGGCCAATTTGTTTATGAAGGCAATATTGATGGCGCGATGCCAATGCTCACAGATTTGAGTACGTGTGAATCATCAGACTTTTGTGAAGGAGAAAACGATGTTAGATGCTTTAGATAAAGAATTATTAAAAGCTGTTGCCGGTTTGGAAAAAATTCCCAAAGGGGCTTATAATATTCGAAAAAATGGAAAACTATTGGGACGTCAGGTATCAGCAAATATTCATATTGAAACAAATGCAGATAATACAGGTATTGTCATCACCATTGCGCCCAATACCCAAAATGAATCCGTTCATATTCCGGTGATATTATCAGAAGCCGGTTTGCATGATGTTGTATATAACTCATTTATTGTTGGGGAAAATTCGGATGTTACAATTATTGCCGGATGCGGTATTCATTGTGGTGGCGATCAAAAAGAGGGGCATGAGGGAATTCACAAATTTACAATACATCCCAATGCAAAAATGACTTACATTGAAAAGCATTATGCGTCGGGTAGTGGAAAAGGCAAACGCACACTAAACCCGACAACGCAAGTTTTTTTAAAAGAAAATGCCCATGCTGAATTGATTCTGGAACAAATTGGTGGCGTGGATATTGCCAAAAGAGTCAATGAAGCCAGCTTAGATGATGGTGCGAGTCTATTAATTAAAGAAAATGTGCTGACTGAAGGTAATCAGATCGCAGAATCCCACAATGAAATTCGCCTCCATGGTCGGGATTGTTCTGCCAATCTCGTTGCACGATCAGTCCTGAAAGGGAATTCAAAGCAAGATTTTATTGCATCAATGGAAGCTTACAACAAATGCTTCGGACATATTGAGTGCGACGCCATTATTATGGATAATGCAACAAGTGATACGATTCCATCGCTAAAAGCAAGACATTCTGAAGCTGAGCTAACGCATGAAGCGTCAATTGGCAAAATTGCTGATGATCAACTCATGAAACTCATGAGTTTGGGATTAACCTATGATGAAGCTGTCAATCGGATTATTCAAGGATTTTTAAAGACAACATAACAACATCGCATTCCGAAGTAATGATGCTTTGAGTGAATAATGACAAACGACTTCAAACAGGCTTGATATGGAAAAGCGAATAAACACCCAGCTAGTCCCTATAAATAATGATAAGCCCGATATCAAATGCCTGAATGCAGCATCAGCATTGATAAAAGAAGGACAACTGGTTGCTTTTCCAACTGAAACGGTGTATGGACTTGGCGCAGATGTCTTCAACCCAAAGGCCATTCAATCCATTTTTTCTGTTAAAGAACGTCCTTCAACAGATCCGCTTATTGTCCATATTGAACATATCAACACATTGGGCGCTGTGGCAATCAATATCCCTGAACTGGCTTATGAGCTTCATAATCGCTTTTGGCCCGGCCCGCTGACATTGATACTGGAAAAACATCCAAAAATACCACTTGCAGTCACTGCCGGCGGATCTTCAGTGGCGGTAAGAATACCAGATCATCAAATTGCACTGATGTTAATTGAATCATCCGGTTGTCCAATTGCAGCGCCAAGCGCCAACCGGTTTTCTAAACCCAGCCCGACACAGGCAAAACATGTATGGAATGATCTCAATGGAAAAATTGCGATGATCCTTGACAGTGGCCCTACTGATATCGGACTTGAATCCACAGTCCTTGATTTAAATGAGTCTCCACCCTGTATCTTACGTCCGGGGGGGATCTCCTTTGAAGCATTACAATCCATTATTCCCAATGTCCAAATGCGCAAATCATACCTGACAGAAAATAAACATGCGCAAATATCCCCCGGGCAATTATTCAAACATTATTCTCCCAACGCTCCATTGTTGTTGTTTCGTGGACAATCTTACAGTAATGCCATGCATGCCATGTATGCACATATGGAGAAACTACTGAAAAATAAAATGTTTGTGGGCGCAATGTTGCTTGAGGATGATATCGCCTTTTTCCAAAAGCTTATTCAAATGGGCGGGCTGTTTGAAAATCTTGGCGCAATCAATCGTTTGGAAGAAGTTGCCAGGAATTTATTTGCATGTATGCGGAATTTGGATTCCGCAAATGTAGATGCTATTTTGATATGCATGCCGCCTGATAATGAATTGGGCCTTGCAATTAATGACCGCCTGGTTCGTGCGGCAACTGATGTTGTTTGGGTATGATTATCGATTTTTACATGCAGTGGAGATTTTACTATTCATTCTTTCTACAAAAACACGCACGACTCTTGCTTGCCACAAACCCTATCATATGACCGCGGCATATATATTTTTCCCGCTCACATTTAAAAAAATAAACGTGCCGCTCTGTCTGATATCAAATGCTTGAACTTTTCTTTGTTTTCAACAGACATAAAATTCTGGTGAATATAAGGCGTAATGCTTGACACTGTTTTAGAAAAGCGATTGATTATATTTTTGAATTGTTTTTCATTCAATCCCAAATTTTTTGAGAACTGTATAAAATCATCTATAGTAATTTTTCTTTTTTTTCCATTTAAGG
>Ga0272440_1004063_pt1 | contig 10622 bp, 10 predicted proteins | sample SSMMMBAug17_FD_192440 | JGI IMG/M metagenome (GOLD analysis project Ga0272440, IMG submission 192440) | Marine sediment archaeal communities from Little Sippewissett salt marsh, Falmouth, MA, United States - SSM-MMB-Aug17 | ecosystem: Environmental > Aquatic > Marine > Wetlands > Sediment ... | reverse complement strand
TTGAAAACTATGCCAGTGATCAAAAAGGTATTTTATTGGCACGTCAGGATGGCTTACAATCTACAATTGATCGTTTGGATGAACAGATTGCCTCACAGGAAGATCGAATTAACTCGGTTATGGAACGAACACGCGCTCAGTTTAATTCACTTGAGGTTTTGATGGGGCAATATCAGACCACGAGCTCGTATCTAGCCAGTCAGTTGGCATCAATGGCTGGATAGTAAACACGCTCATTGAGAAAGGAGAGCACCAATGCCACCAATGGGATATTCTGAATATACACGTACAGAAGAGCAGCAGACAGACAATAAGGAAAAAATACTATTAATGCTTTTGGAAGGTGCAGCCCGATTCACGCGATTTGCGCGCATGGGACTTGAAAAACAGAGCATGCAGCTAAAAGGAGAAAATATCTCAAAAGTATTGGCAATACTTACAGAATTGGATTGTGCGCTTGATCGGGATGTGGGTGCTGAATTTGTAGCCTCATTGTCAGATTTGTATCGATACATGATGGATCGCCTGTCACATGCCAATATTAATAATGAAAAAGAACCCCTTGAAGAAGTTGAACGTCTGCTCGTTAAGATCAAAGAGGGGTTTGAGGGTGCTGCTGATGCATTACATGATAAAACCAGTATTATTCCAAAAGAAGCGGCAGTTCCTGTAAAAAAACAACCTCAGCGCGGTTTTTCAATGGCTGCCTGATTAAATAGCGAAAAGGATGATTCATGAATAATAACAATACGCAAAATGTTTCAGAACAAAATATGAATAATCTCTTGATGTTGCTTGATGGTGCGCTTCGATACACACAGTATGCCAAAAAAGGCATTGAGCAAAATGATTCAAAGATGCGTAACGAAAATATCAGCAAGGCCATTTCAATATTTACGCAACTGGATTCAGCTCTAGATAAATCTGCTGGTGGTGAGATTGCCGAAAATCTTTCAAGTTTGTATAAATTTTTGATGAACCAGTTGACACAGGCAAATATTCAGGAAGATGCCAGTATGATTGATGGTGCAGAAAAGGTTCTTAAGGATATCAAAGATGCCTTTGAAGGTGCGGCAAAAAATGTTTTAGATGAGCGCCAAAACAATGTGAATCAACAACAGAGTCCTGTCAATCAAAATGATCAACCACAAGGCAGAGGGTTAACAATTGACATCTAAATCCGAAAAATTGACCGGTATTGAACTTCTTCGTGCACTGCTAGCAGTGACCAAAAAGATCAGTGAGTCATTAAAATATCAGTTATCAGCAGAACAGATTGATGCTCTGGCACAAGAACATAAACAGGTCTTGGCCCAAATTACTAAAGTGCCAAAAGCTGAAATGAAACAACATCAAACATTATTGAAAAATATTCACAAACAGGTACAATTTGTGCAAAAAGAATTAGACTGTTATCATGATGCGGTGAAAGATAAGCTGATATCATTTGGTACAAAAAGAAAACAGATCAATGCATACAATGCATTATCTTGATTTTAACAGATTTTATTTGATCACATAAAAAAAATGATCATCTAAAATATAAGGTATGAACACAAAAAGGTTTGTGAACATACTGTGGATGAATTATTCATAGGAGGCGTATTATGAATACAATAAACCCAATACCCAGTAACAACATGAACACCACTCCTGCGCCACCGGTGGTTGACTATTCCAAAGATGCGAAACAGGAATCACCGGAGCAAGATTTTCAAAAGCGGATTGCAGATAAGTACGCTGATAGTAAGGTACTGACTGCAAAGAAATTTTCAACTGATGGCGACAAAGTTGTTGTCAAAAAACGCGACGACATGCAGCAAGTGGACGCAAAACCAAAAGATGCTGCCGCGGATCTGGCACCTCAGGATGTGCAGGAGCTTCTGGGGACCAAAGAAGGTGTGGAATCTGTCGCAAAGGTCATTGAAGATTATGCCAATGATGTGCATAATGTTGGACTGAGATTCCAGGTGCATGAAGATACCGGTAAGTTTGTTATTCGGGTAATCGACGAGCAAACCAACGAGGTTGTTCGTGAAGTTCCACCTGAAAACTTGCTGGATCTGGCTGCTAAAATGGAGGAAATGATGGGTATGTTATACGATGAAACAGTATAACATTTTTATTTTAACCAACAAACATTATACTATTGAACTGACCAGAGCGCACAAAAAGTGAACTTGGATGAAATTAGAATGCCCCACCAGAAAACATTTCAATAACATTCCTTTCTTTTTTACCCGGGTGTCATAAGTCAATGGATCGCGGCTGAATTTTAGAATAAAAAAAAAATGAAGCCGCGATTTTTTGATAATAAAATGACAGGTATTTTTCACCATATTAAAAAAATAGGAAAATACACATGTCATCACACAATCAATTTCAATTAATTTTAGTCATATTATTCATCACAGTATCATCAACATATGCTGAGAGTCTTTGGCAATGGGAAAATCCTTTACCAAATGGCAATACACTGACATCCATTTGGGGCGTTGATGATGAACGTATTTGCGCGGTGGATGAACAAGGCCTGATTACATGCTTTGATGGCGAAAACTGGCAAACCATTGCACAATTTCCAGACATCCAATTTACAGCGATTTGGGGGGCCAATAATCAATGGATTGCTGTGGGTTTATCTGGTGCTGTTGTGATGTGTCAAAATGGACAGTGGCAATGGGTTAACCTGGATATGACCCAGAATTTATATTGTGTTTGGGGAAGTTCCTTTTCAAATATCTATGCAATGGGTGCTGAAGGCACGATCATTCATTATGATGGAAATCAGTGGGAACCTTTGACAGGCATTGCAACAGTTACATTGAACGCTATATGGGGCACATCTGATACCCATATTTTTGCAGTTGGATATGGGGGCACCATTCTCTATTATAATGGCACGAACTGGACGATAATGAATAATCCATCAAGCGCACTGTCTACACTCAATGCAGTGTGGGGAACTGATGAAAATAATATTTATGTTGCTGGAAGCAGCGGCACGTTACTTTATTATAATGGCATGCAATGGCAAAAAATGAATACACAGACCAATATGACAATTTCCAGTGTATGTGCCATTTCCCAAACAACATGGGCATTTGGAACAACCGGAACTGTTTTTGAATTGCATGAAGAACAGTTTCAAAAATCAACAATTCCATTGTTCACAACCATCCATGACGCCTGGAGCTCAGATTCTTTTTTGTACGCAGTTGGCACAAATGGCACAATTATTAAATATGGAAATCAACAGTGGCGCAGTATTCGACAGGGCATCGGCAATGATTTGCATGCTATTTCAAGTACAGATAACCAAATGTTTGCGGCCGGACATGATGGCACAATATTATTGCATGAAGACAGTCAATGGCGCATGTATACATCACCGGTTAACAATGATATCTATGACATTGATAGTAATCTGGCGGTAGGTGATGGCGTTATTCTGTTATATTCAGATAGTGAATGGCAGGTGTTGTCTTCAGGCTTACAAAAAAAATACCATGCAGTATGCAAACAAGGTGCATCATACTATATTGTAGGTGATGATGGTGCAATACTTTCGTATGATGGTACCCATTGGGCAGATCATTCTACAATTGACGCAGTAAACCTGTATGATGTCTGGGGACATTTTTCAGGCATTTATGCTGTGGGTGCATGGGGAAGGATCCTCCGATATGATGGCAACCGATGGTACAATATGGATCATCCTTTGAATGGCACGTCCATCAATTTTTATGCAGTATGGGGAACATCAAAGGAATTGCTCATTGCGGGTGAAAAGAGTGTGCTTTTAACTTATGATGGCAATCAGTGGAAACAGCTTTCATGCGATATCTCGACATCGTTTTATGTCATTTATGAAACCGATGACAATATTTTTCTTGCAGGAAATAATGGATCAATATTTAGATATGAAAATAATATGTTAAAAGCGATGGTCAGCCCAACAGGCAGTTCTATCAGATCCTTTTTCCAGAATGAGCGCCGATTGTATGCCGCAGGTCATAATGGAACAATTATTTCTTATCCATTACCCGCATGTGCAGATGGTTACAGTATTTCTGATGTTGAACAGGCGCAATCATATGCTCTATCTCTGGCTGAATCTCGGGCGCTTTTAGAATATCAGCAGCTTATTGACCAAAAAGATCAGCATATCAATCAGTTAAATGAGCAGCTTTCACAAATGTTTACACAAACACAAATGGATAACGCGATTGCATTATCTGTGTCATCAGCAGTTTCACAGGCAGTCGCTGAAAAGAATACTGAAATTGCGCAATTGGTTGAAACAATCAATTGCATGTATTCACAGGAAGATATCAATCAGTTGATATCCACTCTATATACACAACAAGAATTAGATCTTGCCATTAATAATGCTGTCGCATCCAAAGATTTAGAAATAAGTCAACTTCTGGACACAATTGAGACGTTGAATCAATTACTTGCCACCAAAAATCTGGACATTGACTGCAATGGCGAGGCAGATGCCCTTACTGATGGCTTATTGATTATTCGGTATTTATTCAATCTGGATCAGGGGGGGAGTTTTATGGATAATGCAGTGGATCTGATCAATGGGGCCTGCATTACTGAAGAAGAATTGCGGGGAAATATTGAGAATTTATTGCCTTGAAATGTACTGCAAGTTTTTATAAAATTAGATATATTTTGGCACAAGAAACTTCTAAAAGGTTACTCCCCCAATGTTTCCTCAGTTTTATCAGATTTTTTCAAGGTAAACCAAAAGCAAGAGCCCGCATCTTTTTTGCTGGTTACCCAAATTTTCCCCCCATTTTTTTCAACCAATTCTTTACAAAGTATCAATCCCAGGCCAGTACCCTGTTCACCCGCAGTGCCCGGGCTTTTGTGCTTGTTATCAATTGTAAACAGTTTTTCCTGGTTTTCAGGAGCAATGCCAACACCATTATCAATGATGCGGATTTCAACCCAATCGTTATCAACAATTTCTGATGTTAAAGTGACTGTTCCGCCCTCACGTGTAAATTTAATGGCATTGCTCATCAAATTTCTGAGTATGGTATCCACCATATTGTTGTCAGCAAAACACAGGGTTTTTTTCTCGATTTCCAGTTTCAGCGCAATTTTTTTCTGGCTGGCAGTATTCATCAGAAAAGCAATATTGGCCATACCAATGCTGAATAAATCGAAATGGTTGGGCTTATAAGCCATGGCACCACGTTGAATTCTTGCCCAGTCCAACAAATTTTTAAAGAGTTTGTGCGCATTGTCAATCATCATTTGCATATTTTTGGCATATTTAAGGAGTTTAGAATTGTCTACTTCTCCTGCCGCACGAATTAACAAATCGGAATACCCGACCATTGGAGTAAATGCGCTTCGCATATCATGTGCAATAATTGAAAAAAATTTATCTTTTGTTGCGTTGGATGCGATCAGTTCCTGATTTAAATCATTGAGCGCCTTTTTTTGATGCTGTATTGTTAAATGCGTAGTAATACGCATCAGCACTTCCTCTTGCTGAAAAGGTTTGGTAATATAATCCACTGCACCATATTGAAAGCCTTTAACTTTGTCCACTGTTTCAGAAAGTGCTGTCATAAAAATGATGGGTATTTCCTTTGTCGCATCATTTGCTTTCAATTGCTTGCATGTTTCAAAACCATCTATACCAGGCATCATAATGTCTAAAAGAATAATATCCGGGCGTGCAAAATCGGCCTGTTCCAGAGCGCCTTCGCCATCCTGTGCAATCAATGTTTTAAATCCAGATTGATTCAAATAGTCCAGTAATACACTTAGATTGGTCGGTGTATCATCAACAACCAAAATGGTGCTTTTTTGTGGATTTGTAAGTTCCATGAATATTCTCCCAGGTTATTGTTGTTCATCACGAAATGATACAAAAAATGTACTTCCTTTTTGAGGAACACTCTCTACCCAAATTTTTCCACCGCATTTGTCAGCCAGTTCCTTACATAGAATTAATCCCAGGCCAGTACCAGCTTCATCACAAGTACCGGGTGCTGAAGATGCATTGTCAATTTGAAACAGCCTGTCCATTTTTTCGGATGCGATCCCTACACCGGTATCTTTTACTGATATCGTTTGATAGCCATTTTCCTTTATGATTGAAAGATGAACAGAGCCTTCTGCATGCGTGTATTTGATTGCATTTGTGATCAAATTGCGTAAAATGGTCTTTATCATTTGTGAATCAGAATGGACGATTGTTTCCTTTGCAATATCATGGGTTAATTGAATTGTTTTTTGTTTTGCCATTTCCTCATACAAGGAAATCATTTCATTGGCAATTGTATAAAAATCAAATGATTGAGGTGAAAAAACATAAGCGCCCCTCTGTAATCGTGCCCAGTCCAGCAAATTTTGCAACAGTTTGTAGGTATTTTTTGCAGAACGATGAATATTTCCGGAAAATGAGATAATTTGATCCATACTTAACTTTTGAACAGATTCATATAGAAACTGTGTGCCATTTAAAAGTGATGCAAAAGCATTACGCATATCATGTGCCACAATTGAAAAAAATTTATCTTTTGTTGCATTTAATTCCGCGAGTCGCTTTTTTTGTCGAATGATCGTCAAATGAGTGGATATACGCATCAAAACTTCTTCATGCTGAAATGGTTTAGTAATATAATCCACCGCCCCAAGCTCAAAACCTTTGACCTTGTTACTGGTATCAGATAGAGCAGTCATAAAAATGATAGGAATGTCACAGGTCTGATGGCATTGCTTTAGTTTTTCACAGGTATCATATCCATTCATACCAGGCATCATGATATCCAGCAAAATGAGATCTGGTGATAAGAGTTTCGCTCGTTTAATTGCCTCCATGCCATTTCTTGCAACGAGGACTTTTAAACCAGAATATTTTAAATACTCTATGAGCAATTTGAGATTATTCAAATTGTCATCAACCAATAAAATGACAGCCTGTAACTTGGCTTGTTTAAGCATGACACGCCTCAATATTTTAAATCATTTTTAATTATTTATTCACCATATCACAAATCTCTTCATTGGTAAAATAGTTCTACAATATTTGTTCTGCAACAATAGAATAGAATGCTGATAACTGTAAAATATAGGGATGCTTTTAAATAACGTCCGCATTATGATCATATTATCTTCAAAGCTTTCCATATAAGTAAGGAATGCTCGAAAAATAAATTCCTCATTTACTTATGTGCCAAGAACGTGTAGGGGCGAACCTTATGTTCGCCCATCGTACATAGGAACGAAAGCGTTATTAGTTCGAGGGCGAACATAAGGTTCGCCCCTACACGTTCTTGGCACATAAGTAAATGGGGAACTTATTTTTCGAGTTTTCCTTACTTATTTCTACCTCTTGAAAACATTTGGCTATTGTGATAAGGAATGCTCTGAAAATAACATACTCATTTTTCATGATCGTTCAAAAAAAATTAGGACATTGGTTAGGTTCGGTTTTTGCTTGAGGCAACATTTTTCCCTAACTTTTACATACGCCCGAACTTATTTTTCGAACATGCCAAAACAATGGGAACAAAATAATTATGAAAGAGTGCATCCAGTCTCATCGCAATTTTTTCAACAGCAACGCGACCAAAGATGTTGAATTCAGAATCAAACAACTCAAAAATTTTTATACAGTCATTAAATCAAATGAATCGTTACTGATGCAAGCAATTAATGATGATTTTAAAAAATCTGAATTCGACACATTCACGAATGAGCTCGCTTTGTTGTACTGTGATATTAAAGAAGCCATCAAGAATGTAAAAAAATGGGCAGCGCCAAAAAAGGTACGCACAAATTTAATCAATTTTCCATCAAAAAGCTATATCATTCCCGAACCGCTGGGTATATCTCTTGTCATTGGTGCATGGAATTACCCCTATCAGTTATCTCTTGTGCCGGCCGTGGCTTCAATGGCAGCGGGCAATACAATCATATTAAAACCCAGCGAACTTCCGGCACATACCAGTCATGCAATGGCAAAAATGATCAATAATAATTTTGATCCGCATTATTTTACAGTGATTGAAGGTGGTGTTCCGGAAACAACCGCATTATTAAAAGAAAAATTTGATAAAATATTTTTTACAGGAAGTGTTTCTGTTGGAAAAATTGTTTATCAGGCTGCAGCCAGACATTTAACACCTGTTACATTAGAGCTTGGCGGAAAGAGTCCGGCAATTGTTACAGACAATTGTAACCTGGATATTTCTGTTAAGAGATTGATTTGGGCCAAATATCTCAATGCCGGTCAAACATGTATTGCACCAGATTATGTTATTGTTCATGAATCAGTCAAACAGCAATTTTTATCTCAGGCAAAAAAAGAAATTCAACGATCTGATTATTCTCAGGCAAATGGCAATTATGTTCAAATTATTGATGATAAAAATATGGCACGACTTATCGACCTGATAGAGCCATCAAAGGTATATCATGGCGGCGGCTATCAGAAAATGAACAGATACCTTGAACCAACCATTTTGACTGACATTGATTACTCAGACAAAGTCATGTCTGACGAAATTTTTGGTCCCATCTTACCTGTATTGACTTATGATAATCTGGATACAATTATTGCCGAAATTAAATCCAGGCCAAAACCACTGGCTTGTTATGTTTTTACAAATGACGATAGCATCAAAAAAAAGGTGCTTAAAGAACTTTCCTTTGGCGGAGGCGGTATCAATGATGCTGTCATGCATATCACCAATAGCAATATGGCATTTGGTGGGGTTGGAGAAAGTGGTATTGGCGCATATCATGGTGAGGCAGGATTCAAAATTTTTACGCATTACAAAAGCATTTTAGATAAGCCATCCTGGTTTGAACCCCCATTGAAATATCATCCCCATACAAAGACCAAATTAAAATGGATTAAATCAATGATGGGATTATGGGATTGAAAAAAGGAAAAAATTATGACAAAACCGAACCATTGCAGATGGATTTCCATTTGTCCATTGCGAAGATTTGAAAAACGAGGGAAGATCAATCTGGAATGGAAAATCAATTTTTGTGAATCCAATTGGAATCAATGCATGCGATATCAGAATGTTGTCAATGGCCTGCATAATTCCGATCAAATGCTGCCTGATGGCAGTTTGATTAATGAAAAATAATACCCAGGAGTTATTTCATGATTTTGCTCAATTCATCAAATAGATATTATCATCATGTGCATGGTGTCAATCACTATCATCCGCATGATGACGACACCTTGAATCCAAAAAAAAGACAAATCAGTATTGGTAAAAAAGTGCTTGATGCCAATCAGACAAATGCCAATATCAATCGCCAGTTATTTGCAGATAAAGGCATTTTTGTTCTCAATATCATGAGTTCACCGGGGTCAGGAAAAACCACAACCCTGGAAAAAACATTGGGCATGCTAAAAGATGATATCAAATGCGCAGTAGTGGTAGGAGATATCTGCACAACCAATGATGCCGACCGCTTATCGGTTTCTGGAATGCCGGCCATTCAGATCAATACCGATGCTTTTGGCGGCGACTGTCATTTGACAGCCCATGAAGTGAAACATGTTTTGAACAATTTAGATCTTGATGACCTTGATCTGTTGATTATTGAAAATGTCGGCAATCTGGTTTGTCCGGCTGAGTTTGATGTGGGCGAAGATGCTCGGGTGGTTATTCTCAGTGTGACTGAGGGTGAAGACAAACCCTTAAAATATCCATTGATGTTTCGGGAATCCCATATTGCATTACTCAATAAAATTGATCTCTTACCCTATTTGGATTTTGATATGGCACTGGCAAAAGAAAATATAACCCGCATTCATCCGGGGATGAAAATGATTGACATATCGGCCAAAACCCTGGATGGTTTTGATCTCTGGATAGAATGGATCAAACAACAGGTATTGTCAAAAAAATGATGACCTACAAGAATCAATGCAAACAATTTGTAAATCAATATTCGGCAATTGAAACACTGGTATTTTCCAAAGAAGTACATCATCACCTTGCCAATTGTGGTTTTGTGGGTTGGATGCTTCCAGAGAAATCAGGTGGACAGGGCAAAACAGCAAAAGAACTCATTGCTGCAAGTGAATTATTGATGATCAGTTGTAAAAATCTGGGATTGCTCCTGTCCTGGATGATTCATGAAATTGTCACCTGGTGGTTTATTGATGGTTTTGGTAATGCGGATCAAAAAAAGAAATATCTTCCCAAAATGATCCCCGGCGATTTATTGGGCGCGGTGGCTATTTCAGAGCCTGATGTGGGGCCGCATCCTAAGCATCTCAAAACTCAGGCAAAAATTTCTGAAAAATCTTTCTGTATCAATGGCGAAAAAACATATCTCACCAATGGGCCTGTTGCAGATATATTTATTGTCATTGCCATTACACATATGGGACAACATGCCAGAAAACATTATTCTGCATTCATTGTAACCAATGATTTGCCTGGATTTCGATATACTGAACCGCTCAATTTTCCTTTTGTGAAAACATCACCTCATGGGGGCATTGTGTTGGAGAATTGCATGATTCCCAAAACAAATCTATTGGGGGAGATAGACACTGCCTATGATTTGATGGTGAAACCCTTTCGCGAAATTGAAGATACCTTGATGAT
>Ga0272440_1004062_pt1 | contig 10623 bp, 7 predicted proteins | sample SSMMMBAug17_FD_192440 | JGI IMG/M metagenome (GOLD analysis project Ga0272440, IMG submission 192440) | Marine sediment archaeal communities from Little Sippewissett salt marsh, Falmouth, MA, United States - SSM-MMB-Aug17 | ecosystem: Environmental > Aquatic > Marine > Wetlands > Sediment ... | reverse complement strand
GAATGGTTTATATGAAAAGAGTTAATTTTATAAAAAAATAATAACTGATGGAATTAAGGAGTATTTTATTTTAAAAATTTATTATTTTTTTATTGGTTGAAGATTATAAAATTAGTAAATACAAATATTAATATTTTTTTTGGATACATACATTTAAATTGCACTATTATTTTAGGCAATATAGTTCAGTAAGGACTAACACCGACATACACCTCACAGGATTGAAAAAATCAAAATTGGATTATAATGGATTTAAAATAAATTATGTGTAAATAAAAGAAGACCCTGTTATACACTAATAAAAGTTTGTTTGCCCAAATTAATTAAATTATATTTAAAAGAAAAAAAATTTCCCGGATATTCTATTATATTTCAATAAGGCGGATTTCGATAATGATTACTCGAGAATGATACTTAAAACAGATATTAATTCACTACATTAAATCCATCTCCGGGAAATTTTCAAAATTAAACTTTTTCGTCAAGTAAAACGCCCATCATTTGTTCCATTTTAGCTGCCAGATCTAAAAGCTCTTCAGGTGGAACTTCTCTAATAATTTCATCTGTTTCTTCATCATATACTCTAATGACAAATTCACCAGTAGCTTCATGGACTTCAAATTTTAAATTAACATTATGCACATTATTTGCATAATCCTCTAATACTTTGGCAAAAGCATCAATTCCTTCTTTTGTTGATAATGCTTCTTTTGCATCCTCAGGAATCATTTCTTCGGTTAAGGACTTTTGTTTTTCAGTTTCCTTATTTGGACGCAAAATTTGCATATCTTTTTTTTCAGTTGAAAATGCTTTTGCAGTCTTAATCTTTGGTTCAGCCTTGATTGATGGATCATTATTTTTATCCTTTTCAATCATCTCCTGCTCTGCATATTTTTTTGGATCAAAATTTACAGGCATTGCAGGGCCAGTAACTGAACTTACAGAAGCATTATATTGATTTACACTACTCATAATGAAACCCTCCCTTATATATTTTTTTAATTAAATTATAATATTAATTTTTTTCTATATTTATTCTATTTCTTACCATAGGCTGCGATTTGTTTTTTTCGTTTCATAATTATCAATATCTTTTCTCGAACTTCATTATATCTATCGTTGATTTTTAACATTGCATGATCAATATATGCATTAACACTTTTTAAGGAATCTAAGAGTTCTTTATTTTTAGTGGTTCCAATATCATTTAGTTTCTTTAATATTTTTTTGTGTTCTTTTGCAATCTGATCAAGTTCTGAATAGCTTTTATTGTCTAATGCATCACATAGTTTTTTAGTTACCTTTACCAGTCTTGCATATGTTAATTTATGAGAATTAAATGTCAATTCGTAAACCTCTTTCGTTTGATTTTTGATTTATTGATATATTTTTATTAATTGAATTGTTATCTGTTGTTTTTAAAGCAGCTCCATCAAAACCCTCTTTTATATTTGTAAGCAAACTAATTACTTCATTTAAAATTTCTGGATCATCTTGAATATTTGCATAAGTTAATCTATTCATCATATATTTATACAGACCAGATAGATTCTGGGCTAATTCTCCACCAACGTTAATGTCTAATGCACAATCTAATTGGGTTAAAATTGATATAACTTTAGAAATATTTTCACTTTTTGTGCGATCATCATTGTTATTCATTGCTTCTCTGGCATTTTGTGTGAATAAAATAGAACCTTCTAAAACTTTTAACAAAGTTTGTACTTTATTATTATCAACTTGAGATAAGTTATTATCATTAATATTGTCTGTCATTAATATATCCTTAGTTAAATTAAATTATTTTTGATTAAAATTATTATATAATATACTATAAAATATTAATTCGTAAAGTAAAAAATTAAGCTGCCAGAGATAATCTTTGTGTAGCATTATCTGAATTATCATTTTCATCTATAATATGGACATTAGATTTAGGTTTTGATGTTACAGCCCCTTCAAATCCTTCTTTAATTTTAGTAAGAATTCCTTCTACCTCTTGTAATGGCTCTGCAACATTATTAATATTTGCATGGGTTAATCTTGTTAAAATATATTGATATAGTCCTGATAAATGATAAACTAATTCTTCATTAACTTCTTTATCTAATGCACAATCTAATTCAGAAATAATTGCAATAACCTTTGATATATTTTCACCTTTTAATTTAGGACTTTTTCTTTCAAGACCCATCTTCGCAAATCTTGTAAAACGAATGGCTCCATCTAAAAGCATTAATAATATTTTTTCTTTATTGTCAGTTGTTTGTTCTGTTACTTTATTATATGCTGAATATCCAATAGGAGGCATAATAACTCCTTTCTTTTTAATTTTAAGATTTGAATTAAAAATGATTACGATAAAGAACTAATTTGATTAGCCAGGTATGAGCTTGTTGTTTGATAATCACCCATTAATACCTCTAATGTGTTAAATTGAGATCTTAATAATTCAAGTTCACTTTCAATATGATCTTCTATATCAGTTATTCTATCATTTTGAGTAATAATATTTGTTTCTAAGGCTGTTTTTGCAACTGCCAGCACACCTTCATGTTCTCCCTTATATTTTTCAACTATATTATCTATTATATCAATCATTTGGACAGCAAGACCCTCTGAATCATCATCATCATTTGTAAAAAATTGCATAACTGATTCTGCATCAGCAGAAATGGCATTTTCTAAAACAGTTGAATCTACTTCAAGCCGTCCATATCTCATAGTGATTCCAATATCTGAGAGATTATTATAGCTGTCATTTACACCAGAGATATCATTATACATAACACGCATGATAGAATTTTTAATTAAATTAGTTGTGCTGTCTCCAAGTAGAGGGCCATATTCATTATCTTCATCTTCTTCAAGCTCTTCTCCTGCAAGAACTTTTAACAAATCTTGAAGACTTTCTTCTAAAGTTTTTGTTTCTTCAGTTTCAGGATTTTTTTTAGCCTGTTGTTCTGCAATATAATTAATGATTTCATTATATGCATCAACAAAAGTGGTAATTTTTTCAGAAATGCCAGATGAACTTTTGTCAACTGTGATAGTGATATATTTATCATTATCATCATCTTCTTCAATGCTTTGCTTTAGATTAATAGTAACCCCACCAATAACATTAGCAACTGAATTTGTTGATCGTTTAATTGTTAAACCACTACTTGTTCCATCATTTAAAGTAATTTTAGCATCTTGAGCTATTTGAGTTCTTGTCATTTGAGTATTGACTATTTGCTTACCAGCAAGCTCAGCTTCACTAGTACTCCAACTGGTAACTCCAGTCACTTTTAAATAGACTTTATCAGAATCATCTGGATCAGCAATTAGGCTGGCAGTTGCCCCACAATTTGCACTATTAATTTCACTGGCAATATCACCAATATAACCATCAGTTACACTTATTGTACTTCCATTCACGACAACTTCCCTTAAACCAACCATTTGCTGGGTTGAAGCTATTGATGAATCTGTATAAAAATAGGTATTATTTTCTCTATAAATAGTGTTAAAATCAAGATATGAACCTGTCATATAATTTTCTGGATTTGTATTGACAGAATCCCTAATTCTCCAATTTTCAACACCATCGACTCTTAAATAATATTTTCCATCATCATCTTCAATTACAACAGCTTTTGCTACAGTTGCATTTCCAGCATATGCACTTGTATCACCTTTTGTATAAAAATTTGATGTATCATTAATTCTGTCTGCAATATCCTGCAACGAATCAGTGCTGTTTACAATAATATCATAGGCATCATTTATTTCAATACGGGTTCCATCATTTATACCTAAGGCATCTGTTTTTGTACCAGAAAAGCTTTTTGATTTAAAAGCTTCATAAGAAAATTTTGATAATCCTGAGGCGTCATAATCCGCATCATCTGAGTCATCAACAGTAACTGTAATAATATTATCCTCACCAGTATTTTTTGATGTAAGAGTTAAAATATATTCATCACCATCATAAATTACATTAGCACGAACATCTAAATCATCCATGCTGTTTATTTCATTTGCTAAACCAGAAATAGTATTATTTGATGAAGTTACATCGACATCAACAGAGTCATTATCTCCTACTTTTATAGTTAATGTACCAGTTCCTAATGTATCAGTGCTTGAATATGTGCCGGCTAATCTTATTGTATGAGCTCTTGCAAGTTGATCTACTTTTATATCATAACTTCCAGCAATAGCATTTGATGTTGCTGTTCCAGTTAAAATATCAGTATCTTCAGAAGAAGCAGAGTATGAAAAAAATTCATTTTCATTATCCATGTCTTTTGCTGCTGTTCTTAAAGTTTCAAGCTTACTTTGTAACGTGCTATAAACAGACAGTTTAAGCTCAAAGTCTTTTTTTCTTTCTTCAGCAAGCTCAATAGGCTTTCGCATGACAGTTTCTAATTGAGCAAACATACTGTCAGTATCAATGCCTGACATCAAGCCTCCAACTGAAAAAGTTCCACCACTTACATCGCTCATGATTCATACTCCTTTAATTATTTTTTGTAAATAATTTGAAAGATTTTTTAAAAAATTATTAAATTTCAAATCAATAAAATTTGAAATTTAATAATACTTTAAAAATTTCAAAGAAATCCTTTCCGGGACTAAGCCCGGAAAGGAAGATATAAAAATTATAATTAAGCAAGAAGTGAAAGAACTTGCTGAGGTAATTGGTTAGCCTGTGCAAGCATAGCTGTTCCTGCCTGAATTAATATTTGTGATTTAGTCATTTCAGCTGTTTCACTTGCAAAATCAGCATCTAATATTCTTGATCGGGAAGCTGAAAGATTTTCAGAAACATTTTGTAAGTTTGAAATAGTTGATACGAATCTGTTTTGATATGAACCAAGATCAGCTCTGATATTTGCAATATAATCCAAAGCACCATCAACAATACTAATTGCTTGTTCAGCACCACTTCTTGTCCCGATATCCATTGCATCAACACTTATACCATTTCTTACAGCAGTTCCAAAAGCATTAGTTGAAGTAAATAACTGACCATCTGCACCAGAAGAAATTGTAAAGTCTACTGCTGTTGATGAAAAGATAACATTACCTCCTACAACACTGCTATCAGATGTGCCCTGAGCTTCAGATACACCAATTGAAGCACCAGAAGATGATGTTGCAAATATTTCACCAGTTGTTCCATCACCAAAGCCATAAGTAGTTGATACAGAAAAATTCTGCCATTTATCTACAGATTCAAATACGACAGATCCAGCAACAAAACTACTATCTGCACTATCCACTCCATAAAGTGATACTACTGTACCTGCTGAACTGGAGCTATCTGCTGTTATACCCTCAAATTTGATAGCATAATTTGAACCAGCAGAAGTTTGACTACCAGCAAATGTCATTTCCTGAATTCCTATATTATATCCTTCAGAATTATATAGCAATACTGAATTTGCACTACCTGATTGATATGTTGCATAAACTCCAGTTGTTGTTGAATGTAAGTTAATTGCACTGGCGATATTTTGTAAGCTGCCTGTTTCAGCACTTGTTGTAATTTGTGAACTTCTATCATTTTTTCCTTTTAACCAGAAACTTATAGTACCTGTACATGTTAGCCCTGACAGCTTTGCATATGTAACTGCTTTTGCTGTTACTCCAGTATTTGCACTGGAATTTGCAACAAGATCAGCAATTTGTTTTGCGTAATTACCTGAAGTACATTGAAGTTGAGTTGACCCAACAGATCCAGTTACAATAAATTCATCACCAGTTCCAGCAGTTACAGAAGTTGATACCGCTGCAATAGTACCTAATCCAAGATGAGTTGATCCCACAGTATATGCTGCCTGAGTCATGTTTCCATCAGTGACTAAGGTTGCTACACCACCAGATGTTATTGTTTGTCCAACTCCTGACTCAGTTGATCCATCAATTTGAATTCCAGTGAAAGTAACCTGTGCTCCACTCCCCCTTACCATAATAAGGTCTTGAATACCAATATTATATCCATTGGAACTATAAAGCATTATTTCACTAGCATCATCGCTTAAAGAAGCTGTTACTCCAGTAACTCCAATATTTGCATTTATTACATCACAAACTCCGTTTAATAAGCCACCACCAGAAACAGTAGCATGGATTGAAGCATATGTAGAACCATGCAATTTAAAATATACTTCTCCAGATGAGCTAAAATTACTTATTTTTGCATAGGTTCTGGCTGTAGCTTTAACTCCTGTCAATGAAGTTTCAGCATTTACTTCATTTGCTATTGTATTTGCATCAGCTTGAGCTAGAACATCAACAGTTCTGGTACCTTTAGTTGATTTAATTGTAAGATCTTCTGTATCTAAAACATTTTTAGTACCTGTGTAAGATGTAGCCGCTACAACAGCTTCAGAATTTGTACCTTCAGTTACTAATGTCCATGAATCAGCTTCACCAAGAACATCAGTATTTGCACTTTCAATAGACATTGATATTATTTGATCTGCATTTGCTCCAATTTGAAATTTCTGTGCTTCAAAAGAGCCGTCCAAAACTGTTTTACCATTAAATTGAGTATTTACAGCAATTCTTGCTAATTCAGCTCTTAATTGAGCGACTTCTTTTTGGAGATTAGCACGATCATCTGAGCTATTTGTATCATTTAATGATTGAACAGCAAGTTCTCTCATACGTTGTAAAATGCTTGAACTTTCTGTTAATGCACCTTCAGCAGTTTGTGCAAGAGAAATACCATCATTAGCATTTCTTACTGCCTGATTTAATCCTCTAATTTGTGCTGTCATACGTCCGGTAATAGCAAGACCAGCAGCATCATCTTTTGCACTATTAATTCTTAAACCTGAGGACAAGCGTGAAAGAGACTTGCTTAGCATTCTCTGGCTTTGTCCTAAATATCGTTGAGCATTCAACGATGCGACGTTTGTGTTTATTGTCATTGGCATAGTTAGTTCCTCCTGATTTTATGTTTTTTGATTAATAAAAAATAAATATTACTTGTTTAAAATTTGGCCAGGCTAGTAAATGATTTTCTAAATTCACCTCCTTTCTGGCCTTTTTTCGTTTTATATGTTATCGGATATTAAGAATTTATACTTTAGAAAATTTTTATCATTAATATATTTAAGATATTATAAGAATCTTTTCATAATTCAATCTATCATAAATGATAATTTTTTTACATTTTTTGAAAGTTAACATAAAATTGAACCAGGTTCAATTATTATTTAATTATTAATTAAAAAATTATTATTTCAAATAAACAAATAGTTAGTAATACTCAAATCTCTAAATTTAATCGTTTTCTAAATTTTCAAAAATTTTTTTTCAAAATATTGTTAGAAATATCCACTTTAATTGTCTATTTCAAGTAAAAAATCAATTAGCATATCTGTATATTTAGGGGCGTATCCAAAGGATGGGGGCAATGCTGTTGAAATAATAATTGGAGTCCCAAATCTTTAGATTTGGGAGTGCATAGTACACATTAATTAATATAAAACACACATTTTTTTTGTTATTATTTCACACCCAAATCTAAAGATTTGGGACTCCAATTATTATTTCAACTGTATTGTCCCCCTATCCTTTGGATACGAGTGTATATTCACCATTTTTAAATTTGAGGTAAGTTATGAAAAGTATTAATGAAAATTTTATAAGCCCTATTTCAAGTTATATTGAAAATAAAAAGAAACCTTCAATATCAAGAAATTTGACTTTCAGCCTTCTTTTATCTGTAATTATTGTATCTGCTGTTGCAATAGCTATCAATTTATATAACTCAGTTAAAAAAGCGCAGGATAGTCTTGAAATACGAGCAAATGAATATATTACTATCTTGGCTGAAAGTCTTGAAATACCACTTTGGGACCTTGAAACAGAGGCAGTTAAAAGAATAGGACACATATATTCAAAGGATCGATATATTACTGACCTGAAAGTAATAGATAACAACAATAGTATCCTTTTTCAAATAGAAAAAAATGATGAAGAACAAAGGATCCAGCGCGTTACAAATGTTTTGCATTCTGGAAAATTGGTGGGAAGAATACACCTTGGACTGACAACATTACATACAAGACAGGCATATAAACAAATGTTAATTATCAGCATAACAACTATATTTGTTATTTTATGCACATTAACTCTTTTAACTGGTTTTTTCTTCAAAATTTTTTTAAGAAAACCTTTTAATCATTTTAGTGAGATATTTAAGGCTTATTCCAATGGAAATTATGAAACATATGATTTAATGGCGCCTGCTATGGAATTTCAACCTCTTGTTGATTTTTTAAAGGAAATGGGTAAAAAAATAAAAAAACAAATGAATGACCTCCATCAGGCAGAACAAAAGTACAGAAGTATCTTTGAAAATGCTGTAGAAGGTATTTTTCAATGTACTTTAAATGCAAAGTTTATTAGTGCAAATACAGCAACTGCAAGGATTTTAGGTTATGATTCATCAGATGATCTTGTAAATTCAATTTATAGTATTTCAGAGCAGTGCTATACAACTACAAAAGATTCTAATTATTTTATGAAATGTCTTTCAGATGAGTTAATATCTTTTGAAATTGAGGCTCTTATGTTTCGTAAAGATAAAACGAAAATATGGGCTATTTTATCTGCCAGAAAAGTGTTTGATAATTATGGAAATGTTAAGTACTATGAAGGATCACTTGTTGATATTACAAATAGAAAGATTGCTGAAGAACAGATCAGAAAGCATAAAGAAGAATTAGAAGACCTTGTAAAAAATAGAACAACAGAGCTAATCAATGCAAATAAAAAACTCTCAATATCTATCAAAGAGCAAGAACAACGTAATTTAGAAATGACAAGAATTAACCAGATGAGTGATTTACTTCATGCGTGTAAAAATGAATTTGAAACTTATGGAATTTTAGAAAGTGCTTGTAAACAATTATTTTCAAATGACTCAGGCTATCTCTGCATTATTGATGAAACAAGAACAAGAATGGAGATAATGGCTTGCTGGGGAGATTTTCATTTATCTAAAACAACTCTTTTAAGTTTTGATGATTGTTGGGCACTTAGAAGAGGAAAAGAGCATTTTGTTGAATCAAAAGAAATTGGCCCTTTTTGTACACATTTATCCTCTAAAATTGTAAATGGGTATTTATGCACACCAATTGTTGCACAAGGAGAAGCTTTAGGTGTTTTACATATTTGCTTTGGTAATTATTCTGAAAACGATTTTAAAAGAATATTTAAAGAAAAAAAAATAATTATAAATAGAATTGTTGAACATTATGCACTCTCTCTTGTTAATTTAAGATTAAGGGAAAGCCTGCGTATGGAATCAATTCAAGATCCCTTGACAGGATTATATAACAGGCGATATATGGAAAAAAGTATAGAAAGAGAAGCAAGTAGATGTGAAAAATATAATAAAAATTTAGGTGTTGTAATGATTGATATTGATCATTTTAAAAAATTTAATGATACATACGGCCATGAAACTGGTGATGCAGTACTTGAAAATCTTTCTGCTTTTATTAAAAAGAATGTTAGAGATGAGGATATTGCATGTAGATATGGCGGCGAAGAATTTATGCTTATCATGCCTGAATTATCACTTGAAGAAACTAAAAAAATGGCTGAAAAATTAAGAGCAGGTATTAAAAAAGATGTTAAAATCAGATATAAAAATAAAATTCTTGATATTACTGCTTCTTTAGGTGTATCTGCATATATTGAACATGGCCCTGGTATTAATAATGTAATTCAGGCTGCTGATGCAGCATTATACATTGCAAAAGATAATGGAAGAGATCAGGTTGCAGTGGCATAATTAGGAATAATAATTGCATAAATAGAAATTTTTTTTCATACAAAAAATTTTATTATTATCAAAATTTTGTTTTTTAAACAAATATAGGACGATAAAAATTCCTTGACTGGAGTCCCAAATCTTTAGATTTGGGCGTCAAAAAATTACAAATAGAATGATAATCTTGTAAAAAATCAATTTCTCAGAATAGCTATTAACAATTTCAGAATGTTAGCGTCCTTTCGGTAAGCATGCCTTGACATATAAAATGAACAATATTAAATTTTCAAAATGCCCACTTTGTTTTTATTCCTGTTCATTCAGGTTAAAATATGATTTTGGTGAGCATAAAATATATGAATGTAAAAAATGCAAATTTAAGTATTTAAGTCCACAGCCAAATATTGATGAACTTAAAAAATTATATAATTCAGATTCTTATTTTAAAAATATAAATTTTTACAAAGGTCACAATCTTTCTATATTTGGATATGCTGATTATTTTGCTGAAAAATTTAATAAGCAGCACCAATTTAGAAAAATAGCACTAAAATTAAAAAAATTATTAATTAAATCAAATAAGTTTAAATTTAATAAAACAAAACTTTTAGAAATAGGCTGCGGGCCTGGATTTTTTTTAAAAGAAGCCGCTTTTGCAGGATTTAAATGTCAGGGAGTTGAATTTAACAAAAATATTATATCAAAATTAAATAAATATCAAAAAATTCCAATAAAATACGCAAATTATGAAAATATTATCGATCATGAAAAGGAAAAATTTCATGCTATTGTTATTTTAGATGTTATTGAGCATTTTCAAAATCCATTCAAGGTAT
>Ga0272440_1004061_pt1 | contig 10626 bp, 6 predicted proteins | sample SSMMMBAug17_FD_192440 | JGI IMG/M metagenome (GOLD analysis project Ga0272440, IMG submission 192440) | Marine sediment archaeal communities from Little Sippewissett salt marsh, Falmouth, MA, United States - SSM-MMB-Aug17 | ecosystem: Environmental > Aquatic > Marine > Wetlands > Sediment ... | reverse complement strand
TTTATATGACTAAGCTCATGAACCATGACGGCTCACGCCGCCCTTTCAGGGCTAAGAAATTAATTAACCCAAAGCATGTTATAATTTACTACGATATACCCGAAAACTTATGACCGCTTACTTATTATCCCGGGCGTATTTCAAAAAAGGGGACGTTTTTCTTAGCCCTGAAAGAGCAGCAGCAAATACTCTACTCGCAAATACCCCCATATACCCTGATGTGAACAGATGCTCTTTCAACAATTAAGCGGCTGGAAATTATTCTCTTGAACACAAACTGAAAAAATGATAGCAATATAATTCATTCAATAAGAAAAATTTTAATTTTAATTTAGATAATTGAAAGGAAAAATGGGATGAAAAAATTATTATTAACTTGTTTAATGGTATTTCTGGTATCGGGAATCGCAATAGGTGAAGATCAATTCTCAAAACTCAAACGAGCAGGGGATGCCGCATGGGTGGAACGTGATAATCTTGATCAATTGAAAAAATGCATTGATGCCTACGAAAATGCACTACAAATTAAACCTGATAACGAGCTCCTGTTATGCCGGTTGAGCATTTCTTATTATTGGCTTGGGAGTTTACATCCTGGAAGTGATTTTAATCAGTTGCGAAAGGACTCATATCAAAAAGGTATGAGCTATGCGAAAAGGTTGACAAAAATCAACCCACAAAGTGCACCCGGCATTTTTTGGGATGCAACAAACAATGCATCATTTTGCAAAGAAAAAGGCTTTATGAAAAGTGCCATCAATGTTGGAACAATAAAAGAACAAGCAAAGCAAGTCTTGAAAATTGATCGCTATTATTATCGAGGCGGTCCGCAGAGACTTTTGGCACGTGTTTACTGGGGAACGCCGCGATTTTTCAGAAAATGGGGCGAAGGCCTTCAAGATGGCGCAGACTTATTAAATGATGCCCTCTCAAAATATCCCAATTTTACACTTTCATATATTTTTTTAGGAGATATTTATTGGGAAATGGGTGAAAAAGATAAAGCTCGTAAATCTTTTGAAACAGTTTTTTCTATTCCTGAAAATAAAATTCCTGAATTCAGTGCAGAAAATAGACGAGATAAAAAAACTGCCAGGAAAAAATTAAAAGCGTATTTTGGATTATAAAAATATTTATATAATCGTCCAATTTAGTTTTATCATGGCATAGTTATTACCCTGGAAGGGGAAAAATAAAAGTCCATAGCCATCAGGCTAACACAAATGTATTTATACCAACGAACAGTGGAGGACGAACCTTATATTCGCCCTCTGTACAAAAACCGAAATCAAACCTATGTTCGGAAATAAATGTATTGATTTTGGATATAGCTTCATTTTTGGTTTTTGTTCGGAGGGCGAACATAAGTTCGCCCCTACACAGGATGATCATAAATAGTAGAGATGTAGAATTGAAAGGGAGCATATGTAACAGTTAGGGTAAGTATCGCAAAAATGTATGAAGAAGATCTAAATAATACTGTTTGAATATCTCATTTATATTTTTCAGTGTACACTTGGTTTAAAATGATATTCCCTACATAATATATACACCCCAAAAAAACTACATCAGAAAGGAAATGATATGTTATCAATCACTAAATCAAAAATAATTTGTACAATGGGCCCCTCTTGTTATACACCAGAGCAAATAAGGAGTCTAGCAGACCTGGGCATGGATTGTACACGAATTAATTTTTCACATGGATCGCATGAGGATAAAATTCAAATATTTGAAAACGTAAGAGAGGCTGATGATCGTCTCGCCATATTATGCGATATTCAAGGTCCCAAAATTCGTATTGGGAAAGTTGAAGGTGATGGCGTTCTTTTGAAGCAAGGTAGAAGTATTATTGTGACCACAGAACCTGTTGAAGGCAATAAAAAGATCATCAGTATTAGTTATGAAAAACTTCCTCAAGAAGCATCGCCCGGCGATTTGATATTTATCAATGATGGGCTGGTATGTCTGGAAATCAAAAAAATTCATGAAAAACAGCTAGAATGTGATATTCTCACTGGCGGCTTTATATCAACGAAAAAAGGTGTCAACCTGCCATCAACGAAAATATCTTTAAAAGTTCCTACTGAAAAAGATGTAGAAGATTTAAAACTTATCGCAAAACTGAATCCCGAATATGTTGCAATTTCTTTTGTCAATGATGGCCAGGATGTTGCTACAATTCGACAGATATTGGCTGATGCTGGAAATTCAAATATTAAACTCATTGCAAAAATTGAACGTCCCTTTGCTTTAGAAAATTTTGATCAAATATTAAAGGAATCTGATGGTATCATGATTGCCCGAGGTGATCTGGGCGTTGAAATAGCGGCTGAAGATGTTCAGCCTGTTCAAAAGTCACTTATTAGAAAATGTAATATTGCTGGTAAACCGGTTATTGTTGCCACACAAATGCTAGAATCCATGACCCATGCGCCAACTCCTACCCGCGCAGAAGTTTCTGATGTATACAACGCCATTGATGATGGCGCTGATGCTGTTATGCTCAGTGCTGAGACGGCTTCTGGAAAATTTCCTCAAAATGCTGTGGCAATGATGGAACGTATTATTCGTTCCGCTGAAACGCATATGACGCATGCAAATCCTGATGATCTAGATGGCCCACAGCGAACACGATCTGAATTAATCGGACATCTTGTTTTTTCTACATGTAAAGACTTATCCAAAAATGCCAGCGGCAAAATAATCTGCCTGACCAAGTCCGGATATTCTGCACGCATGATCTCAAAATATCGGCCCTATTTTGGAATCTTTGGTATCACTGACACAAAAAAGTCTGCCAGAGAAATGCGGATGACCTGGGGCGTTGAACCACTTGTTCTCCCACAATTAAAGGATGTCATCTCTAATATCGATCGTATTCGATTGGCGGCTGAAGAATGTTACGATCAAAATTTTATAGGCGGTGATGATAAAATTATTGTGACTGGTAATAATTTCTTTAACTTTGATCAGGAAACCAATATGATTTGTATTTTCGATTTACATGAACTGATTCCACATCCTGATGAAAATCATGATGAATGATATTGGTTGAATTCTTCTGGTGTGTTTGTTTAAGTTTAAGGCAGTATCTTGATTTTGATTTGCCTGGACGATGATTTTGTTTGCCCTCGGTAGAAACCGGTATCAAACCTATGACCGAGGGCGAACATATGGTTCATACTACAATCGGGCATTCTTGTTTTTAGAACTTATTCATAATAAAGAATTAATTGTGGACGATAATCCTTATTTGAATCTTCACTGGAATGAATCCAGGCAGATTGTTCCTTATCCAAGATGGTAATTAATATGCCAAAATTGTTTTCAGGTGTGTTTAACCATTGATGTACAACCTCTGTATCCAGAAGGATTATTTTTTCCTGTATCCCTTCACCTGAAAAACCATTAATGACAAATGATTTTCCCTTAATCACATCCGCTGCACCACCTGATTCGGTCCAACTTGTATGATCCATTCGGTTTTTCCAACCAAGTTCTTCGGACTGAATATCCCATTCTTTATCTAAATAGTAGCCAGCAAGCATTATCCCACCACTCCAGTCTGTAATAACTAATTTCAATTCTGCACGAATAAGTTCTGAACCAAAAGGCAAGGATATCTTGTTAAAACGAATTAATGAACGTGCCTCATAGAACTGATGAAACGCTCTTAAAAAACCTTTTTTGGCTGTTACACCATTTCCATCAGTATCCTGCACAAATAAATTTGAAATAATGGCATCCTCTGTTCCAGCATATCCATATATACCTTGCTGATATACTTTACTCATTTCTGCATGAATGCTTAAACTCCATAAAAAAAAGAACACCATAAATATATTGATAAAAGTTATTTTTTTCATAATTGTACCTCCCATATTTTTGGAGTTGATAAAAACAAATAAGCCTACAACTTTTGTTTAATAACTGAGATATTCAGGAAGTGTACCATATTTTCGAAGAAAAATATAATAGAAATAAATTAAATTATATTAATAGCTTATAGAATTATGACAAAATGAAGTTGTAAAGGGTTAAATAAAAATTGACAACATTGTTTACAAAAAAAGTTGTAAAGTTAACTATGTTTACACTTATTGAGTTTATTCGCCCATTAATCGGTTGGACATTGTGGGATAAAAAAATCGGATAGATCTTTTGAATTTTTATGTCTCATAGGGCATGTAACGTTATTCTGATTAGAAAAATATATCTTGACAATTGTATGCATCTAAATGTATTTAATTTGTCTGTGAGTGTATTGAGGATAATCGTTTGATAAAGCAAAGATATCAATAAATCTTTCAGAAAAGACACACTTTTTGATGATTTATCATAGACCATAGAAAGGAGGTGAAACAATATGAAAAACAAGAAAAAAGAAACGAACAAAAAACGTACTCCTGTTAAAACACAAGTAAAGGCTGGGCCATATATCCCATAAAAATGCCGGAATTCGTTAATACAAAAGAACATCCAGTTCAGATAGCTTTTGCAGAACATAATTATAGCAATATGTTATGTTCTGCATGCTTCAAAATTTTATAATTTATGATATGTCAATTCCCTTTAAAAAAATTATTGCCTCCCAACGATCTTTTTCTTTTTATCTTTGGATTTCACTCATGTTTGCATCCATTATCTTTGCTTTGATATGGTCTCAATGGTTTTTCCTATCCTCTGTCAAAATATACAAGACGAGTAAAAAAGTTTTTCATAATGACAAAGAAACCATAAGAAAACAATTCTCAAAACACACATTAAATCAAAAGTTACATATTGAATCATACATAACAAAACAAGTTGATGTAGCTTTTCCAATCGATGATTTAAAACAAATGAAAACTGGACAGCCAGCATTTGTATCTTTTAAAGATTCTGAAGGCATCAACAGGCAAATTCCTGCAACAGTCACTCAAGTAATAAATCCGGGTAATATGAAAGAAGGCCGGGTTGCTTTGAGAGCTCAAATGAAATTGACAAGGCACATGTCTTCACCTTTCAAGGGCGCGAAAGCAGAGAAAGTCAATATCAATACAATTAGCTTATCACCGGCAACAATTCTATTCCGCGCATCTGGACTAGGGATTGATACACCAAAAGTTACTTCAGGACCTCGAAACGTTTGCAAATGAATATATTCACACCCACACCAAACAAAAGACGATATTTTATCCCAGAAATTATTCAAACATCAATGATGGATTGTGGGCCGGCATCATTAAAAGCCTTGCTAGAAGGATATGGGATTGCAATTAATTATGGTCGCCTTAGAGAATCTTGCCAGACCGATGTTGATGGGACTTCCATCGATACAATTGAAGATATTGCATGTGATTTGGGGCTCGATGCCATTCAACTCATCGTTCCAGCTGATCATCTACTGCTAACGCAAACAGATGCCTTGCCTGCACTTGTCGTGATCAGACTGCCCAATGGATTGACACATTTTGTGGTTGCCTGGCGCACAGTTGGGCAATTTGTTCAAGTTATGGACCCATCAACCGGACGCTCCTGGTGGCCACAAAAAAACCTTCTCAATCGCTTATACATCCATTCCTTACCTGTGGCGGATGATTTTGCATACGAATGGATAACTTCAGACGATTTTATATTACCACTTCGATTTCGACTTTCAAGAATGGAACTAAATGATCAGCTTGTTGAACATTTAATTGAAAGTGCAATAGACAATACAAATTGGCAGGTAACCGCGGCATTGGATGCAGCAACACGAATCACATCCGCTTTGTTAGATAATAAGGGGATTGAGTCTGGAAACGAAGCTAAAAAAGTACTGGAACACTTTTTTGTTCAAGCTTCCAAATCTTCTCCAGAGAATCTATACGCAACGATTCCTTCTTCATATTGGTCAATCCATTTCAATGATAATCAAGCTCACATTAATGGTGCTGTATTGATCAGTGTCGATGGTGTATCATCTGAGTGTGACGATACATTGCCCGATGAAGACAGTCCTTCAAGTCCATCAACTGAATTATCAAGACTTCAAGATCCAGAACCCTCTGAAGAGGCTGAAATCTATCGTCTGACAATGATGAATGGGTCTTTTGCTATTTCAACCTTGATTGCAACGATGACATTGACAAGCCTCGGCATTTTTCTTGAAGCCTTTTTATTAAAAGGTTTAATTGACTTTCATTATTTATCCGATCTTTTAAACAGCCAGATGCAATTTGCACAATCGGTTTATTTCTTTTTTTGTATTCGATTTTTATTGATATTTTCAGCCATTGCTTTTTTACTATATATGGGACGCTGGTTTGAAATTCATCTCAGGCTTGCCATTTTAAAAAAAATGCCGGGCCTTGGAGATCGTTACTTTCACAGTCGTCTGACCTCAGACATGGCACAGCGTATCCATGAAATTCGCCAACTGAGGGATTTGCCTTATCTCGGAGCAAATTACTTGAAAACAATATTTGAAATTTTTCTTACCACTGTTGGTATCATCTGGATTTGGCCTGCCAATGGAGGTATTACAATTTTTGTGGTTACGCTTATACTTACTATTTCTTTTTTCACACAACCCATACTCAAAGAAAAAGACATGAGTTTTCGCACCCATATCGGTGCCATGAATCGATTTTACCTGGATGCTCTGCTGGGATTGATACCTGTTCGAACACATTGTGCAGAAAAAGCTGTCCAAAATGAACATGAAGTACTTCAGGTAAAATGGCGGAATGCGGGTCGAATATTTTTTAGAACACACCTTGTCATTTGGACAATTGAGTTAATCATCATTATTGTCTTTGCTATCCAGATTGTTTTTCAATATGTCAAATATAGCGGAGAAGCAAGCGGTGTTTTGCTGTTGATTTACTGGATCATGAAACTGCCAGTGCTGATTGAAAATCTAACAAATATGCTCCAGCAGTATCCGATTCAACGCAACAGATTGCTTCGATTACTTGAAATAATCCACAGTAAAGAAGACACAGACTTATGGTACGATAGTGATCAGGGCGGGCAGTTGGAAAATCGTGATTCTGAAACGACTGTTAATTCAGAACTTACAGATAGTCGTGTTTGTGTTGAGATGAATAACGTCAGTGTTTATGCGGGTGGCCATATCATTTTGAAAGATATTGACTTAAAGATTTCCCAAGGAGAACATATTGCCATTGTTGGCCCTTCCGGTGCAGGAAAGTCAAGCTTAGTAGGATTGTTATTGGGGTTTCATCGACCATTTTCCGGAACAATTCTGGTAGATAATCAACTTTTACAGGGTGAACACTTAAAATCGCTTCGAAAAGAGACGGCATGGTTAGATCCATCCATTCAACTTTGGAATCGTTCGATGACATACAATCTATGTTATGGAAATGATATCGATTTTCCTTCTGAAATGCTTATGGAAGACGCAAAATTGAATGATATTGTAAATCATCTACCACATGGCATGAATACTGTTTTAGGTGAAAATGGGGGGCTCTTATCAGGTGGTGAGGGCCAACGCGTAAGACTTGGAAGAGCGATGTCACGTTCTAACATCCGCATGGCGATTCTTGATGAGCCATTTCGAGGACTTGATAGAGATGCGCGACAGGAATTACTGAAGAAAGCCAGAGATCACTGGAAAAATGTGACATTACTTTTTATATCTCATGATATTGCTGAAGCCTTGTCCTTTGACAGGGTACTTGTTGTTGAAAATGCGAAAATTATAGAAAATGACAATCCAGGGCGGCTGATGAAAAAATCAACCTCCAGATATCGATCATTGTATGAAGCAGAGCAAAACCTTCATAAAGACTTATGGAAAAAAGATCGTTGGAAACGATGGCTATTGAAAAAAGGAGAACTGATATAGATGCAATCTTTACAAAAACAGTTACTCCAGTCGTCAATATGGCCTGCTGATAAACTCAATATAGCGATGGAAATTCTTGCTCAAAAAGCGGGTTTGACAGTGAACTCGGAAAAACTTCCCTGTCTACCAATAAATGATAACATACTGGAAAACCAAACCATTGATCGATGGATGGAATTTGCTTCAAATCGTTTAAAAATAGATACGATGCAAATGGAATCTACATACGCAGATTTGGAAAAAAAGTTATGCTTTGCAGTACCATCCATAATCCACATAAAAGTAAATGATTTTTCAGGATTTATAGCCGTTTTAAAAGGCGGGAAACAAAAAGTGAAGGTCATTCAGCCAAACTTTGAGCATGCTACGATTGGTATTGATATTGTCCGAAATGCTTTGACAGATTCCCTTGAAAAAGAAATTTTACCTCCTGTTCAAAAAATTCTTGATGAGGCAAATATTCCAGAAAACCGACGTTATATCGCACAATCAGCTATTATACGCGAGCAGCTCAGTGATAAAATAATCGATGGCATCTGGTTGTTGCGTCTATCAGCAGGCGCAGATTTTAAACAACAAATATGCCATGCCGGAATTTCTTTTCAGTTTTTATCCATTCTGTCCGCACATTGCATCGGACACTTATTGTTGATTCTTTCATGGTGGGTAATTGCAAGGCAAGCGACAGTAGGTCACTTTGAACGTCATGCAATGATTGCATGGGCGTTATTGTTAATATGTATGATTCCGTTCCAGGTATTGGATAAATGGTCACAAAACGTTTTTGCACTGAGTATTGGAAGCCTATTCAAGCAACGATTACTTCATGGTATTTTGCAACTGGAACCTGAAGAGGTGCGCCATCAAGGATCTGGCCAGTTTTTAGGAACGATTATGGAAGCTGAGTCATTTGGATCTCTCGCCATGGAAGGCGGCATGCTTTCTGTTGTTGCAGTTCTTGAGTTGCTTTTCGCGTTTTGGATTCTTTTTTTCGGCGCAGGGGGATTCATTCATGCATTTCTTTTACTGGTCTGGATCGCATTCGCAGCCCTGGTATGTCTTAAATATTACAAGAAAGCACAACAATGGATAAACGAGTACAGAAATATGACCAATGACATGGTTGAAAGGATGGTCGGTTATCGCACCCGATTGGTGCAGGAAAACCCTTTAAAATGGCATGCTGAAGAAGAAAATATTCTTTTCAACTATACTGAACTTTCTAAAAAATTGGATGACATGGGAACCATTATCCAGGGTATTGTTGGACAGGCATGGGTGGTTTTTAGCATTCCAGTTTTATTGTATGCCTTTCTGAAAAACACAACTGGTATTGGTGTCATGGCTATGGGCGTTGGGGGAACACTTCTTGCTGCGCAAGCATTTACACAATTTTCAATATCTGTGATCAGAACCATTCAGGTATTGGCAGCCTGGGAAAACTTAAAACCATTATTAAACACAGCAGAAAGAATCAATCAAAGTGAAAATAAAAATGAATTTATGATGCCATTTACCCTCGATAAAGCATCAGCTTCTGAAAGATATCCACTCATGAGTATCAATAACCTGGCTTTCAGGTATCAAAAAGAGTTACCCCTTGTATTGAAACCATTCACACAACAGATAGACAGGCATGATCGGATACTTATCGAAGGCCCCTCAGGAAGTGGAAAATCAACATTGTCAGCCCTTTTATCCGCATTGCGGCAATCAGACGTTGGTGAACTTTTATTGTGGGGATTTGATTTAAAACGTGTTGGCAAAAATTTATGGCGCAGGCGTGTTGTTATCGCACCGCAGTTCCATGAAAACCATGTTCTGACTGAAACCTTTGCTTTTAACGTTTTAATGAGTCGAAGATGGCCACCATTAAACAAAGATATTGAAGAAGCATTAACAATTTGCAAAGCACTTGGGCTTGATCATCTACTGAATCGAATGCCAGCAGGTTTCCTTCAGATGGTTGGTGAAGGCGGATGGCAGCTTTCCCATGGAGAGCGAAGTCGATTATTCATTGCACGCGCATTATTACAAAATGCGGATCTGATCATTTTGGATGAAAGTTTCGGCGCCTTAGATCCAGAAAACATGACGAGATGTTTGACGTTTGTTTTTGAGCATTCAAAGGCTTTGATTGTTATTGCTCATCCTTAGCTGGAAGTTAGTTTTTTGTTTATATTTGATCTCTTGACTTAAAACTAAAAAATACTTATTAATCCACTAATAAAAGCATTAATTTCAGAAGGCATAGAAGTAATATTTATTGTAAACTCATGTTTATCTTTACTATTAGGAACAATAACTTTACCATAAACGTCACCTGGGATCTTTTCGAGTTGTTTGCTAAAAAAGTGACATTTGATATTAGCGAATTTTTCTACAGTTACTTTATTACAGGCAATGACAACTTTTCTTTTGGATATTTTTAGGATGATTCCCTTTTCCATTTCTCCAGCTGCATCTTTTCCGCGAATAACTAAAAAACGTATTGGAATTTCATGGGGTAAACTAACGAGAGCTGCCTCTTGTTTTTCCGGAAGTGATACATTGTAATCTCCACCAATGCCTTCAATTTTGTATATGGTTATTGTTTCATTTACGCCTTTGGGAGCTATTTTAATTCGTCCGGTAATAAGTAATTTGTCACCAACTGCATTTTTTGTGGATTCAGATACTAAAATTTGTCCTCCTGTTGTGTAAGATTCAATTCGTGAAGTTAAATTGACGCCACTTCCAACAACACCATACTTTGCTCTTTTCTCTGAGCCAATATTTCCAAC
>Ga0272440_1004060_pt1 | contig 10632 bp, 3 predicted proteins | sample SSMMMBAug17_FD_192440 | JGI IMG/M metagenome (GOLD analysis project Ga0272440, IMG submission 192440) | Marine sediment archaeal communities from Little Sippewissett salt marsh, Falmouth, MA, United States - SSM-MMB-Aug17 | ecosystem: Environmental > Aquatic > Marine > Wetlands > Sediment ... | reverse complement strand
TCAAGATGTACCACCGGAAATGTTTGAAATGTTAATGAGCAATAATGTCAAAAAAGAAATAGATTTTTGGGTAGGCTATCCAAACAAAAAATCCTCTTCTAAAAATTCAGAGGGGGGTCAACATGTCATGAAACTTGACGAAATTTTTTTTGTTTTTTTTATTTTTGAAATTCAACTTTTTTTTATTCGAAAAAATGCTAGAATGAAAAAAAATTATTATGAAAGGACAAAGAAGCTGGCGAGTTTTCTCCGGGGGTAGTTTCTTCATAGTTAAGACGGTAAAGATATTAAACACTAGAGATACATAGTGTTGTTCTACTTTGTTGCTATTATTTTGCAACAAGCTTGTATATTAAAATTCTACAATTTTTTTAGCAAATAACATTAAACCTCTTAACTATTTAATTTTCTGTTTTTCAAGGAATTATTTTTAGAAGTTTTTGCAGTAAAAGGGTTGCCTTATGTGTGTGAATTTTCTTTGCTCCAGAAGGCATATTTAGTCCTTTTAATGCTGACAGGCTCTATTTTCAGGCAATAATTTATTGTCTTGCTTTCCTAAATAGAAGATTAAGTTTCCTTCAAAAGGAAGTTGCTCCTGATGAGAGAAAAAATATTTTCTATATTATTGATAATTCTATCTTTATTTTTATATGCAGAGGGTCTAGTCTCTTTTGGTTTCTGTGCCCAAGACCTGTTAAAAGAGCTGACGGGGCGTCAGCGGGTAATCGTAGAATTTAAAGAAGAACCTTTAATCAAAGAAGTTATCAAAAAAAGTAATAGTAAAGGTAAATATTATACTAAAAATACTATTCCTTTAATTGATAAGAAAAAAGAAATTCTAAATGTTCATCATAAATTTAGAACAGATATTAGTGGCTTAAGAGCTTCTATCAATTCTAATAAATATGGTGTTGCATCTTCTGAAAGCAAAGAACGTTTTTTTAGTTTAATATTCAATGGTGCTGCTCTAATAGTTGATGAGAAAATCATTTCAGAGATTAAGAAACTAGATTATGTTAAAGAAATTTATTTAGATCAAGAATGTCAAATATTATTGCATGATAGTACATCTCTAGTTCAGGCCAACAAAGCTTGGAATGATAATAATATAATTGGTGTGGGGGTAAAGGTTGCTGTATTAGATACCGGAATAGACTACTTGCATGCAGATCTAGGGGGAGGCTTTGGCCCTGGGTATAAGGTTGTTGGTGGCTATGATTATGTAAATGAGGACAATGATCCTCTTGATGACCACGGGCATGGGACACATTGTGCGGGCATTATTGCTGCTAATGGGCAAATTAAAGGTATTGCACCGGGAGCTTCTCTATATGCATATAAAGTTCTTAATCATCGTGGGAGAGGATATAACTCTGATATTATTGCAGCCTTAGAGAAATCTTTAGATCCTAATGGTGATGGAAAAACAGATGATAAAGTTGACATTATTAATCTTAGCATGGGAACTATTCAGGGAAATCCTGATGATGTGCTTTCAAGAACAGTTGATAATATTTATGAGGCAGGCGTCTTAGTTGTAGTAGCTGCTGGCAATAAAGGTAACCGTTATAAAACAATTACTTCTCCGGGTTGCGCTAGAAATGCCTTGACAGTAGGCGCTTCTACAAAAGCAGATCGTGTTGCCTCTTTTAGTTCTAGGGGACCTGTCGAGAAAACATATGCTATTAAGCCTGAGATGCTGGCCCCTGGCAGAGCTATTACTTCTACAGGGATAAATGGCCAATATTTCCAAAATGATGGGACATCAATGGCTGCTCCTCATGTAGCAGGTGCGGCCGCTTTATTAAAAGAACTATATCCAGATTGGGGAAATGAACAATTAAAAGCTGCATTAATAGAAAGTTCAAAGCAAATTGATGGAGACATTTTCACTCAAGGAGCTGGTCGCTTAGAAATATCCAAGGCTATTTCACAGGAGTTAATAATTTTTCCTTCAATACTTAATCTAGGTAAAGTTTCTTATAAGGAAGGCTTAGTTCATAAAATAATCACTTTAAATGTTACCAATGTAAAAAATTACTTTGTAAATTATACTCTCGAAATAACAGGAACAGACTTAGAAGATTTGTTAATTGAGTTTTCAGATAAAAATATTAAATTAGACCCTTATGAAAGCAAGGTTATTACTGTAGATTTTAAAGTGGGAGGAGTACAATGTGCTTCTAAAGTTAATGAGCTTACTTTTCGTACTGGAGTTATAATTGCCCAAAACGTAATAGATGATTTAAAAGTTTCTTTGCCTTTTGTTTTCGCTGAGAATCCAGAATGTAGACTTAGCTTTCATAAAGAAATCACTAACAGTCCAAATGTACGGGTAAATTTTTTATATGGTAGTTTACAACCAGAGTATATGTATTTATACGGAGATATGCAACCTACTGGTTGGATTCCTTTTTCTGATAGATATTTAGTTAATCTCCATGGCAAAGAAGGGGAAAAAACAATTTATGCAGTTGTAAAGGAAGCAGATGGATTCATTTTGCCGACTATGAGTGCTTCTGTTGTTTTAGATACATCGGCTCCAGCCCCTCCTATTTTACAAACAGATAGCCCTTTTTTTAGTAGCTTTTCTAAAAAGAAAATTACTGTTAATTGTAGCGAAGCAATTTCTTTTGTAAAGATTTTCGAAAATGATGTTTTGATTCTTACAACTAATATAGGATCAAAAAAAATATTTTCCATAGAATTTAATTTGTCGCCTACCTTTGGTACCAAAAATATAAAAATTAAAGTCCAAGATATAGCTTCCAATGAGAGTGAATTTTCTTTAAATAGCTTTTGTTTTTCTCTTTATCCTGAGACTAAAGGGCCTATAGTTAGTAATCATTTCAGGGAAGTTATAACTGCTAATATTACGATTCCTATTGATGCTGTTGAAAAGGAAGTAGACATAAGAGTCTCTTTTGACTACAAAGTTGTCAATAAAAAGGAATCTTCCAAAGCATTTTTATTTAGAGACCCGGAGGTATTGTCTGTCAATATTTTAAAAGCTTTTGATATTTCTTTTGTTCCTACCGGAAATGATGTTGATTTTCAAGGAGAAGTTACGATTAATAGTTATATTGAAGTTGATTTGCAATTAGCACAGCAACTAAGTAACACTAAAAATATTAGGGTTTACTATTTGGATGAAAAGGAACATTGTTGGAATAAATCAGGAATTAGTTTAGTTGAAATTGATAAACAGAAGGTAGTATTTAATGTAGAACATTTGAGTTGTTTTTCTATAGCAGCAGTAGAAATAGATGAAATAGCTCCTAATATTCTGAATTTACAAATAGATGATAAAGAAAGTTTTTTAGATGGTGATTATATTGATGGCAATCCAGCAATTAGTATTGTTGCAACAGACAACAAAGGCATCGTTTCTTATAGATTAGTTTTATTTGAGAAAAATAGCAATTTTTTATCAAAATGTTATGATACAGATACCGTAAATATATCATTGTCTGATCAACTGACTGCGAATATCTCGATTCCTTTCAACTTATCTGATGGGTTTTACTTTTTTAAAGTATATGTTTGTGATGCAGCTGGAAATGTTTCCCTGTTGGAAAGTACAATTTTTGAAGTTCAGAGGACAGAATCTCTCTCTATAAAAGATCTCATATCTGCTCCCAATCCTTTTAATCCAAAGCAAGAAGTTGCCCATATAGGGTTTCAATTAAATAAACAAGCCAAGGTTTATTTGTATATTCATTCTATTAATGGACGATTAATTTATGAAGATGAAAAGAATTGTTCTGTTGGTTATTCTGAGTTTATTTGGGATGGTAGTGATAAATGGGGTAATGATGTTGTTAATGGTGGCTATATTGGTTATTTGATTGTTAAATCAGGAAATAAAAAAATTGCAAGAAAAATTAAGATAGCGGTTTATAGATGATGAAAACAAAATTATTAATATTTTTACTGATAATAAAGATTTCTAGCTTTTCTCTGCTAGCAGATAACGCGGGAGATTGGTTAGAGATTATTCCTGATGCTCGGTCTTTTGGCTTGGGAGGGGCTCAAATTGCTTCAAACAGTGGGGCTTATGCTCCTTTTTGGAATCCAGCAGCTATAGGAAAAAACGAAGAGTTAGTTTCTTCTTTAGCCACTTTGCCGGGGGATGTTTGCTTTCAATATTTTGGTTATGCTGGGGATTTTAGTTTTGGGCAATTAGGGATAGCTTATATAAATAGCCATGTAGATGGCTTTCAAACAACAAGCTATGTGAATGCTACGGATGTTGCTCACGGATATGGTCAAGTTACTGGAAAAGGGTTTGTTTTTTCTAATACAGCAATATGTTTATCTATAGCTAATAAATTTGCTAATTTCCGCTATGGAATAGGCTTTAAATTCTTATCACAATCATTATCTAATCATCAGGCGTCAGGCTTAGCGGTTGATCTAGGTCTATCATATTTTTGTAATAATAAATTACAAATAAGTGCTGCTTTTTATAACGTAATATTATCATCTATAGAGTGGGATAGTGGCGAAAATTATTCATTACCACTTAAAGGGAAATTAGGCTTAAATTATATATTAAAGGATAACTTAACTATACTGTTTGATATAGACTTACTAGGGTATCAAGAAAATGACTTATATATAGGCGTTGAGTACCTATTTGCGAAACTATTTAGCATTAGAATGGGATATAATAAAAATAGCTTTACTATTGGAGCAGGAGTTAATTTTCAAAAAATAACTTTTGATTTTGCTTATAAACAAGCTTCTACTGAATACTTAGATTCTAGTACTAGGCTTTCCATGAAATATATGATTTAAGTTGCGAAAAGTTGCTTAATTTAATATTATTTTTTATATTGGAGGGTCATAGTTCATATATGTCTTTTAAAAAAAGTCTACTGATTTTGGTGTTTGGCTTCTGCTTCCTATTTTTTTGTTCTACTTTATCTGCCGAAAACACTATTTCTGTTCAATATAGGCCTTCTCTAGTTTATTCTAGTGAATGGGATCTCAACAATGGAGGATTTATTGCGAAAGGCCAAAGAGCAGGCCTTGTAAAAGATAAAGAGGATCGAAACAATTGGAATGCGATTATAAAGCTCAATAAGCCTATCGATATAACTCCCTATTTTGGAAAGAAGGTTTATTTTTTCACGGAGACAAGTGGAGACAAGGTGGTAAGGCTTGCTCCAAATTTTTTCTTGAAAAAAAACAATAAAAGATATTTTGTTTGGTGGGACAAAAAGAGAACTGATCCTAGTATAGTACAGCGCAAATACATTTCCTTCCCTTGTGATCAAAATGGCTTTATCATTGGCAGCATCGAAATACCTGCCTTAGACTCTAAACACTTCTTTTATGCGATTGAGGAAAACAGCTTTGAACCTTTTATTGTGGAGGATAAATCCGAAATAACTAAAAAGGACTTAGCAAGTAGCTTGTGTACAGACTGGCAACATGATATTCCAGGGGGGTATTACCTTAATGCAGAACAAAGGGTGCTTGGAAAATATGGCACGGTTATTTTTAAGCATTTTTATGTAGGCAACCAAAAGCCTGTACAGTTACTAAATCCAGATAGAGACATCTGGGTTAAAAATATTTCTGAAGCAGAGAAGAAGATTTTGAAACAAGAATTGGATCTCCCTGAACAATATGCTACTAAAGAATTAGAAGATTATCAGTATGTTATAGGAGAAAAAACCATACTAGGAATAAAACAATTCTATGAAGAAAATAAAGACAGATTTTTTACTGATCCTTACTTTAAAAGGACTAATTATATCCCTTGGAAAAATGTAGCACAAAATTTTCGTATTATAAACAAAGGACGTGAAGTTGCTTGTCATTTGGATAATGGGAAAATTATAGTCAAAAATAAGCTTGATAGAGATGAGTGGACAATTATAAAGTTAAGTGAAATCAGTGAAGAGGATGCTTTAAAAAAACTACAAGGAATTTTGAGGTTAAGTGTAGAACTTGATGTTTTAGGATTAGAAAAAGGATATCATTCTTGGCAAACAATCTTGATCGATGTTATTCAGACAGATAAAGAAGGCAGAGAAGTTGGTGCAAATGATGAGGTTAGGCTTCCTATTCAAACTCAAGTAACAGTTAATAACTATTGTGGTGTTTTCGAAAATGAATTTATCCTAAATAAAAATACTAAAAAGTTAGAAATAATTTTAAAACTTGCAGGTTGTCCAGATTATGATAGACACAAAAAGGGAATCAGTTTTGATTCTTTAGAATTAAAAAAACTATCTCTAATAAAAGGCAGTGGGGTTATCGATTACAAAAAAATATTAAGTACCATTCCTGATAATGTAAGGCAAATTATAAATAGAAATGGAGAACAATATATACACATGCCGCAAGGGCAAGGTGAAGCTATCTTTTTTGGCGAACGCTTTTACTCAATAAATAGAGAGTCTTCTTCTGGAACTACTGTTGAATATGATATAAAAAGTGGGGCTACTTATGGAGGGATATATACCAACTTAATAGATGTTACAGAAATTGAAGAATTAGAACTCGCAGCAGAGTGGATAGGCTTGCTTGAAAAACATGGGAACCCTCCTAATTGGGCATCAAATGCTATAGAGATTGCTTATTATGATCAAAATGGCAATATCGTCTATGCGGCAGATTATGGATCAGATAGATATCCTAATATTCGTTTAGATCCCAATATTAAACAAGTACAGATCCACAAAGACTTTTTTGTTGTTCCACATGCTAGAGGTGCTAAGTATGCTCAAATCAAGATGCACATTGTTCGTTTATTTGATGTTAAGAAAAATTCTTACGATGATGAGAATTTTTTTACTGGGAAGAGTCTTATGTCGAAAATTATATTTAGACCTTCTTTAAAAATAAAAAATGTTGCTAACTTTGCGCCCTATAATGGATCCTTCTATAAGCATCGTTCTGGAAGAGCTTTGAACTGGAGTGTCGATGGAGTGAAGGTAGAAGAGGACCTCAATACAGAAGTTCGTAGAATTATTTTTGAAAATGTTGATAAAACATGGGGCTCTTTGAAAACTGATTTTGTGGTTCCAGAAGAAGCTATAGCCCTGAGAGGGAAGTTAAATATTGATATTCAAAAAATGCAAACAGGATTGGAACAATATCAAGGATTTGGTTTGTTTTTAGAAGCAGATGTTGTTGATGATAAGGGAAATACCTTTCATTATATGGGGATTCCTGTTTTTCAAAAGGTGGAGGATCGTTTAATTCGTTTCGATCGTATTCCTGTTCCTTATAAAGGCAATATAGAGTATTTTATTCCTCTTTATCATGAAAAATTAAAAATTCATAAACTTGTTTGGCAGCTTGCTTTAGCTGGAAAGGGAAAAGTATTTTTATACCCTATTGATAAAACTAGTGATAGCATTATTGATATAGAATTCTTGACTTCTGAAGATATCCCCAATAACCCTGCATTTTGGAGTCAGTATAGTTTAACAGAAACAGGTCCTAATAGCTTTTCTTTTCAAAAACATTATAGATTAAACATTGATAATCGTGATTATTATTATGATTGCGCAGAGAGTTTAAATGATCATTTAACCGGTTATTTGCATAAAGAAATGTTTATCACTGATGAATTAAAGAAATTAAAAGTAAACCAAGAAAAAACTTTTGGGAAAGCTAAAGTTCACACTCTACCCAGCTATGCTAGAGTCGATACTGAATATATTTTACCAGATGATCCTTACATATATGTTTATTTTAAATTAGAAGGTGATGAGCAAACTTCTAGATTTAATTTTAAACCTGTGTTGCTAGATAAAGATGGCAATGTGCTAGAGATTCCTAGTTTGTTTCGCAACGGAAACACTTGGGAATACAACCCTCACAATAAAGATGTTTTTGACCTAAAGGAAAAAACATACGAAATAGTTGTTCCTATAAATAAGCAAGATTTTGAGGCGAATCGTGTGCGCTTGACTTTTGGTGGAAATCAAGGAGAAGTTAAATTTTATGACTTAAAAATTTCTTCTTTAAGAAAGATCACACATAAAGAAACCCTAACGGCAGATAATATAAAAGATAAGTATACCTTTTCTATTGATAAAAGCACCTTGTCTAAAGTTTTTATACAGCAAGCTGTAGATGAAATTCCTTTTGCTCGTTTGGATAAAATAGAAAAAGAGTTTTTAGATGGGAGTGAAATGCAGTTTCTTTCTGACTATAGCCCAATAATTACACCCTTAAGTGTTTGGTATGATTCATCTTTGAGAAAAAGAGACCAAGAAATAAGAGATAGCATACAAAAAGGTAAAGTTTCCTATAAAAAAGGATCCTGGTATTGCAAAGATGACAAAGAATTCCAACAGGTGGGCTTTACAATTGTAGGAGAGAACTTCAATAAGTGGTATGATATTCGCCGCAAAGAATTCAAAACGAAAGAGCGTTATAACCCTTATTGGGCAAGGTATTTAACTAATGAGGAGAGAAAAGAATTAAAGAAGATAATGAAGTTCAATGACTATATAAAGATGTTCATTAAATCTCAAGCGAAACTCTGGAAAAGAATGGGAATTAATACTATTAGAGTCCACCAAATTTTTTCAAACTGGTCAAACTTGGATCCTGCAGAACTTCGATTAACAGTTTCTCTTTTGAAAGTTTTGCAAAAAGAAGAAAGATTTTTAATTATTTTCGATTTGTTGCCAAATCCTGATTTTGCCAGTAAATTTTTTACAAGGACCTTCAAGCGCAAATTACATGCTAAAGATTTTGCTGATAATACAGATTTATTTAAAGCTGTTATTGTATTACCTGATGTATATGATGAATATGTAAAACCTGCGATTCGTAATATCTTAGAGATGTTTTATCTTTATGATTTTTGGCCTAACTCCTTATCCTTTTTAAATGAGACAGGTCTAGTTCATGGTTTTTGGACGATAGATAAAAACAACAATCAAGCTAATCCCTACTTTTCAAAGCTGTATCATTACTATTATGAGCGATATTTGAAGCTTTTACCCTCTTATCCTAAGACCAATGAATTTATAGAAAAAGCTTATCCTTTGATACAGGTCAATATAGAGTCCATAAAACTCAAAAAATTACTTGCTGATTTGGAAACGATCAGTAGTATGTTAAAGGATAAAAAACGCGTTAAAGATAATTCCGCATATGTTTATTACAATTTGTTATGGGATGGAGAAGTTCGTAAATATGGGACTTATTTTCAAGAATTAAAAGCAGTAAAAGAAGCCATCAGGCCTTTAATCGTTAATCCTGCGACCTTGTCTTATTATGACAATATTCCTAATGTCATGGTGACAATCGATTCCAAGATAAAGAAATTAAAAAAAGTAATAGAAAATAAACAAGTAGAAAACATGGGAAATCTAGAGGCAATTCTAGATGATCAATATCTAGATATTGAATTATTGTTACTTAAAGCCGCTATTTTTGAAGAGAAAATGCCAGCAGATTATAAAATACCCAAAGATATTGCTTTAACCTATATTGATACTTTTGACAATTTAAATAAGCAACAGAGACTACAAGCCTTTTTTACCTCTTTTTTGTTGCAAGTTTCTGCTGCAAGAGAAGTAAAATCCTATATTGATGACAAGACAACGGATAAGAATTATACCATGGGGTTAAATAATGATTATATCCGTGATGCTTTTTCATTGTTAGCAAATGCTTATTTGTTCTCTCATAGTAATGATTACGAGTTGCGTTTTAATAAATATACTCACCATCCTGTTGGTGGTCATAGCTTGCAAGTTCATTCAGGGCATGGCAATGTTTTTGATGATGATTCCAATATTGATTTAAATTTTAATTTGTTTAATCTTCTTTTACCGTTAGGGTATTCTGCTAGGCTATCAGAAACTAATTATACCTATGCAGGAGATGATCGTTCTGGTCAAGGGAATTGGACAGTATTGGATTATCTAAAAATGATTGCTAAAGGCCATCATATTCTATTTTTTCATATGGGTTTAAACAATGTAGATAAACCACTAATAGATGATTATTTTAATGGCGGGAATAGGCCATTTAAGGTTAATGCTATGGCTATACTTGGGGCAGTGGCCATGGCCAAACAGCTTGATCCAGACTTTATAAAGGTATCAGACTTTAAATATGATCGTTTTAATCAGAAAATCACTCTTAGTGCACCCAAAATATCTGCTATAGCTGGGACTTTTTTAGGGAACAAAGCTTTGTCTACACAAACAGGAGATTTTGCTTTTACCTATAAAGGAAAACGTGACGTTGTAGATATGACTATAATTAAATTGCAATTAGAAAAAGATATTTATATTGATTTTTATGGGATCGAAAGGAACTGGCAGCAGCAAAATCGTCCTAACAACCCAAACCTTATTAAATATTTTGGAGTTCCCCCTGTCTTGTATCAAACACCTCAAGGTGTCTTAAAAATGAAATTGCCTGAAGATGGTTATGAAGATATGAATTTAGTAGGATTTACGCCATCAAAAGAAAAAATACAGATTCCTAGAGAAGCTTATTATATAGAAGATGGATTTTTAATTCTTGATACTACACAAGTAGAAGCGGTGGTATCCAGTTATAAAATACACTGTATAAACTGAGGTAATATGATGACAAATATAAAAGTAGAGCTATTAGGTAGCTTTGGAAGCGATAGAG
>Ga0272440_1004059_pt1 | contig 10634 bp, 8 predicted proteins | sample SSMMMBAug17_FD_192440 | JGI IMG/M metagenome (GOLD analysis project Ga0272440, IMG submission 192440) | Marine sediment archaeal communities from Little Sippewissett salt marsh, Falmouth, MA, United States - SSM-MMB-Aug17 | ecosystem: Environmental > Aquatic > Marine > Wetlands > Sediment ... | reverse complement strand
TTATAAGGTGCATCAGACAAATTATTTAATGCAATTATGGGAAACAGCTCAAATATTGGAGAATTACTGTGATACACCCCTGAATATCTGGTTTCATGATATTTAAACTTTTTTAATGTTGATTTCCATGGTGTTTTTGATGAAACAAGAAAGCATTTTAAATTACTTTTTTTCTTTAATTTATGCTGAATTTTATAAAATTTATAGTATCCGGAAATCTGGCAAATGGCATCTTCGTTGATCGACTCTGTAAATTTCAATTCAATCAGTACATGTTTTGCACGCGTTTGCCTGATACCATCTGGAAGATATTTTAACTGATCTTTCGTCCACTTTGCGTCTGAACGTCTGATAATAACAATATCGGCCTCAGGTAGTTTTTTCATCACTGGAACATCAGTTTCTACGTCAAGACCAGTGGGAATTAAGGATACTTTAAATAAATTTCCAAACCAGTCGTGCCATGGCGTTTTAGGTTTAAAGATTTTTTCTGTTTCTTCAATTTTCTGTTTCTTCAATTTTCTGTTTCCCTCTCCAATCATATGCACAGCTTAATTTTACGATAATATTTAAATAAAATTATATCATATGCTTTTATTTTATGTCAAACAGCAATTCACTTATAATTGAATGTTGTGTCTTTTAGTATACAAGGAAACAACCCATATGAACAATCAAGCCAAGGGTCATGGGTTGCGGCTCCCTAAAGGCTTGCTTATTCTGACGGCAATGGGGCGAACCTTTTTTTCACCCTCCGAACGAAAACCAAAAAGGTACCTAAATATAAAAACGTGAACATCGTGTAAAATAATTGTGACTTGAAAAAATCTTTTTATAAGATATTCATTGCTTGGCAATATTTTTGCATTTTTTGTTTATATTTAAAACTGTAATCTTAAGAGAATAATGATTGGTCGTAAACAAATAATTTTGATTATTTCACTTTTCCTGTTGATCATTCAGATATCCTGTAACAAGAATAATTCATCAAACATACATCTGGCTTTAGTAGCCCCTTTGTCGGGAGAATCATCTTCTGTTGGCAAGGCATATTTGAATGGCGTTCGCATGGTGCTTGATGAAATAAACCAGCAGGGTGGGTTAAATGGTAAGCAGATAGTACTGGATACCTATGATGATCAAAATAAGCATCAACTTGCCACCAAAAGAGCTCAGGAAATTGTTCAACAAAAAAGGGCAGTGGGTGTTATTGGTCATCACTTCAGTTCATGTTCAATTGCTGGCGGGGCTGTTTATAAACAATATGGTATTCCTGCAATTTCACCAACCTCAACGAATATCAATGTTACATTGAACAATCCCTGGTATTTCAGGGTAACATTTAATGATAATTATCAGGCGCGATTCCTTGCCAATTATGCTGTCAAAATACTACAAAAAAAACAATTCATTTTGATTCGTGAATCACAGGCATATGGTTCATATTTATCTGAAATATTTGAACAAAAAGTAAATCGCCTTCAATGTGTTTTTCACGAAAAGCATACGTTTAATACACAAAACAGTTCAATTGATGAGCAATTACTAAAGATTGTTCAATCAATACATCAAAAACATTATTCTGAAAATGATGGATTAATCTTTATTGCTTCACATGTTGCTGAAGGAATCAAGCTGATCAAATTAATTCGAGAACATAACATGCATCATGTCATTTTACTTCCAGATGCTTTTGCAGGGAAATCTTTTGTTCGAAAAATTATATCATTGCCATTGGAAAAAATGAGTCCCGGTTATTATACCAATAATATCTATGTCGCATCTCCATTTATTTATGACATTGCAAACAAATTTGCACAAATCTTTAAGCAAAAATACACTAAAATATATGGCGATTCACCTGACTGGCGTGCTGCTTTTGCTTATGATGCTACAAAAACAATGATTTATGCAATTCAAAAATCCCAAATATCTGGTGCCAGGGATGTTTTAAAACAAGAACGAAAAATAATTCGTGATTTCCTTTTATCAATGAATGATAGAACAAGGGGGCTTGATGGCTTGACCGGTTTGACCTGGTTCGACACAAATGGCGACAATGCGAAAGTGCTTTCTATTGGAAGATTTTATCAACAACATCTTGTTTCTGCATCCACACAACTGAAAGTTGTCAATCGATCTTATTCTGAGAAAACCATTCAAAAAAAAATATCTGATCAATCCATCGTTGTCATTGATGGTCAGTACATGAATCGTACGAATATTATAAATACTGGCATCCATATTAATTCTATTGAAGAAGTTGATTACAGCAATCAAACCCATCTCCTAGATTTTTATATCTGGTTTAAATACAAAGCAAAGATTGATGTGAACGATATCTATTTTTTGAATGCCAAAGGCCCTGTCGTATTGGGGAAACCCATACAGAATGAAGCGGTAAATGGGGAATATTATGAAATGTATCATGCAAAAGGTAAATTTGGATTGAATACTGCTGAAATGTTTGCAGAAGCTGGCAGCAACATGCTGGGTTTTTCATTTCATCATATACAAAAAACTGTGAAAAATCTTGTTTATGTCAGTGATATCAGCGGAATGAATAATACCACAGATCAAATCATGATAGAACATTTGAACCATTCTCTGCCGATTATTTCAAGTTCAGGTTATGTCGTACAAAAACTAATATATTTTTCAGATATTGTTTATAAAAATATTTTTGGAAATCCAAAATACCTTTCAGATATTGAGAATGGTGGCGTTGCATTTTCATGCTACAATTTTTTCATTCGTATCAGTGAAAAAAAAGTATCATTTCGACGAATTTCCTGGAATTTTTATCTAAACTTATTGTTCAGTGTCGCTCCAATATTAATAATAATCATAATGATTATTTTTTTTAAGTCGTTTATAATGAATTATCCAAGAATGAGCTGGTTGCTTCAGTTCTTTTTTAGCTTTATAATATTGATATATAGTGAACCTCTTTTTTTAACATATTTTGGAAATAATGAGAATTTAAGCTATTTTTCAACAATCAAACTTGTATATGATATACTTTGGTGGATTGTACCTGCAACACTGATCAATCTAGCTGTTAAGAGATTCATCTGGGCCCCCCTTGAACAAAAAACAAATCGAAATATTCCAAAAATTGTTACCAATTCAGTAATATTTTTCGTGTATTTACTGACAGTTTTTGGAATTATAGCCTATGTTTTCGATCAAAAACTGACAAGCCTGCTGGCAACATCAGGCGTGCTGGCAATGATTATTGGACTTGCCATCCAGGTGAATATCACCAATATTTTTTCAGGTATTGTTATTAATATTGAACAGCCTTTTCGCGTTGGTGACTGGATAAAAATTGACCATAAATATAAAGGGAAGGTGATCGATATCACCTGGCGAACAACCCGAATTCTTACACAGCAAGGAAATATATTATGTTTCCCAAATAGTTACACATCTGAATCCCCAATAAATAATTACTGCTATCCAGATCAACATATTTGGGTGAAGGTAATTATTCATGTCAACCCGACATATTCACCTGAAAAGATCAAAAAAATATGTATGGATGCGATGCTTTCTATCGATGGATTGGAAAAAAATTCTGAGCCATTGATACGCTTTCAACTCAGTAATTGGTCAGCAGATTACATCCTTTTGTTCTGTATTAATGATTACGAAAAGAAAATGCTATACAAAAGTGAGGTTTATGAACGTATCTGGATTCATCTTAATCGAATTGGTATTGAACCCGCGATTCAAAGACAGGAAGTCCATATGTTCAAGGGTGTGAAGGATCGTGGTGAAGAAGCGCTTAGCCCATTATCTATTCTCAATGAAATCGATATTTTCAAGTCTTTTACTGATGAGATCAAGCAAAATTTGTCTCAAAAAATGCGTCAGCAGTTGTATCAACCAGATGATATTATTATTCAGCAAGGCGATCAGGGTGATTCATTGTTTATTATTGTTGAAGGATCTGTTAGTGTTCGCATTCTTATTGATGAAAAGCAGGTTGAAGTGGACAGAATGGGAGCCAGTTCTTTTTTTGGAGAAATGGCGTTGTTGACAGGTGAACCAAGAAATGCGAGTATTATCGCCATAACGAACTGCATTCTTTATGAAATAACACAATGCGATATTGCACCATTATTTAACGAGTACCCTGAAATTGCAGAAATATTATGCAATGAATTGACACGGCGAACAGTGAATCGAAAAAAGAAAAAAGATAAGTACAACTCTGAAAAAATTGATAAAGAGGCCTTGAGTAATTCTATTCTTACTAGAATTACCAGTTATTTTGGTCTGAGAAAAAATGGACAAAGAATTGAAAATGCTTGTGTTGATAATGACATGGAAACATAGGAAAGGAATGATAACAGAGATGATTCTCACCCAATCAATCATCAATAAAATTTTCACAATTTCAGATTAAAAACTTCTTTTCATTGATCATACAAATAATATTTGATATGAGATCAATAAAAAAGATTATTATGTATTTGAAATGCACTACCAGGGAGAACAAATGAAAATAGCACTCGCTCAAATTAATCCGACAATTGGCGCGTTTGATCAGAATCAGTCGAAAATTTTGAGTATGATTGATCAAGCCAAAAAACAAGCCTGTGATCTGATCGTTTTTAGTGAAATGGTTTTAACCGGTTATCCTCCAAGAGATGTTTTAGAAAAGTACGATTTTGTTGCAAGACAACCTTTGATATCACTGATTCAAAATGTTCGCGGCATTGGCGTGATTTGTGGGTATGTCGAGTCTTCAAATGATCAGCTATTTAATGCTGCTGTTTTGTTCGAAGATGGGGTAATTATTCATCAAGTGCGTAAGCGTCTATTACCAGTATATGATGTTTTTGATGAACAGCGTTATTTTCAGCCTGGAAATACGTGTGACATTATTACCTATAAGAACTATCAATTGGGTTTAACAATATGCGAAGATATTTGGAATGATGAAGATTTCTTCGGCAAAAGCACCTATCCCTCCGATCCAGTTAAAGAAATGATTCGTAAAGGTTCTAATTTATTGATTAATATTTCAGCTTCTCCCTTTCAATTGGGAAAAAGTGGTTTCAAAAAAAGCCTGCTTCAATCATTAAGTAAAAAATATGGTGTGCCGCTTGTTTATGTCAATCAGGTGGGTGGAAATGACAGTATCATTTTTGATGGCAGCAGCGTTGTTTATGATGGTAGTGGATGTATTGTCGCGCAGGCTCGTGATTTTGAGGAAGATTTTATTACGTATGACACGACATCAAATGAAGGTTTGTGTCATGATGTTTCAAAATCAGATGAAGAAGCTGTTCTTAAAGCCCTCGTACTGGGTACACGTGATTATGTTCACAAATGTGGTTTTCAAAAAGTAATTATTGGTTTAAGTGGGGGGATTGACTCTGCCCTTACAGCATCCATTGCTGTTAAAGCCCTTGGTAAAGAAAATGTAAGAACTATTTATATGCCCTCATCATATACATCCAGTGATAATGATATTGATACCAGGCAATTGGCAGAAAATTTTGACATTGATCGCGCAATTGTTCCCATTGATTCTGTTTTCGATCATTTTTTAGAAAATATGCCTGATGATTTCAACCGCAACAATCATGGATTGGCTGAACAGAACCTTCAAGCACGTATTCGTGGGACAATTCTAATGGCATTTTCAAATAAATACAATGCCCTTTTATTAACAACTGGCAATAAATCTGAATTGGCGGTTGGATATTGTACCTTGTATGGTGATATGAATGGCGCGCTTGCAGTCATTTCTGATTTACCCAAAACAATGGTGTATGCAATATCTAAATACATTAATAAAGATCAGGAATTTATCCCAAAACGTATCATTGAAAAAGTCCCAAGTGCTGAATTAAAACCCGATCAGAAAGATCAGGATGACCTTCCGGACTATGAAAGTCTGGATATCATCTTAAAAGCCTATATTGAAGATCATAAATCCATTGATCAAATTGTCAAAATGGGTTTTAATCAATCATTGGTTACAGATATTATTCAGCGTATCAACAAAAATGAATACAAGCGCCAACAGGCGCCTCCCGGGCTGAAAGTGACATCAAAGGCTTTTGGGTATGGACGACGATATCCAATAGCGCATAAAGCACATCTTTACCTTTAAACACGCATCAAATAAACTATTTAGCACCTACTCTGCGAAACAACCTTTTTTACAAAAAAAGAGTTACGTTTTTATTGTGAAAAATCTGATGTTCACACATTTAGATGTGCAGGATACGCCTTGTGTGCCAGCAGTTTTGTTCGGAGGTCGAACATAAGGTTCCCTCAACATTGGTTTGGGATATCGGTTGGATTTCGATTATACGATATACCTAAAAATTTATGACCGCTTACTTATCTGTAAACAATTCTGTCTGGCCGGAATCTGGAATAGGCCTGAGTACACAGGGTAAAAAATAATAGGGTCAGACGAGCCGGCTTGGGAAAATATTTTTTCAATCATTCCTTGGTACATCAAAGCCAATTATTTTCTTTTTTTGAGCAGATAACAGTTGTTCAGTATTACATTCTTGACTAAATTCAAAAATTATGTAAATCATGTATGTATATGATGATCCTTTAACTTTAGTTTTCATGGCATCGTTATTATCCTAAAAGGACAAGATAAAAAAGCCCAGGGTAAACCCGGGTAAACCCCATAGCCGTCAGGCTAAGGCAAACTCGCTCTGATGCTCGTTCCCAGGCTCTGCCTGGGAACGTTTTCCGAGGTGGCTCTGCCACCTACGAACTGAACAGGCGGCAGAGCAGCCAAGAACACGTTCCCAGGCAGAGCCTGGGAACGAGCACCGGAGCGAGTTTGCCTTAGCCTGACGGCTATGGGGTTTACCCCTACAAATAAAAGGAGATAAAAATGGCAGTCAACAAAGAACTTTTGGATATTCTGGTTTGTCCCAAATGTAAAGGGGATTTGAAATTGAATGACACTCAAAGTGCCCTGATCTGTTATAAATGCAAGCTCATGTACGAAATTAAGGATGATATTCCCATTATGTTAATTGATGAAGCAACACCCATTTAAAAAATGAGCATTCCCCAGCAAATAACGCCTGCCTGCCTGGTTGTGGGCATGTTTATGAAAGATCAATCACTTTTTGAGCAGGTTGTCAAATCATTAACAAAACAATTTGGTACCATAGCTTTGGTGAGTCGATGGTTTAACTTTAATTATACATCTTATTATGAAAAAGAAATGGGGGGCCCCTTGTTTCGTCGAATGATTTCATACAATGACCTGATCGATCCCTCCCAATTACCAGAAATTAAACTGATAACAAATCAAATAGAATTGCAATTTTCAAATAATGATAATCGAACCATTAACATTGATCCCGGGTATATAGTTCCTGAACGTTTTGTTCTGGCAACTGGTAAAAATTATACCCATCGCATATATTTAGATAAAGGCATTTTTGCAGACTTAACCTTGATATTTCAAAAAGGGCAATTCCAAAAACTGCCCTGGACGTATCCAGATTACGCTGCTAATAATGTTAAATTTTTTTTGAACAATGTTCGTAAACATTACTTAACAATGAGAGAAACAAAATGTTTAACAGTATGACAGCCTTTGCAAGGGCAGAAAAAAGCACGGATACAATTCAGGTTATCGTAGAAATCCGCAGTTTAAATAGTAAGAATCTTGATTTGGTTCTTCGGCTGGCGCCAACTTATTTTATCTTTGAAGATAAAATAAAAGCAATGATTAAAAAATCTCTAAATCGCGGTCGTATTGAAACAATGATATCCATTCATGAGAATACTGAAACACAGGATCGTTTTGAAGCCGATTTAGATCGTGCAACAGAATACATTCATGTGCTTAAGCAGGTCATTGATCATTTTCAATTAAAACATTCCATCGGGTTAAGAGATATCATGAAAGCGGGCAACATTATTAAGCCACTCGAAAAAGAGAACGATTTGGAAGCTGTAGAACCCCTTGTGTTGGAATGTCTTAAAAGTGCAATTGATGATATCTGTTCCATGCGCGCTACTGAAGGAAAATCGCTATTTTTTGATATTGATCATCGTTTGAATGATATTGTTCTTTCTTTGGAAAAAATTAAAGCCCTTGCCAGTGATCAACTGGATTATTATTATCAAAAACTTCATGAACGAATAAACAACCTCACCCATAACATGATTGATATTGATCCGGTTCGGATTTCTCAGGAAGCGGCTATACTTGCTGACCGAAGTGACGTTTCCGAGGAAATTACACGTCTGGAAAGCCATATTCAGCAGTTCAGGAACCTCATGAATGAAAATGAGCCAGTTGGCAGAAAACTAAATTTTTTGCTTCAAGAAATCGGAAGGGAATTAAACACAGTTGGCTCTAAATCCGGAAGTGCAGAAATCTCCAAAATTATTGTTAATCTAAAATCAGAACATGAAAAAATCAGAGAGCAGATTCAAAATATTGAATAACAATGATATCATATGATGCCTGTTAAAGCATTATTCGCAAGAAAAAATATGCATTTAATATTTTAAGGAATTAAATATGGAACAAAGCCTTTTAAATGTTGGATTTAGTAATACGATAGTTTGTGATCGCGTGGTATCTATCCTTTCTCCCAATACAGCGCCTATGAAACGTTTGAAAGATGAAGCGCGAGATGAGCGACGATTAATTGATGCAACTCATGGACGAAAAACGCGTTCAATGATCGTCACAGATAGTAACCATCTCATTCTTTCTGCCATACAACCAGAAACCATATCTCAACGATTTGAAACCAGTAGAGGCAACGAGAATCCAATTAAATTAATTGATAAAGGGCAATAGAGATAAGGTGATATATGAAAGGTAGACTTTTTATCATATCAGCACCATCAGGTGCTGGAAAATCAACCTTATGTAAAATATTACGCAAACATTACCCAGATATTCAGTATTCTGTATCATATACGACCAGAAAACCCAGATGCAGCGAGTGTGATGGCATTGATTACAATTTTATTTCGTGTGATGAATTCAAAAAGGGAATTCTAACCAATCAATGGGCCGAATGGGCATGTGTTCACGATAATTATTATGGGACATCTAAAGAACTGATTGAATCATATCTCGCCACTGGAAAAGATGTGTTACTTGAAATTGATGTTCAGGGCATGAAACAGATCGTTGAAAAATTTCCCAATGCCATTACAATTTTTATTAAACCACCATCTTTAGAGATTTTAAGACAACGCCTGGAAGACCGCGGGACGGATTCAACTGATGTTATTGAAAAACGCTTGAAAAATGCGCAAGAAGAAATGGCGTTTGAACATTTATATAAAATAAGTATCGTTAATGATGATTTAGAAATTGCTTGCCAAAAATTAATTGCATTGTTTACAAAAGACGATTCCTGATGAACCAGAAAACTCGCCAATTATGTCACATTTGTCCTCGAAGATGCCTGATTCTATCATCAACCACAAAAGGTTTTTGTAACATTCCGCCAGGTATTATTCTTTCTTCAGCACAGGCACATTATGGTGAAGAGCCAATTTTTTCAAAAAATGGAGTGGGCAATTTCTTTTTTACATCATGCAATATGTCTTGTGTATATTGTCAGAATTATCAAATTAGTCAGCTCAATCAAGGACAACCTATCAATGAATCCGCTTTTATCGACAAGATGTTTGCGTTACAAGAACAAAAATGTGCTTATATTGGGCTTGTTTCTCCCAGCCACCAATCTCCCTGGATTCGTTCCGCTGTCAAAAAAGCAATCAATGAAGGGTTCAATACTCCCATTATTTATAACAGTTCAGCTTATGACGATATTGAGCAGATAAAAAAATGGGATGGCATCATTGATATTTACTTACCAGATATCCGGTACTCAGATAATTACCTGGCAAAACGCTATTCTGGTGTTTCTCAATACGTTGAAATTTCTCGCGATGCGATTACCGAAATGTATCGGCAAGTTGGAAATCCGAAACTTGATGCCAATGATCATATTATTTCAGGCTTATGGGTCCGCCATCTGGTTTTGCCCAATGGATTATCAGGTTCATGGGAATCATTGTGTTTTTTAGCGCTGGAAATATCACAAAAGATTGGACTATCGCTCATGGCACAATACAATCCTTTATATCATGCAAATCAGTTCCCTGAATTATCACGTTGCATCACAAAAAAAGAATATGATGTTGTCGTGGATATGGTTAATAAGCTGGGCTTTGAAAAGGTCATTTTTCAGAATGTCAAAAGCTCTCCAGAAAATTATGTACCAGATTTTGATTTAATCAATCCTTTTATTAAAAATCATTGACAATTTTTTTTTAATAAGCTATATTTTTTATTTTTATAAGGAAAGCTCAGAACATAACTTCCCCATTTTGAATTATGATTTGGCGCTCAAATCATAAGATTTGATCATCTCGCATCTAATAATAGGGGCGCCAGCCTTTCAAAAAGGGGGGAATTATTTTTCGAGCTTATCAGAGTATACAGTGCGTATGTAAAGGTTAGGGGAATTCTTTTATTTCGGTTTTTGGTTTTAGTGATTGAGCGAAATTATTATGTTTACCTTCGAACAAAAACCGGTATCAAACATATTTCCGAGAAAATCAGATGCCTGCATTGGTTTCTGACATCGATT
>Ga0272440_1004058_pt1 | contig 10635 bp, 8 predicted proteins | sample SSMMMBAug17_FD_192440 | JGI IMG/M metagenome (GOLD analysis project Ga0272440, IMG submission 192440) | Marine sediment archaeal communities from Little Sippewissett salt marsh, Falmouth, MA, United States - SSM-MMB-Aug17 | ecosystem: Environmental > Aquatic > Marine > Wetlands > Sediment ... | reverse complement strand
AAGACACTTCAAACAAGACCTCAGTATTCACAACAGGCTGAAACGTTTTGTGGAGTTTATTAAAATGAAAAAAAATTTCTCTTTTTCCATTATGGATAAACCCATAAGTTCCATGTAAAGATTTAATTATTCCGCTTCCAATTTCTCTGATACTCGCACAACGCGCACAAACATACTGGTTATTTCCCAGACCACTTTTTCGAAAATTAATCATGACAGGTTCAATATCCATGTCTGCATGATGAATACAAATAACTTTCATAAACGCCTCCTAAAGTGCGATTTCCGGGCATAAAAAATGCCCGGAAATGAATTACTAGGTCTAAAGAACTTTTTTAAAGAGAGATCACAGGTACATCCATTGTCAATGACTTAAGCTTAAGCATATGCTGATTGATCCACTGGCTGTTTATTTTTGATAACAGTGTGTTAAAAGATTGATTCGCAGTATATGCTTTATCAATGGCCAAAATAATCTTTTTATCTTCTTTCAATTTCAAGGCTTCTTCATACAATTTCAAAGATTGTTCTGTCTCCTGGACATGTTCTTCCGAATTTGCCATGTGAAAGTCAAGATCACCGCGTTTTTGATTGCACTCGTTTAACAATGAATCCAATTTTTGATTGACAATCCCCTGTGTTGCAGTGTAGCTTTTTACGATTTCTTCGATATCATGAAGGATTTTGTCTGTATGACGCATTTCATCAATGCTTATTGATGAGACAGCTTTTGTTTCAAGCTCTAATACTGAACGTTTGTATTCATTTAATTTATCATGAAAAATTTTTTCAATTTGAAAATAATTTTCATAAGCCTTTTGTGCATCACCAAGATTGATTTCTTCTAAAATAAAGGTTTCTGTTTGCATATTACCTCCTGAAATGGTTAATGGTTATTTGTGCTTTATGCCTTATAATTATAATAAACGCTTAAAGAAGAAAAAATTTGCACAAAAAATGGATGTTATTTAAATATTTTGTTCAGATGTTTTTTTTTGCTAAAATAGTATTTCAAAAATTTGATCATGTAATTTGTAATATTTAAAGGAGGTGATTATGTGGAATAATTTTGAAAATATGCCTAAACGTAAGGCCATGAGAAAACAAAAAAACATAATCAAGGAAAACACATACAAGGCTTTAATAAACAAGCCTGGTATTAATATTGATAGAGGAAGCGTTTATTTAGTATCCAATAAAACATGGAATATTCCAATCAATATGAATTTTGGAAAAAGGCATCCAGGGGTTGTCCTCAAGCAGAATCGTTATCATCGGGTTATTGCATGTAAAGGCACAGACTTAAAAAATGTATTGCTTGAGTGGAATAAGGCTTATACGATTATAAAACCAGATGATCAAAATGGACTGATAAAAGAGACCGCTTTCTTTAATACACCAAAGGAAATCAGTACAGTTGCATTGGAATCAGAAAAATATGCAGGCACGATTGGTGATAAAGATTACACCATTCTCATGAATAATTGTAGAACGTTTCAGAATATCTGAAATAAAGTTACATTGAAAAGGTCATATAAAATATTCCCTATTAATAATTATTATAATTTTTTCAATATATGCCAGTAACAGCTTAATATTTGTACAAGCTTTAGAGCCTTTATCTAACTTTAATTCATTGATCGGTTTATTTATATATTGCTCTAAAGAAGCATTAAACAATAACAAATATATATGATACCCTTTTATTACAAGGGAAACATTGCATTGAAAATGTTTCTCTATTTCGTTTATTATATCAAAAACTACTTTGTTAAATGTTTTTTTTGATAATTTTTTATCAAAAAAATAAATATCATATTTTTCATAATTAAATTTTGTTATATCTGTTTCGTAATCTAAATTCTGTTTAATACTTTTTAGTGAGAAATCATCACAGTCTTCTTCTTTTGGGATTATAATAAGCTTGCTGTTTAATAAATTGTTCATGCGAACATAAAAAAATATTCCTTCAAATACTGTATCATCGTCTTCACCAACAGTCCAATCGATATCTGATATCTTAAATGGTCGATCAATCATAATACCTGTCATTAAATTTGAACCGTTGTACTGGCAATCATGATAATCATTATAGTAACCATCTTCAAATTCGTAATAGTCAAAAATGGATGATTTTTCTAATATTTTTATTCGTATAAAATTATCCATATTATATTTGATTGAATATCCGATATTTTTTTCTGATATTAGAGTGGAAATAAATGTTTTCTTCTCAAATTTTTTCTTCCAGGATACACCAATCCTTAATAAGTAACAAATTAAAGAAAACAAAAAAAATGCCAATACATATCTATAAAATTGAAAACATAAGAAAGGTACCGATGGCATTAATTTTCTAAATGTTTCTGAACCAAACAGCAAGACAAACATCAATACATCAATGGTAATAATGCCAATAAATATTAAAAGTGGGATAATAAGCACCCTATTCCAAAAAGCAAGACTCTGATCCCTGAGTTCTTCATTATTTTCAGGTATTTTTCTAAAAAATAAATATTCTGTTATTATAGAAATGTTTTCCCCATATTTATATGCGGATTCAGCTATAAACATAGCAAAAAAAATAGCAACGATAAGCATACCAATATTGATATAAAAATGTATTGGTGCATTGAACCGATATAGGCAAAACATCATAAATGCAAATAAAGCAAAAAATAATTTGATTGAGTCTTTCATTTAACCTCCATTTAATCATTGATATTGATAAATTAAATAATAAAAATACGGTCGTCGGGAAAAGAATTGCCTGTCAGATTTAATTAGGTTAACCGATAATAGATATTATAAAAAATTACGCACGATGCTACTCATAAAGAATATGAGACAAACATTGTTTTAAATTTTGAGCTAAAAAATTGATATTTAATTAATTATCATGATGAATAATATGAAAAACATTGATAATGCAAATATTATTATGTATGCACATACGATTTTTAAACATTTAGTGTATATAAAATTCATATAATTCAAATTATAAATCAAAAAAACAAAAAAAATGCAAAAAAAAAATTAATTTAGCGTTAATCATAATTATCACACATATTAAATCACACAGGTTTAATTTATTTTGCTTTTATTTTGTCATTTGATTGTTCAAATAATATGGATAATCTTAAAAAACTTACCAATTGTTTACGTGGCATTTTTAACTCAGATTATTCAGGAATATATCCCTTTCCACTGATGAGTTAGTTTATATGTTTATGTTTATAGGAGAGCAAAATGCAGAAAAAAACGCAAGACCAATTTAATCAAGAAGCATATTTTTTAATAATCAAAATGATCAAAAGTCGCTCAAAAAAATATCGCTCTTTTTTAGAACAAATGACACTCACGAAGGATAGCGATAGCGATGCAATAGATATATTAATATCGGATTTTTATGCAGATGTGTTTCTAAAAAACATTAATAATTTTTATGAAACATGGTGTGTTCAGTCTGATCAGTTTATACCTTTTTTGTCAAAATCAATAACTTTATTTTTTATAAGTAAACATCGGAGTTTGTCCAGGGTATTTTACGGTCATTATATATATGAAACCATAAAAGAAGTTGCTATTGAAATTGGCGAAGAAAAAATATTAACAGAAAAAGCAATGGTCAAGGATAATATTGATTCTTTGTTAAAAGAAGAAAATAATACATTTAAATCAGAGAAAGAGTTAAAAGCATTTATACCCAAATTTATACAATTTGAATTAAAAATAAACATTGATGAACTAAAGGACTTGTTAACCCCATATATAGAAATAGACAAAAATCCTCTAAAAACAATGCTTATCAAGGAGGCTGTATTGACTGAGGAAACAATGGGGATAGATATTTTTTCGATTTTGGCAGAGTCGAAGATAGAAATTATTGCTTATCATAAAAATAAAAAAGGGAATAAAATAAATAAAAAATTTTTAAAAAAATTTTTAAAAGAAGATCTTATGCCTCTATGTAATCATAAGATTAACATTGGTGAGATTAAAGAGGCAATATTAAAGTGTCACCCATCACTGGGGCCAAGTAATTTGAAAGTTGAACCTGGTACTCAAAATGACGAAACAGAAAATGCTTCTAATGATATTGACACGATAGAAGATAAACAAAATGATAAAGAATTCTTTATAGACAGTCAGAGTGATCTCAATCCAGCTCTATATGAAATGAATGAACGTCTTGAAGTAAGCTTATTCAGAGAAAAATTAAAAAAACAAAATCAATATATAGAAGAAAAAATTCTTGATTTACACATGAAAGGATATAACAATCGAGAAACTTCTGAATTGTTAGCTAAAGAAGGAATAGAGCTTGATACATCGACTGTATGGCGCAAATTAGAGCATGTCAAAGACCAATTGAGAAAACATATTAAAAACTAATTTTTTTAGGAGACAAACAAATGGACTATACCACCATAAAAAAAATGATTGAAGACAAGGCACCAGATATCAAACCATTCACGTATGACTGCGCCCTGTCACCAGGAGTCGTATTTGTTCCCCCACTGCAAATAGATGATTGGAAATCATCATATCTTGTTATTGGTGAAAAAGATAATTTCTGTACCTGTATTCGGACAAGCTTTCACGATGAAAAATGTGCAGGATCATACGATTTAATTGATAACAATATTATTTTTGAAACCTGGAATGCCATTCTAATACCGCTAACTGATGACATTAAAGGATACAAAAAAATACGTGATGATGTATTGAATTCAGTTATTCAGGTTCGCGAAGCATGGCTATCTGATGAATTACCGGATGCATCCTTTTGTACTGGAAAAAACATTGATTCTGATCCTGATAGACGATTATTTCATGAAGCAGAACTTCAAGCCAATGAATCATTGCAAAATGCACTGCTAAGTGGAACCACTCAGTTTTCAAGTGCAACCTTATGGGAAAAAACCGGAATTTCTATTAATATAACGCCTCATTTTGAAGGGTTGGAATCAGAGGGACAGCTATCAGCATTGTTGGGTCATTTGTCCTTATCACTTATATGGGAATCAACGTCAGGTTCTTTACCTCCGGTAGCCACAATTAGAGAAATTGCCAGTAATACATTTTCAATTGTTCATTGGGAACCATTGGAAGACCATAACAGCTTTCAATTTATGTCTCATGTTCCTGAAAGTGTAAATTCAATGATACTGAATGTCGAAGGCATGGAATTAAAACTTGAAGTTTTGCCATCAGTGGATAAAAATATTGTTTGTGAGCATTCTCCTTTATCTTTAATTCTGTTTTATATCTATAAAGAGATACAGCTTGATCCTTATTGTATGATACCAGATGATTTACTTGATTTTGGATTTGGAAGCCTCGAACAAAAGGCAATTCAAGCACATATGAACTTAAAATTGATTGCGGATAAAATTGGTTTTTTATTACTGCTTGGTTTGTTTTGTGAAGGTACTTCTGAATTTATTAAACTGGGCGTTTTTAAATGGATTGAAACGAACATAAAGAATATCAATGCGTTTGAACCTGAAAATAATTTTCAACAATTTTCGCTCAAACTGCTTAACTGGCAAAAACAAGGCTATAGAGAAAGTATTCAATGGTTTTATAAAAATAGTTATGATGTTTGGAGTGACATACTTCGACAATACAAGAATTGGGTTGATCCATCTGTTGTATTAACTGAAGATGATGTAGAGCATCAAGTTGGAAAAATGATGGGTAGATGGAGTAGTGAAGAAAATTTATCATTACGCCTTTTGAGATTGAGCAAAGATTCTTATCAATATCAAGACGAAAATATTAATGAGTTGTTGCATACTCTGGCATTTAGGCAGTTTACAACCGAAGAAGATGTGATAGAAACATATTTTACATTTGCATTTTGTTTGCCAGACAGCTTTGGTCTAAATGATGATGAAAAGCTTAATATATTTATCAATATTGAAAAATCGTTTAAAACTATTAGTCACTCCCAACTTAGATATAACAGTCTTGCTGAAAAATTGTATTTATGGTATAATAATAAATTATCTGACTCACTTATAATGCAAACCACATATGAAAACTTGAAAGAATTATCTAAAAAGGAAGTCTTAAACTGGTTAATTAACCAAAATATTTCTTTACAAGATGCAATTAAATTCTCTGTACAAAGGGTTTTGTCTGTTTTTCATAATCAAAATACAACTCATATACCTTTATTTCTAATTAGTCTGGTTTCATTGATAGCTCTTAAATCTCCTAAAAAACAAACAGCCAGTAGTGAAGCAGAAGTTGAATCTTTAGTTTTGCTAGATGAGGGAGATGTAAAAATTACATATGGTTGGCGATCTGGGTACGGAAATAGACCCACATGTTTTAATATACAATGGAAAGCTAATATTAATGAAAAAATGGAATTAGTTGCTAAATTTATTAACCCGGATGTTCCTCCTGACAATCCAGAACATATTAGAAAAGAAATTAATCTAGGTTCTTGGCTTGTTGGCGAAGAATCTTTTACATCTGAACAACTTGGATTTGATCCAACAAATGAAAAGTGGGCTATTGCTTTTATTTTGGTCAAAGAATAAGGACTAAAAATGAGTTTTTATGCATATCCAAATATAGGACGAAAAAATTTTATAGGTTGTGGTAGATTCATAGCACATAGATTAACAAAAGACATAGATATAGACCAAAATGATGAGATTTTGTCTCCAGACACTGAAACTAATGTTCAAAATATTTATAAAACGCTTATAAATTTGATACCAAAATATCATAGCTATTCTGAACCATTATATGAAATTAGGGATAGACCAGAACGATCTTATCACGGCTCATCAATGGACTTAGCATATCTTTTAGTTATGATAAGTTGTGAATGGAATCCAAGAAGTAGTCCAAATGATTGTATTTGGTGTACCGGTCAAATTAGTAAATCAAATTATCTTGATCATGTTTCCTTTAGTGAATTTCCTATAAAGCTGGAAGCTTTTTTGTCAAAGAAAAATAGAGATAAATTGTTCATCATACCTGCCGCTCATGTGAAACAAGTTTTTACAAGTTCTGTATATAAAAATATCAATGTTTTCCATCTTCATGAAATAGGTTCAACAACATTAAAAGATATTTTAACTTCTGACAAAAAAACAATATTAACTGTTCACTGGGATGGTCTTGAAGAATTACTTAATTTTCTTTTTGATAAACCAGACACTCAACTTGTAATACAAAACTATAAAATTACAAAGTTTATTGATAAAATAAAACTTGATAATAATATTAGATATTCAAAAATGGAAGTATTGCATGATAACGATCGGGTAAAAATAAAACGCTTGGCAAAATGTTATTGTTTAACCGATGTTCCTGAAAAATATCATAATTTATTTGATGAAACATCCATTAGGCACGCAAGAGTTGCTTTAGGTATACGACATCTAAATATTAATATTGTTCATGATATCATAAAAGAATCTGATAATATATGGATAATAGAAGACTTAATAAATGGTAAAAAATTAAGTGATTTGATAGCCAAAAGACAATGTGATGAAATGAATTTAAAAAAAATTATGTATTCTATTGGAGAAGGTCTTCAAGCTCTCCATGAAAACAACATGATTAGGCGTGCCTTGACACCTGATACGATCATTATAGAATCTCAGAATCAAAATGCTATTCTCACCGACTTTGAGCTTGTAAAAATATTTGATGGAAATCCTACAGTTGTTGACAGTGATGGTACATTTTCAAACCAAAATCTATACATTGCTCCTGAACTTTTTACAAACCCACATACCAATGACCTTAAAGTCGATATTTACAGCTGGGGATCTATTTTTTTTCATTGTGTAACAGGTTATCCATATAAAGATATTAATTCAGAACTATCTCTAAAAGAATCTAAACTTCCTAAAAAAATTATTAAACTTATAATGAAATGTCTTGCATTTCCAGAAAATCGGCCTAAAAATATGAATATTGTACTAAAACAGTTAAGCAAATGGAGAATATAATTATAATGCCTAAGAATAAAAATCACATTCGATTTAAAGGCACAAATTATGAGGTAATTGGTAAGCTAAAACTTGATGGCCATGTATATATTATTATTGAGGATTTTTCCAATGGAAATAATTCAGATCATGGTGTATATAAGGCTATTGAACCAAAAATGGATAGAATGACTGTGATTCGATGGAAAAAAGGATCAAATTATGAAGAGCGTCGTCTACTTCATAGAGCAGCTGAAAATAACCCCAATTTACCAACAGTTCTTTACCATAAAAAGAAAGCCGGAAAAAGTTATATTGTATTACCTTGGATTCATGGCCGATCTTTACGTTGGTATATAGATAAGGCTAAACAAGGTAAAGACCAATATCGTTTTCATCCAGAAGATGCCTTTCATATGACCAGGAAGTTAACTCATGGTTTATTAAATCTCCATAGAAACAGAATAATACATGGTGATCTAAAGCCTGAAAATTTGATTGTTCAGAAACCATTTAGAATGATTCCTATAGATTTTGGTATTTCTTGGACAGGAGAAAAAGCTAATAAAAGGGATTATAAAAGTAAAACAAGACGTTATTGTGCACCAGAACAATTTAAAGGAGGATTAGTAGATTCAAGAGCTGACCAATTCTCAATTTCCGTTGTTTTATACGAAATGATAACACTAAAACTACCATACGATGATTATGGAAGTGAGGCTGCAAGATACAGTTCTCCTAAATTAAAAAGTAGCAAAAAAACAAATAAAGCAAGTTGGTCAAAACTTGATACTGTTTTAAAGCGTAGTTTAAATCTTGATCCAAATAAACGTTATCAAACAACTCAAGATTTCTTAAATGCATTAATATCTGCATCACCAAAATCAAAAAAATATACTTTTAGCCCATTAGATAAGTTCATAATAAAAATATTAAAAAACTTAAAATTATTGAATTGAGGAGGAACTATGAAAAACAATCAGCGAGTTAGTCGCATGACACCTGAAAAAGATGACCCTTGGATTCCTGTTGGTGTTATGGGGGAACATACTTTCTGTAAAAGAGCTGGTATTATTGAATATGAATCAAACAAGGACGATACAGGAGAAGAGGGTATACCTGTAAAACGTAAATTTTTTAATATCCTGTATTCAATAAATGCTATAAAAAACAAAATGAAAAAAAGTTTTATACAAATAATTATTTATTTATGTTTTATAGCTGTCGCAGTTTCTTTATATATGTTACATAATAATATATTGATTTTAATTTGCTTAGTCGCAACAGCTTGTTATTTTCTATTTAGAAACATTGGTCAATTCTGTTATTTATCCTATTTATATATTCAAACTCTTATAGCGGCATCAAAAGAACCTGATATAAATAAGAAAGAACCTCAAGATATTAACTGGTGGAGTCTGATTCATTGTGGTTTTCAAATAGCAGCTTCTAATGAAGGAATAAAAGATGAAAAATGGAAAGTTATTGGACGCCCATTTAGAATACTTGAAAGAGGAAATTTACGGATTCCTGTTATGAAAAAATTGGGACAAGCAAAGCTTTATAGGCAACATTTTTCTAAAATAGCGGCATATTGCCATTTATTAGAAATAGCAGAACCTGGAGTTTCAAGTCCTTATGGTATTGTACTTTTCAGTAACGGATATAGTGGTAAATCTATACCAAATTATCCAGGTTCCAGTAAAAGCTTTCATGATGATCTTATATCTGCACGTAAAACATTTCGAAATATCAAAAATATAAAAATAAATCCTCCAAATAGAAAACTGTGTTATAAATGCCACCATGGAAGGCCCACAAGTAATAATTGGGGTGTAACCTGGCATAGTACCTGTGGAGATCGATTTAATTGGATTCCCCCACATGAACGGGCCAGAGAAAAAGATCTAATTTAATTTAAGTGAAACCAAAATTGCCGGAGCAAAAGTTTATTCTCATTTTTTTACCAGCAATTCTGGTTTCACACATTTAATTAGGCTATCAAAGACATTCGTGCGAAATAGTTTCCTTTCGGTAAGCAAAGGCAAAGGTGTTTTGCTTACTCCACAAACCGCTTGCTAACACAAGCGGCTCTGATTAAACCCCCATTCATAAAAAAAATTGTTAAGGCATACTTGGTTTTGCATGACAACCCTTTCAAAAAAAAATACACTTTTTAAAATTCTTTGCAAAAATATTAAATTCTCTGCGTTAATAAATAATAAGCTCATATTTTTTGATCTTGTTCTCTGGGAAGAATTAGTTACACGCCATATTTAAATAAAAGAGAGAATCTTGTTCACAGGCAAAGCCTGAGAGCAATCATTTTTAATATATTTCAGCGAGATTTACAATATCAATACTTATAGATCTATGCGGTTTAGATTGCCCATATCTATAAACTTATTCGTTAAGAGGATATAATTATGATTAATTACGATGAAGAACAAACGATTATGTTATCACCTGATCAATTAGAATCGTTTAGGAAAGAATTCATTCATCATAAAACAAAACCTTCGGATGATGTCAATGATGAGTGTTCATCTGTCAGTGAGCCAATAAACAAATCTTTTATTCAGTTTGTCAATAAAATAAACATGAATTCGCTGATAAAAAAAAGATATTTTGCTGCAAGTATTGTTGTATTCATCCTATTAATTTCAGT
>Ga0272440_1004057_pt1 | contig 10638 bp, 8 predicted proteins | sample SSMMMBAug17_FD_192440 | JGI IMG/M metagenome (GOLD analysis project Ga0272440, IMG submission 192440) | Marine sediment archaeal communities from Little Sippewissett salt marsh, Falmouth, MA, United States - SSM-MMB-Aug17 | ecosystem: Environmental > Aquatic > Marine > Wetlands > Sediment ... | reverse complement strand
TTCCGGTAATCTCTGAAACAATGACTGCGACAATAGTGCGAAATGTTGTCACTTTGATACCACCTGCACAGGAACCAGGGGCACCACCTATGAACATTAAGCAAAGAATAATTACCAGTGAAACATTGGTCATTTGTCCAATATTTATTGTGTTGAAACCTGCTGTCCGGCTGGTCACAGATTGAAACAAGGAGGTTAACAGAGCATCATCAAGTATCTTTATTCTGGAATAACCTACATATTCAGCAATATAAATTGAAAGCCAACCCGAAATAATTAGAAATAAACTGGTTCGGATAACCATTTGTGAATACCAACTCAGTTGATACCCAGTATTTTGTTTAAACAACACGTTTTTTAAATAATTTTTAGATTCCACAAACACAGAAAATCCAATACCACCCAGAATTATCAGCACAATAAAGATCAGATTGATGCCCCAGTCATCTTTCCAGGATACTAGATTATCTGAAAACAATGAAAATCCAGCATTACAAAAAGCTGAAACAGAATGAAAAATTGCTGAAAAAAATGAAAAAGATTCAGCGGCCAGAATATAAATTAACACGGCACCAATGAATTCAATTAACAGGGTCCAGCAGACTATTTCTATGAGAAATTTCCCCAGATTAAAACGTGTATCATGTAAAAGAAGCTGTCCCACTGCGATTCTATCTGTTATTGATGTTTTTCGACGCCACAGATATATGGAAAGGCTGGTAAGGGTCATTATTCCAAATCCGCCTATCTGAATTAAGCACAATATCACGATTTGCCCCAATTCTGTAAAGTATGTGCCAGTATCAACCACTGTTAACCCTGTCACGCATGCTGCGGATGTTGCTGTAAAAATGGAATCTGTCCATGAAATCGAACTTGTGGTATTCATTTCTGCACTGTGAAGCAGCATTGATCCTACCAAAATAACAAGCGCAAAAAAAATGATAGGAAAAATTACAGGTGAAAATATGTATTTTGCAATTTTCATTCAGATATTACTTTTCATACAATCCATTAATATCAACTGTTGCCAAGAATTGGGTGTTTTGTTCATTTAGTTTTGCCTCTTTTCAAGGGCAATATCAATAATTTCATCCATGTGAGAAACCAGGACAAACTTCAACTTTTGTTTGGCCTCAGCAGAAATTTCAGTCAGGTCTTTTTGATTTTTTTTGGGAATAATAATGGTTGTAACTCCGGCTCTGAGACCACCAATTGCTTTTTCTTTCAATCCGCCAACCGGCAGGACACGACCTCTCAAAGAAATTTCTCCGGTCATAGCAATATCTCTTTTTACTGGACGTTGGGTCAGGATTGAAATAATTGAAGTTGCAATGGCAATGCCCGCAGATGGCCCATCTTTGGGGACGCCGCCGGATGGCACATGTATATGAAAATCGTTATGTTCAAAAAATGTCCGCTTGAGTTTGAATCGTTTATAATTGGCGCGGGCATAAGTCATGGCTGCTTTTGCAGATTCCTGCATGACATCACCCAGTTGACCGGTCAGTTGAATTTCTCCTTTGCCATAGACGACTGATGCTTCAACATATAGTGGTTCTCCACCAGTATAAGTCCAGGCCAGGCCAGTTGTTACGCCGACTTCATTTTGTTCCTGTTCAAACTCTGAAATATATTTGGGCGGCCCTAAATACGTATGTATGTTTTGACGTGTAATCCGAAAATGGCCATTCTCATTTTCGGCAATTTTTCTGGCAATTTTCCGAAATATTTGGCCAATCTCTCGTTCAAGGTTTCGCACACCGGCTTCGTCAGTGTATTCTGTAATAATGAGCTTCAACGCGCCATCAGTAATAGTTACTTTTCTCCTGGACAAGCCATTTTCCTTCTTTTGTCTGGGAATTAAAAAATTTCTGGCAATCCTTTCTTTTTCATCCTGAGTATATCCAGGCATATCAATTTGTTCCATACGATCTAACAGGGCGATAGGGATGTCTTCGCTGATATTTGCAGTCATGATAAACATGACGTTTGATAAATCAAAGTCAATATTTAAATAATGATCACTAAAAGCAAAATTTTGTTCAGGATCAAGGACTTCAAGCAAGGCTGATGATGGATCCCCGCGAACATCAGCACCTAATTTATCGATTTCATCCATCATAAAAACCGGGTTCATGGTTTTTGCCTGACGCATGCCATGAATGACTCGACCAGGCATTGCGCCCAAATATGTTCTTCGATGGCCGCGAATTTCTGCTTCATCACGAATCCCTCCAAGGGAAATACGAACAAATCTTCTTTTCATTGCACGGGCAATGGCTTTTCCCAGGGAAGTTTTTCCAACGCCTGGCGGCCCGACAAAACATAATATCGGCCCTTTCATTTTAGGATTGAGCTTCCGAACACTTAAATATTCCAGGATACGTTCTTTCACTTTTTCCAATCCAAAATGGGCAGAATCCAGAACCTTTTTTGCATAAGGAATATCCAGCATATCTTTGGAGAATTTATTCCAGGGCAGTTCCAATATACAATCCAGATAGGTTCGCACAATGGAAGCCTCTGCTGCATCGAATTGCATTTGATCCAATCGTGTGAGTTGTTTACTGGCTTCTTTGTCTGGCTCTTTGGGTAGTTTGCTTTTTTTTATCTTTTTTTCGTACTCTTCAATTTCAACAGAAAATTCATCGGGTTCACCCAATTCTCTATAAATTGCCTGAAGATGTTCTCGTAGATAATAATCGCGTTGCGTTTTGGATAATTCAAGCTGCACATCACTTTGAATTTTTGCCTGAACAGCAGACAATTCAACTTCTTTGGCCAACAACCGATTCACTTCACTCAAACGTTTTACAGGATCGGAAATTTCCAGTAATTTTTGGGCATCATTAATTTTTAAATCTAAATTGGCAGCCACCAGATCGGCCAGTTTTCCAGGTGCTTGAATGTTATCCAGAATAGATGCCGCATCATCCGAGTAATCCCCATGAAAGGTTAATATTTCAGCACTACTCTCCCTTACATTTTTCATGAGGGCTTGAATTTTAATACTTGATGCATCTTCTTTTTGTTCTGGCAACCATTCAAGTTTCACCATGTTGCATCCATCATGACTATATAATTTCTGCCATTTTGCCTGCATAATGCCCTGGATAAATATTTTCATGCGGGAATCAGGTAATTGAATAAATCTTAGGATTTTGGCAACTGTGCCAACACTGAAAAGATCATTTCTTGAAGGTTTTTCCTGTTCTGGATTTTTTTGTGTGACAACGAAAATGTATAGATTGTAGTCTCTTGCGGCTTTTTCAACAGCCACTTTTGTTTTATCATGGCTCACAAAAATTGGCAAAAGCATGTTTCTAAACAGAACGACATCTCGAATTGGCAACAGTGGAAGGCTTGTTGATATTTTAGACTGATCGAAATTTTCAGCATCCTGAATCATTTCTTGTGTTATTATATTGTCCATTATTCCTCGATTGTTTGGAGTCGTATCGGCTTTGCTCAAGCGCGAGTGGTAATGATTGAATGACGTCACTGGCCATAAACCCGATTCTCCCCATTTTTTTTTGCAAAATGTCTGACGCCAGGCCATGAATATACACAGCAGTTTCAACAGCCTTTCCAGGCATGATACCTTGTGCAATGATGCCAGCAATGATTCCAGTTAAAACATCGCCCATGCCGCCTGAAGCCATTCCTGGATTTCCTGTTGGATTAATTGCAATTTGTCCATCAGGATGCGCAATAATTGTTTTTGCACCTTTCAGTATCAAAATGACATTGTGCGAGCGTGCAAAATATCTGGCGAAAGTTATCCGATCCGATTGAATTTCCTGGGTTGAAAGCCCTGTTAATCTTGCCATTTCACCGGGATGGGGGGTTAGAATATGCCTGACTTTTGCGTTATGAAGACACTCTGCATGACCGGCCAAAGCATTGATCGCATCAGCATCAATGACCATTGGAATGTTTATTTCCTGAATAAGTTTATGGACAAGCGTTTCTGTTTCCTGCGCAATCCCCATGCCAGGGCCAATGGCAATGCATTTTTTTCCCTTTGATGCACACATGATTTCATCAAAGGCTTTTGAGCCCAAAACACCAGGCCTTTCTTCTGAAAATGGCAATGTCATGACTTCCATTAATTGGGTTTCAAGAATTGGATTTAATGATTGTGCAATACCCAAAGTTACCAGGCCACACCCGATTCGCATGGCTGCTTTTGAGGTCATTGCACAGGCGCCAGTTTTCCCTATGGTTCCACCAATAACAAGAACATGTCCGGTTGTACCTTTATGGGCTGATGATGGACGTTGACAAAAACTTAAATCAATTGTTTTTGATGTTAATAAATATTGTTTGGGCGCTATGGATTTTGTAATCTGGCTGGGGATACCGATATCTGCAATGGCGAGTTTGCCACAATGCTTGATACCTGTTGGCATGGCTTGCCCAATCTTTTGATGACCAAAAGTAATTGTGGCATTTGCCTGTACTGCCTTGCCACATATTTTTCCAGTATCTGCATGAAGTCCTGATGGGATATCCACTGAAAAAACAGGATGAGATGTTACATTGAGAAAGCTTATCATTCTTTTATACCGGCCACGTACATCAGATCGTAAACCTGTGCCTAATAATGCGTCAATCCAAATATTGCGCGTACTCAAAATCTCATAATTGGGGTTGAGTGACGCTTCATCAGGCATTTCGATAATGAACGCATCCATTTTCAGCAATCGTTCATAATTGAAACGTGCATCACCGGACAATTTTTCATTTTTCGTCAATAAATAAACAATGACATCCTCACCGGCAGATATTAGATAACGTGCCATAACAAAGCCATCACCACCATTGTTACCACTTCCTGCGATAATACCAATTCGTTTATCAGATATATCAGAAAACTGTGACATAAAAAACGCAACCGCACATCTGCCTGCATTTTCCATGAGAACAATACCGGGAAGCCCAAATTTTTCAATAGTTTCTTTATCCATTTTCTGCATTTCCGATGCAGTGACAAGGTAATGTTTCATGCGTGTTTTCTCCATTGAAAAATGATTTATCATGTTGACTGGGAGTCAAGAATAACTGGTTTTACATCACTCCACAAGCCTTCCAGATCATAAAAAAGCCGCTCTGGCTCGTAAAAAATATGGATAATAACGTCACCATAATCCATCAATACCCAATGGCCCTCATTCATTCCTTCAACATGAAGCGCTTTAATCTTTTGTTTTTTTAACATTCTTTCCATATTTTCGGCAATGGACTTTACCTGACGATTGGATCGTGCACTGCATATCAATAATGCGTCTGCATATGATGCCCTACCGCGAATATCTAAATATATGGGATTAATACTTTTTCTTTCCAATAGCGCTTCGATATATGGCATTAAGGAGGGATCAAAATCATTTTTGGTCATAACAAATCCTTGTTTGGTATAATTTATTTTTATAAATATAATCATTGACAACATCGGGCAACAAATACCGAATGGACTGACCCTTTTTTAGATTTGCCCTTATTTGACTTGAAGATATCTCTAATCCTGTTACCTTGTGATAATAAATACGTTGTTTTTTGGGATGAATCATACATTGATGTTGATTAGAATAGGTATATTGCTTTGAAATTGTTTGTTGAATGTATTTAATATAATTATTGTGGTTCATTTCCATATCATCCGATATTTCTGGTCGAGACATTACAATAAAAGGGATTTCATCAAACAGCATTTCAAAAGATTTCCATGTATGTATGGCGAGGAAAGCATCCCTGCCAATTAAATAATAGAATTGTACATTATGAGAATATACGTCTTTTAATTCATGAACAGTATCAATTGTATACGATATTCCCTTGCGTTGTGTTTCGATATTCGAGCATTCAAATAATGGGTAGGAATGTATGGCTAGTTTTGTCATGTTGAGACGATCCAAAGTTTTGGCAATATTTGAATAGGACTTGTGTGGCGGTTGTGCGCATGGGATAAATATAATTTTATCCAGATGAAAATTTTCCAAAACTTCAACCGCCACACGCAAATGCCCCAAATGAATTGGATTGAATGTGCCGCCAAATATTCCCAAGCGCATAATCAATCAGGTTTACTCCCGAATTTGTCCTTCACCCATAACAATGAATTTGGTACCGGTTAGTTCTTCAGCACCCATTGGGCCAAATGCATGCAATTTTGAAGTGCTGATACCAATTTCGGCGCCCAATCCCAATTGCCCCCCATCATTGAATCGTGTTGAGGCATTGACCAAAACAACAGATGAATCCACCTCATTAACAAATTTTTTAGCCCGGGTGTAATCTGAAGTAACAATTGCATCAGTGTGGTTTGAACTGTATTGGTCAATATGTGCAATGGCCTCATCAATATTTTCAACAATCTTGACTGCAAGAATCAAATCCAGGAATTCGGCCCCCCAATCTGCGTCTGATGCAGGTATGGCTTCAGGAACAATTGCACATGTTTTTGGACACCCACGCAATTCAACTTTGAAATCAAAAAAATGGCGTGCCATTGCAGGCAGAAAAGAATTGGCAATAGATGCATGAACCAGCATGGTTTCCATTGCATTGCAAACGCCTGGTCGTTGCACTTTTGAATTAAAACAAATATTTTCAGACATGGACAAATCCGCCCCTTCATCCACATAAACATGACAAACACCTTTGTAGTGTTTTAATACTGGTATTGTGGAATTCTGAACCACAAAGCGGATCAACCCCTCACCGCCGCGCGGAATGATGAGATCAATATTTTCCTCCTGAGCAAGCATAATTTTCACAGCCTCTCGATCTCTCGTAGGAATGTACTGAACAGTTTCACAGGGCAAACCGCATTCTTCGAGTGCCTGACCAATGATATCTGTTAACGCCATGTTTGAGTGATATGCCTCAGAACCACCACGTAAAATAATGGTATTACCAGCTTTTAAGCATAATGCCGCAGCATCAATTGTGACATTGGGGCGGGATTCATAAATAATTCCAATAACACCAAGTGGTATTCTGACACGAGCGACATGAAGTCCATTGGGTCTGACATACGCATTTTTTGTTGTGCCCACTGGATCAGGCAATTGCACAATTTCTTCAATCCCCTGAATCATACTGGCAATCACCTTATCTGATAATGTGAGACGATCCAGCATTGCGTTTGAAAGCCCTTTTTCACGACCATAAACCAGATCTTTTTCATTTTGTTCTTGAATGTTGATTTTTTGCGAAATGAGTTTTTTAGTGATAGTTTCGAGAACTTGATTTTTTTTTATTGTTGAGCAAACAGCCATTTTGCGTGCGGCCTGACGCGCTGATTTTGCAATTTTTATGATGGATTGTTCTAACGACACTTTTTTCCTCCTGATTATTTTATTTGTGATTGAAAATGGGAAATGGGGAACCTTTATTTCATTTCATGAAGTTAATTCCTAAGAATTGGTAAGATAGCTTAAAATAATTGATATGTCAATGTTATCGTTATTTTTTGTTTGTAAGGCGCATTCCCAAAAAAGTTGAAAAAATTTTCGTGCCTTCCCTAAGGAATGCTCAGAGAAAATATCATGCGCATTTTTCTTGAACGTACAAAAAAAATATGGTCGTGTAGAGACGTAGCATGCTACGTCTCTACAGTACAATTACCTCAAAACGAACAATATCAAAAATGAGGAATTTATTTTTCGAGCATTCCTAAGTGATAATTTTGATCGAAAATATTCAGGGGCAATATAAATTTTATTAATATAAAGTAGAGCTGGTCTAAAATACACAAGTTATTATTTATCAGTCAAAGCAATCAGATCTTTAATTTTAGCAAACGTTTTCGATCCAATACCCTTGATTTTTTGAATATCCTCAAGTTGTTTAAACTGCCCATGTTTTTCACGATACGCAATAATTCGATTGGCAGTAACCTTGCCAATTCCCGGTATTTTGGTTAACTCCTTGGCCGATGCTGTGTTGATATTGACAACAGTAGCAACAGTTCCTGACTTTTTAGTCACCGCCTTAGCGGATGTTGTGATATTATTCACAACAGTATCACTAGCCCACGCACTGCTCATAAAACATACCATGATGCCAACTGCAAGTGCAACGATTGATTTTTGAACGATTGATTTTTGAATGAAATTCATGTAAATTTTCCTCCTTATGTGTATGATTTAAGACCAGACCCTACTACTTATATAGACACATTTTTTTCGATTTTCTTACACTTTTTTAGTTATTTTTTTTATTTTGAATAAAAAAAAATTGCGATAGGAGGAAAAATTGAATCAAAAAATAATAATTGAACCATTAACCCGCTATACAGAAAGCGTTCAAAAAGCACTCGACAAATTGAATGTCCAATCTGTAATTGCAAGGCAAAAAGCCATTATGATCAAACCCAATCTTGTGAATGGATCGCCATATCCTGTCACCACGCCACCAGAGTGCTGTGAGGCCATTATTTCATATATTCGATCCATATCAGATATCCCTATTGTTATTGCTGAAGGCACAGGTGATGCATCATTGGAAACAGATGATGTCTTTGGGATGTTGGGATACAAAAAACTATCTCAAAAAATGGACATCCCCCTTCTTGACCTGAACCATGCCCCGCTCAAACGTCTGAGTATCAAAAATTGTAAAGTTTTTAAAGAAATGTATTTACCTGAATGCGTATTTGATCATTATTTAATTTCAGTACCGGTTTTAAAAGCTCACTCATTGTCCAGACTGACTGGAACCTTGAAAAACATGATGGGAATCGCGCCTCCCAAATATTATAGTGGAAAGTATGGGGTTTGGAAAAAAGCTGTTTTTCATAAAAACATGCATGATGCCATTGTGGATCTCAATCAGTATCGCACGCCGGATTTAACTGTTATGGATGCCGGTATTGGTCTGCCTGAGTATCATTTGGGCGGACAAGAATGTAACCCGCCCATAAAAAAAATATTGGCTGGCTTTGATCCACTTTTATTGGATCGTACTGCTGCCGGATTGCTGAATATGGATTGGCAGTCAATCAGACATTTAATCAGGTAATTTATATGGGTGATATAATCCTTATTATTCAGTCAATAATGGCCATACTTGCGTTATTGCTTGCTCTAAGTCTGGTTATTCTTCTATGGCGGTTTCGAGGTCTGATGCAATGGCGGAAATCTCTGTCACAAGAGCTTAAATTATTGAAAAAAGAAACCAAAACCCTTGAGCCTGACAAAAATGCATACAAAATTGTTATTGAAACCTGTGAATCCATTCAGCGATCATTTCTTGCTGAAATAACTGAATTTAATCATCTGCCAGATTATATATGTCGCATTGCAGCCTGTTATCATCCAGATACAGATCACCCCGAACAGTTTATCAGCGTTGGTAACTGTCTATACATTGTTCAGGAAATTGCATTTCGTATAGATCAGTTGCTAAAACTTCGCGGCCTGGATAAATTTCGATATTTGCGGATTCGTCATATCAACGAAATATATCATCGTCTGAAAAGGCTTCAACAAAATCCATTTATGGCTTTGTATTTACGATATCGAAAACTGATTCAAAAAATTACCCTGATTCGATTGATCGTTTTACCAGATCCTTTTTCCTGGGTATTTTATTTATCCAATCAGTTTACAGTGATAACATTAACCCGATACTTGCTTCTGGAAATATATTTATATACCGGACTATTGGCAATTCGTGCTTATGGACAGACAGATAATAAACAACAAGTCTCTTTTTCACAGGAAGAACTTGATAATCTTATGCTTGATCTGGAAAAATTACAGGCAATTGATACATCAATGCAATCTCAGATACCCGAGCTTAAAGAAATTCGTAAGAAAAACCTGGGATTTGGCAGAGGATTGTTATCAAATTTATCTTTGAAACAATGGAAAATAGCCATTGTAGAATCTGCGCATGTGATAGCATCTACAAATTTTCCAGGCACCGATTCCCCCTTGATGGAAGCCTGTGTTGGACCGCTTTTGGAAAGGAGTCGGTACTGGCTAAAAACTGTCAATACCATTCAATCCATTCCAGTGGTTCACAAAATGGCTGATGTCAAACTGGAAACAATAATTCAAGCCAAACTATTGATTGACAATATGCCAGAAACACTAAAACAGACCCTGTCAAAATCTATAAAAGTTTACCAATGGGCCAAATGGCCAATTACAATCTATCGTCTTGCCAGAAAAGCGACCCCGATTGGCATGGCAACATCAATTGGTTGGATTGTTACGCGCAATTGTATTGTATTCTATATCTATCATTATACTTTTTATACAGCTTGTAATGAAATCAATGCTGTGTATAAGTTATCGTTGGATCCGCAGTGATCGTACTAAAAAATAAGGTCGTGTAGAGACATAGGAAAGCTCTGATATAATAAGTTCCTCATTTAATTAATTGCATTCCTTTTTTTTTGAACCAGGATTACGCTGAAGAAGATGAATAAGATGAAATAAAATTGTCTCATTTCATCTTATTCATCTTATTCATCTTCTTCAGTGTAATCCTGGTGGGCGCATTCCCAAAAAGTCGGACTGTTTTAGAGAGAAACATTGAAAAATGATGAATTTCGGCAAATCCAAGAACAGCGTAGGGCTAAAGCCCAACGCTGAATGGAAAAAGGACGCTAAAGCGCCC
>Ga0272440_1004056_pt1 | contig 10639 bp, 5 predicted proteins | sample SSMMMBAug17_FD_192440 | JGI IMG/M metagenome (GOLD analysis project Ga0272440, IMG submission 192440) | Marine sediment archaeal communities from Little Sippewissett salt marsh, Falmouth, MA, United States - SSM-MMB-Aug17 | ecosystem: Environmental > Aquatic > Marine > Wetlands > Sediment ... | reverse complement strand
TGTTATGTTATGTTATGTTATGTTATGCCCTTTCAGGGCTAAGAAATGCACTCAAATCATTAAATGAATAAAGTGCAATTTTTTTGTGTTGCCACCCCTTCGAATATAATCTTCAATTAGAGATATAGGGATTATAACTTATTGATTAAATATACTTTTTTTCTAAAATAATTATTAATTGAAATTTTTTAATAATTGTTTGCAATTTATGAACATTTTTTTTATTATATGGGTTTAATTTTTTCATCTTATTTCTAAATATAAATATTATAATTCAACTTTGGTTTTTCGAATTTTGTATGGACTGACATGGACAAACAAGGACATACCATTCACATTATTGTTAAAAAACAGAGTTTTTTTCCAATTTTATATTGACCGACACTGATAATTCACATTATTGGTAAAAAACAAAGTTTGATGGTCTAATAAAAAGTCAAAAAATGAGATTTTTATCTGTGTAACAATTTGAAATTATTAATACCGATTTTTGTAAAATTGACTTTTTACGAGACCATCAAGTTTGTTTTTCAAATTTTGTATGAACTGACACTGACAAATATGGAAATTCACTTCATATGATTGGAAAAACAAAGTTGGATTATAAAAGAATATTATCTAAATAAGGCATATTTTTATGATAAAAATACAATTACACATATTCCTAATTCTTTATTTATTTATTTCAGCCTGTCAGCAGCCTCAAATTATAGATCAAAATTTAGCACATTTGTATTTAGAAAAAGGGATCATTTATGAAAGAGAAAATAAGCTTATTGACGCTTATGCACAGTATATTCAGGCTAAAAAACAAGAAGATATTCCCAGATATATTATTAAGGAATTAAACAAAAGATTTTATAGGCTTGCTGAAAAATTGCATAAATCAGCATTAAGTTCATATATGCAAAAAGATTATAAAAATGCATATATTAAACTTATATTTGCTTTTAAGATTTGTCCAGTTCACCCAAAAATTGTAAAAGGTCATTATTTTCATAAAATTCAACAAAATGATACTTTATGGTCAGTTGCAAAACAATATTATGATGATTCAAAAATATATCCAATAATAGTAGAATATAATAGTTTACGATCAAAAACAGATATTAAATCGGGCAAAATACTTAAAATACCAATCATCAATGGGTTTATTTGTAAAAAAAACCAAAATAGTGATGATTTATTTTCATTAAATGATAATAAAATTGAATATATAGATCAATTCAAAATTGATGAAGCGGATCTAAATGCTTACACTATAAATAATAATAACATCAATTTAAAAACATCCACACAAAATAAAGATGAAAATAAAACAGGTAATAAAGATAAAGCAGATATAAAAAACAATGTTACAAAAAAATCAGATATAACTAAGGACAAAATTGATAAAAAAGCTGTTCAAAAAAGTAAAAATAAAAAAATTAATGATAAATCAAAAGTAAGCAGTGTAAAATTATTAAGAAAAAAAGTAAAAAAAGATAAAAAAGGTAAACTTATTATAAGTGATTATAAATACAATGATCAAAATAAAAACAATAAGCCCATAAAAAAAATACTAAAAAAGAATCATTCCAATGAAAATAATAAAATTAAAAATAAAAAGATTTTACAAGCTAATAAATTATTTGATGCAGGAAAATATTTAGAAGCTAAACAACTATTTTTAGAAGTTAAGGATAAAAAATATAAAAAATATTGTGAACTTTATGTAAAAAAATGTGATCACGCATATACTTTTTTTTCAAATGGAATTAAATTATTTAAAAATGGAGATTATTTACAATCTATTAAAGAGTTTCAAAAGGTAGTACATATTAATCCAAAAGATGAAGTTGCATATGATTATATTGATAAATTTAATTTATATAACTACAATGTTCATTTTCATGAAGGAAATTCTTTATTTAACAAGGGACTTTATGAACTGGCAAGGCTTGAATATATTGCAGCGTTAAATTTTAATAATGATTGTAGAGAATGTGAGGTGAATATAAGAAAATGCGAAACTCTTTTTAATCTCTATTTACAAGGAAAAAATTTTTTTGATAATGCTCAATATAAAAATGCAATTAATGCATTTTCAAGAATTGTTAGTATTCATAAATATAATGAAAATGTAAATAAATTACTAAAAGAATCATACAAGCGGTATCAAGAAAATGCAAAATCTAGATATTAAGAATATGGCATAAAATTTGCAATTTTTTAAATTATTTAAACTTTTTTTATCAATTATGTGTATAAGCTTTTCATATTGAATATATAGTTTTTAGAAAAAAGGAGCGAAAATGTCCACACCTCGAATTTTACTTGTAGATGATAGTGCTATGATACGTAAATATATGATTAAAGTACTTGATCCTCTTAATGTAGAAATTGTAGAGGCTGATGATGGCAAACAAGGTATGGAACTTGTTCCTCTTATGAATTTTGATCTTATTATCACTGATATTGATATGCCAATTATGAATGGCATTGAATTTTGTCAAAAATTAAAGAAAGAGCCTGAAACACGTAAAATTCCAGTTCTTATGGTTAGTTTGCTTGATTCAGATGAGGATATTGATCGTGGATTTCAAGCAGGGGCTTCAATTTATTTATCAAAAACAGAGGTTCAAGATAAGCTTTGTGAATCAGTAGAAGAAGTTATTTCAAAATCTGCAATAAGAAAAAATCAACTTATTGCAGTTGTTGATGATTCAAAGATTATTAGAAATATTGTTGAAGACGGCCTTGCTCAGGCTGGATTTAATGTTAAAACAGCAGAAAATGGCAAAAAAGGTCTTGAACTAATTAAATCATTCAGGCCAAATCTAATTTTATCTGACATTGATATGCCAGTTATGAATGGCTTTGAATTTTGTGAGGCTGTTCATCATGACAATGATTTATCAACTATTCCTTTTGTAGTAATGAGTACAAAAAGTGAACGCGGTCATATGAAAAGAATGCTTGAATATGGCGCTGCTTCATATATTGTAAAACCATTTAATATTGATCAGCTTGTTATAAATATTGAAAAAATTCTTTCAGATCATTTTCTTTTATTATTAAAGGAAAAAGAGAGATTAGATGCTGAAAGAGATATGATGCTTGCAAGTATTTCAAGTCTTATTTTTGCACTTGAAGCTCGTGATTCATATACCAGAGGTCATTCTGAAGCAGTATCCGATATTGTTTCTGGAATGGTTAAACTATCTGGAGCCAGTGAAAAAGATGTTGAAAAAGCTGCAATTGGAGGCAGACTTCATGATATTGGAAAAATTGGTGTCAGAGATAGTGTGCTTTTAAAACCTGGAAGGCTTACAGATGAGGAATTTGATCAAATTAAACAGCATCCAACTATTGGAGCAAATATTTTAAAAACAATCCCAAGTTTAGCTGATATTGTTGATATTGTATTATCTCATCATGAAAGACTTGATGGTAAGGGCTACCCAAATGGAATTAAAGGCAATGAAATTCCTCTTTGGGCTAGAATGACCGCTGTAGCTGATACGTATCATGCATTAACAAGTGATAGACCATATAGAAAAGGAATGCCTCTAGAAAAAGCATTAAATATTATTGATGAAATTAAAGGTACTCAGCTTTGTCCTGATTGTGTTGAGTTGTTTTATAAATGGATTGAAAATAAAAATAATTCTTAATGTGCCTGTTCCCAATTTTGTCCTGTATTAATATTAACCTTTAAAGGTATTTTTAATTCCCATACATTTTCCATTGTGTTTCTAACAATTTGTTTTATTTCATCTAATTCTTCCATTAAAACTTCAAGAACAATCTCATCGTGGACAGTAAGCAGCATTTTAGATTTATGATTATTCAATTTTTTGTCAAGTTCAATCATAGCTATTTTTATAAGATCAGCAGCACTGCCCTGTATAATGGTATTTATTGCAATACGTTCCCCCATTGCTCTGACATTTTTATTTGAACTTTTAATTTCTGGAATCATACGAATTCTATCACAAATTGTTTTTGTCATACCTGATTTTTCAGAATCTAATATTGTCTGTTCTATAAATGTATGAACTCCCTTATATCTAGCAAAATAACTGTTGATATAATTTTGAGCCATTTTTCTGCTTATTTTAAGCTCATTTGATAATCTAAATGCGCTCATGCCATATATAATGCCAAAATTAATTGTTTTTGCCTGTCTTCTTAAATCATCAGTTACCATTTGAGGAAATACCTGAAATATTTCACTGGCAGTTCTTTTATGAATGTCTTCATCTTCATTAAATGCTTGAATAAGTATTTTATCATTGGCAAAATGAGCTAAAAGTCTTAACTCAATTTGAGAATAATCAGCTGATAAGAGAACATAACCTGGTTGAGCAATAAAAGCCTTTCTTATTTTTCTACCCTCTTCAGTTTTTATTGGAATATTTTGAAGATTAGGATCACTGCTGCTAAGTCTTCCTGTTGCTGTAACTGATTGATTATACGAAGTATGAATCCTTTGTGTTTTTGGGTTAATAAGTTCAAGCAAGGAATCTGTGTATGTTGATTTTAATTTAGAAAGAGTTCTGTATTCAAGAATTAATGCAGGAATTTCATGTTTTTGAGCAAGGCTCGTAAGTACATTAACATCAGTTGAATAACCTGTCTTCTTTTTTGTTTTCTTTTGAACTGGAAGTTTTAGTTTTTCAAATAATATATATCCCAGCTGCTGATGGGACTGAATATTAAAACTTTCACCAGCTGCTTTATAAATCTTATCCTCAAGAGATTTTATTGCATCTCCAAATTCTTTTGATGTTTTTGTGAGTATTTTTTTATCAATTAAAATTCCATTCATTTCCATTTTATAAAGAACTTGAACCAGGGGCATTTCAATATTATTAAATAAATCTTTAAGACCTGCTTCATCTAATTTTTTATCAAATATTTGTGAAACTTGAAAAGTAATATCAGCATCTTCACATGCATAGGATTTTGCTTTTTCAAGTGGAACTTTATTAAATAAAATTGAACTTTTACCAGTACCAGTTATATCTTTAAAACTAATCATTTGATGAGTCAGCAAATCCATTGCAATTCTTTCAAGACTATGGATAGAATCTGATGGATTTAACAGATAAGAGCCTATCATAGTATCAAATATAACGCCATTTAAATCAATATCATAGTGCTTTAATACAATTTGATCATATTTAATATTCTGGCCAATTTTTTTTATTTCAGAATTTTCTAGTATTGGTTTTAATTCATCTAAAACATATTTCAAATCTAATTGTTCAGGAACACCTACATAATCATGCATGCAAGGTATATAAAAGGCTTCATCAGGATTAAATGAAAATGAAAACCCAACAAGTTCAGCTAACATTGGAAATTCAGATGTAGTTTCTGTATCTAATGCGAAAAATCCATTTTGTTTAAGATTATCAATTAATGTTTCTAATTCAGATTTTTTTAATATATTATGATATTTCTTTTTTGAATGATCAACTTCAATAGGAAAGTCTTTCTGTAATTGACGAAATTCCAGTTCTTTAAATAATAATGCAAGTGTTTTTTTATCAGGATTTTTAATTTTGAATACAGAAGGATCAAAATCTATTGGAGCGTTTTTATCAATAGTTACAAGTTTTTTACTTAAATATGCCTGATCTTTAAAATCTATAAGATTTTGCTTTTGTTTTTTTCTTTTAATATTTTCAATATTTTCATAAACTCCATCAAGACTTGAATATGACTGTATTAAAGAACAGGCAGTTTTTTCACCAATTGAAGGAACACCTGGAATATTATCTGATGAATCACCCCATAAAGCCATAAGCTCGATAAGCTGTTCTGGTTTAAGATCATATTTATTTTTAAATTCATTACGATCAATAGTTTTTTCTTTCATTGGGTCCCAGATTATAATATCATCTGTAATCAATTGCATAAGATCTTTATCACCAGTTACTATTATAACTTCAAAGCCATTATTACATGCTTTTTCTGCAAGTGTTCCAATTATATCATCAGCCTCAAATCCAGAAAGCTCTATAAATGGTAAATTAAATCCAGCTATTACTTTTTTAATAAATGGAAGCTGCATAACAAGATCATCTGGCATAGGAGGCCTTGTTGCTTTATATTCAGAGTACATTTTATGTCTAAAAGTAGGCCCTTTAGCGTCTAAAATCATACCAATATATTCTGGTTTTTTTTCTTCAATAAGTTTTATAATCATTCTGGTAAAGCCAAAAACTGCATTTGTTGGAAAACCTTTTGAGGTTGATAGATTTCTTACAGCATGATATGATCTATAAATATATGCACTTCCATCTATTAAAAAAATTTTCTTTTTAAACATTAATATTTTGTCCTTTTATGGCTTCTCAGCTATTGAATATCCTCTGGAAAACAATAGAGCCAACCTTTGTCCGCATTTTGTTTAACTCCATTTTTTAGCTCAAGTAACGCTCTTTCCTTTTTAATTTTTTCATTTTTCATTAGAAAATCTTCATTATGATTAACCCAAAATCTAATTCCACCATTTTGAACATCTGAATAAAAGAGCATATGAAGATCACAAGGAGAATCCCCTGCAACAATAACAGGTTTTTTTATTGGATTAACATATTCCATAATTGCTGCGACTTTACCAGCATTGATAGTAATTGGAGATGCAAGATATGGTTTTGCAAGTTTTTTATAATGCTCCTTTTTGGTATATTCATCATTATAAAAATGCCCTTTTGTGATTTGCATTCTTGATGTTGTTGGAATATCCCTATTACTGTATTTTAAAATTAAATTTAGTCCAATAACCCTGTCAGGTGGAATACCAAACCCATATTTTGGATCAGAAACAACCATTCTTATTAATTCTTCTGATGATTCAGTTACAATATAAACATCAATGCCTTTTGACATAAGAATATTAATAATCTCTCTTTGGGCAGGGTAAATCTTAGGAGGATTTACTTTTGATTTAATTAATCTTTTACCAATATAATACTTAACAGGTATTGGTTTTTCTAAAGTAAAAATTTCATCAACAAAAGTTTTTAATCTATGAAGCCTGATATATGAAAAAATCTGTGCAAGCCACTGACTTGCTATTGTTTTATCAAATTCACAAAGTCTTTTATAATATGAGTAAAGGTTGTCATTTTTATTAAAAGGAAGTATTTTCAAATAAGAACTCATTTCTTCCTTTTTTATAGCTTTTTTTGATTCTAAATATGGAAGTAATGCCTGTTCAAGATTATATCTCCAGATTGTATCATCAGCATCAAAAACAGCATAATTTGCAGGACTTTTATTAGCAAATTTATTTATTGTATCAGACAATATTTCTGCATTCTTTCCTTTAATGTGTTGAAAAATGATTGGCTCATATTTGACTTCTGGCTCTGGTGCCTTTTCAGAACTTTTAAAAAATGGCATACTAATTTTTGGCATATCTGGCATATCCGGCATATCGGGCATATCTGGCATTTCTGGCAGATTATTTACAATAACACTACAAGCAGACAGTCCAAAAAATGACAAATAAACAAATAAAATCATTACTAAAAATCTGAAAAAAAATTTACATCTCATTGTTATCCTCCCTTTCAAAAATTAAGTAGTAAATATAAATATTCATTTCTTTTCAAAAAAAAGATAAAATATATACCATAGTTACTGCAAAAAATATATTAAAAATTATTTTTATAATATTAGAAGCAAATTTGAATTATAGTAATAAAAATATTAAATATCCATAATAACAGGTTCTCTTAGTAATTTTTCTATTGCTATTCTCGCTGAATCAGCAATAGATGGGAATTCTTGATAAAGAGAAGAAATATGTCTTAGATTATCAACTGTGCGCAAAATTAGCATTGCAAGGTCACCCTCTGCCATATTTGCTTTTTCCATGACATTTTCCCATGATTCACCATTACACCAGTCAAAAATTGTAAGGCATGGTTGAAAATATAAATTACCTGGAAAAAAACCAGACATTTTCATTCTTTTTGTCATAGGTCTTAAAGCTTCTACCATTGTATAAAATGATTCAACAAGAAATGGTGCTGCCATATCCTCAGCTTTTATATCATCAGTTTCTCTTTCATTAACAAAAGAGGCAATTAATGAGGCTAAAAGGGGTGGATTATTCTGTGGAAATATATTTTGTCTAAAACCTTCAGCAATCAAAAGAGGTTGATCAACTCTCAGCTGGGATGTCCATGTTCCATCTTCAGTTAACATATCATTTTCATTAACAAAATTTTCCTTTTTTAAAAAATTTAAATTCCTTGTAAATTCTCTAAACAGTCTAGTTTTTGCCTCTTTTTTACGTTTATATGATAATTTTTTTTCTTTAACAATAAGATATGTTGCAAAAGATTTCTCTAAAAGTTCTTTTATTTGTTCAGGATTATGCGAAAGCAATAAATTAAGAGTCATGCTAAAATTAATTTTAATCTGGCTTAACACATCTGAAGGGGGAGAATCATTTAATTTTGCAAATAAACGAACATCCATGAATTTTCCAGGTATTGTTAGTGCAAAACCTATTTTATCTGCACCTCTTCTACCAGCTCTTCCAGTCATTTGATGATATTCAGTTGCATCAAGAGGTAAAAATTCATGGCCATTAAATCTGTCTGAATTTAAAAAAACTACAGTTCTTGCAGGAAAATTAACTCCTGCAGCTACAGTTGTAGTTGCAAAAACTGCGTCTAATAATCCATCTGTCATTAAAGATTCAATAATGATTTTCCAAAATGGGAGCTGTCCGCTATGATGAGCGCCAACAGCATATTTCTTTAAATGTCTTAATTGTTTGTGATTTAAAAGAAGTGGATGTTTTCTTATAATACTGTCTATTCGTGATTCTCTCTTTGTTTTTCTATCAATATTTTCTTTTTTATTTTCTAAGCAAAGTTCAACTGCTCTATTACAATCAATTCTTGATTTTAAAAAAACTATTGCAGGGAGAAGGTTATATTTTCTAAGTATATCCATTATTTGCGAAAATGGGGGAAGTGCTCTTGGATTACACATATAAAAAGGATTTTTTAAAAATTTACTAACTTTTTTATTTAGTATATTTTTTTCCTTTATTTTATTATAGCTTGTGAGAGGAAATAGAGTACCTGATGGATGTAAAAATAATTGATGAAGTTCAACAGGTCTTTCTGTCTCTTGAATTACAACACATTCTTTTGTTCTAATATATTGAAGCCAGTCTGCAATCTGTCGAGCATTTCCAATTGTAGCAGATAATAACAAAAGGGGAATCCTTCTAGGCAAGTATATCATAACCTCTTCCCATACAACGCCTCTATCTTCATTTCCTAAAAAATGAGCTTCATCTAATACAACAAAATCAGAGTCTAAATCTTCACCTTTATGCATTGAATCATAAAGTTGATTTCTTAGTATTTCAGTAGTTCCAACAAGAATTGAGGCTTCAATATTTTCTTTTCTATCGCCAGTTAAAATTCCAACATTTACACTTCCAAATCTTTCAGAAAATTCATTGTATTTTGAATTTGAAAGAGCTTTTAATGGTGTTGCATACCATGATTTTCCACCTTTTAAAAAAACTTTTGAAATTGCTTCTTCAGCTATCCATGTTTTACCTGACCCAGTTGGAACAGTAACAAGACAATCATATTTTTCTATTGCCTTTAAAGCTTCAATTTGAAAATTATCAGGCTTAAAAGGCGTTTTTTCTGGAACCCCAATTGATTCAAAAACCTTTTCTAATGATGCATCTTTTCCTGGATTTATTTTAACTCTGTATGAATAATTTCTTTTTTTTGGAAATTTTTTTTTGCTATAAACCCTTTTGTTTGAATAATAATTCTTTTGTTTGTTTTCTTTCATTATATAAATAATACCTGAATTTATTTTTCTTTTTTGTATATTTTATATTCTTTATCAACAATTGAGTAATTTTTATAAATATTTGAAAATTGTAATGATTCTTTAGTTCCCAAACAAAGATAACCGCCTGTCAGTAAACTTTGATTTAATAATAAAAAGACTTTTTCTTTTAACACATTATTAAAATAAATCATAACATTTCTACAAAAAATCATATGCATTTCACCAAAACAATCATCTGTAACAAGATTATGATTTGCAAATATAATTTTTTCTCGTAATGAACTATCTAAAACAGCAGCATCATAATCTGCAAGATAATATGATGAAAATGAATCTTTACAACCAGAATTAATATAGTTTTTCGTATATTTTTGCATATCTTTTAAATTATAAATCGCTTTTTTAGCCTGTTTTAGTGCAGAATCATTAAAATCAGTAGCAAAAATAATTGATTTTTCATAAAGCCCCTCTTCTTTTAATAAAATTGCATTAGAATACACTTCTTCACCTGATGCACATCCTGCATGCCAGATTTTTAAATATGGATTTTTAATGAATTCTGGAAATATTTTATTTCTCAAAATATGAAAAAAAAGTGGGTCTCTAAACATTTCAGTAAATGGTACTGAAAGAGAATAAATGAATGAGTTTAAAATGTTTTCATTATGTAATATGCCAGGAATTATTTGGGATATATGTTTATGATTTGTACTTTGTAAAAAGTATTTTATTCTTCTTTTTATTGATTCTCTTTCATATTGTTGAAAATCATATCCATATCGATCTTTAACTGCTGTAA
>Ga0272440_1004055_pt1 | contig 10640 bp, 1 predicted proteins | sample SSMMMBAug17_FD_192440 | JGI IMG/M metagenome (GOLD analysis project Ga0272440, IMG submission 192440) | Marine sediment archaeal communities from Little Sippewissett salt marsh, Falmouth, MA, United States - SSM-MMB-Aug17 | ecosystem: Environmental > Aquatic > Marine > Wetlands > Sediment ... | reverse complement strand
AATTTGCAAAAACAGTATATGTCCCAATTTCACCTGAAGCCATCTCGTATTCAAAATCTCCAAAGCTGTCTGTTAAAACAGTTGGGGTATAATAAAGTCCCTTATGATTGTAAATAGAAAGAGAAATTGATTCAGAGGCAATTTCAGGAAATATTGAACCATATATTTTAGCATTTTTAGTTACATCTTCATCTAATGTATTAATAAATATAGAACAGGTTCCTGTATCAACAACATTAAAACTTTGTTCATATTCTCTTGTTGTGCCGTCATTAAGATTAGTTGCAACCAGATAATAATTATATTCTTGAAATTTTGCGTCTTCTCCAGTAATTATTCTAAGAATGACATTAGCAGGTATAATTAGATTTCTTAATGTATCGCCCATGTCGTCAATACCCCAAATAAATTTATTTGTAACTTCAGATTTACTTCCGGGAAGGCCTTTTAAAGACAGCTCAACTCGTCCATTAAATCCATCTAAAGGTACTATCTCAATTTCATAGTCTTTAGAGCTTTCTTTTTGAATAAATGGCTCTGGTTCAGATATTGTAACATGAAAATAATCTGGTTTAACTGATAATACTGGCGAATAATAGCGACTTGGAACACCATCAAGAAATGATCTTAATTTATAATAATATGTTTTACTATTTTGAACATCTAAATCAATATATTTATTTTTTGTGAGTGGAAGATTATTTAATTGATAATAAAGCCCATCTTCAGATTCACTCCTATAAATATTATAATAAATTCCTTCTGGATCAATTATTAAATTCCAGCTTATTTCAACTTTTTGATCTATTGCTGATACTAACTTTAAATCAGAGGGCGATGTTGGTCTGATAACACCTGTTGTTGTTGCAACTGACCTAACATAGCTATATTCGCTGTAAACATCATTTTTATTAAATTCATTTGCCTTTGTTACAGTTCTTATTATAAAATAATGAACTGTGTCTAATTCAAGATCAGTTGCAGTGAAGCTTGATGAACTTTTATCATTTACTATTTCACGTAACACAAATGGCCCATCAGGATTATCTGATTGATATATTTCATAATAACCTTCATCATTTGAATACTTAATAGGCTGCCATGATAAAATAGCTTTTGTCATGTCATCTGGATAATTTAATACACTAAAATATGATGGTGCTATTGTTTGTGTTGATTCAAAATCACCACCTTTTTGAATCTTATTAATAAAAGCTTTAAGCTCGACATCATAGGTATAAAGTGCATTGTAACTAAAATCACTCATTTCTTTTTGTAAGGTTAACAGACTTTTAATATTTGAAGGAATAGAGCCTGATAATGTATTTGAACTAAAATCAATTGACTGTATTTTTATAAGACCTGTTAATGAAGATGGTATTTCTGAGGTAAATGAATTTTTTGAGAGATTTAATTCTTCAAGATTAATAAGATTGCTTATATTTTCAGGAATTGAGCCATTAAAATTATTGTTTGACAGGTTTAAATTTCTTAAAGCCTTTAACTGACAACTTTTGTCAGATATATTGCCGGAAAATTGATTACTGCTTAAATCAAGCTTTCTTAGATAAATTAAATTTGAAATTTCTTGCGGGATTAAACCAGATAGGAAATTTCCTGATAACAAAAGCTCTTCAAGATATATTAGATTAAAAAGTTCAATAGGAATAGATGGAGAAAACAAATTATTGCTTAAGTTTAAAATCTTTAAATTATTTATATTTGATAATTCTGGAATAATCTGACCTGAGAGCTGATTATTATTAAGCTTTATTTCTTCAAGATTAATAAGCCTGGTTATTTCAATTGGAATTTCACCAGATAATTCATTAAATGATAGATTTAAAAATCTAAGTTTTAAAAGACCGCTTAATTCTAAAGGAATTGTACCAGATAATTTATTATTATTTAAATAAAGATGCTTTAAATTATTAAGTTTTGATAATTGATAAGGAATATCACCTGTAAGATTATTTTTTCCAAGCCATAATCGTTCAAGCTTTGATAAATTTGACAGTTCAAATGGAATATTGCCATCAAGCTGATTATCATATAAATATAAATAACACAGCTCACCAAGTAATGAAAGCTCATCAGGAATATTTCCAGTTAATTTGTTGCCAGCAAGAGAAAGGTCTTGTAAAGACTCAAGATTACCAATTTCAGGGGGAATTTCTCCATCTAAATTGCTGTAATTTAGATATAATACTTTTAATTTTTTTAAATTTCCAATTGAAGATGGAATATTGCCGGTTAATCTGTTACTTCTTAAATATAAATAATTTAAATTGAATAAAGAACCAATTTCAGGAACTATATTTCCACTTATTCCATTATCTGAAAGCCAGAGTTTTTCAAGTAATTGTAAATTACCAATTTTTTTTGATATAACACCAGAGAGCCTGTTATCAAATAATTCTATCTCAGTTACATGATAATCTATGCAATATATTCCATACCATGAACATTCAGTTCCTAAAACACCTGCCCAATTTCGGTTGATTTCCCAATTATCTCCATTAGTATTATTGTAAAAATCAATTAAAGCGTTTCTTTCGTTAAGTGGAATTGCAGGTGGATCAGAATCTTGGGGAACTACAACAATAATAAAGTTTTGTTTAGCAATTTGATCACTTCCTCCAGGGCCTGTTACAGTTAATTTTACAGTAAATCTCCCGGGAGAATCATATGTATATTGCGGATTTTTTAAATTACTTGTATTTCCATCACCAAAATCCCAAAGCCAATTTGTTATATATCCATTGGACTTATCTTGAAAATCAATAATAAGAGGTATTGTGCCTTTGATCTGACCTTCAGGTTTTCCAATAATTGCCTGAGGCTTAATTGGAGGTATTTTTTTCATAACAATAACATTAATATCATCTTTAGAAAAACTAAAATTTTTGTCTCTTGTTATCAGCCAGAAAGTTAAAGTTATAGAATCGCTTTCAGGCGGTACATATGGTGCAGTAAATTTAACAATTGAATAAGAATTGTTTTCAAGAGAAAAATTACTATCAGTTGGATACCATTCATATGAAATAGTAATATCATCAACATCAGATGAGTTAGAGCCATCAAGTATTACAGTTTCACCCTCTGTTACAGTAATATCTGAACCGGCATTTGCAACAGGGCTGTCATTTATAGCTTTGACATTTAAAGTAACAATTCCAACATTTTGGCAGTCATCTTCTCTGTCTTTTACAGTATATGCAAATGAATCAGATCCAGAAAAATTTTCATCAGGTTTATATGCAAAGGTTCCTAACAATTTCTCGACTATTGTGGCTTTTCCATGTTCAGGTTTAGCAATTATAACATATGTAATATATCCATATCTATCAACATCATATGCATATAATGTATCATCAAATCTTGTATCTTCATATACTGTATATGTATAATCAAGTGCTTCTGGCAAATCGTTTATTGAGACTATTGTAAGATCAAAGCTGTCTGAACCAGCATACATAACATCTTCAGCCATAACTGTAATTTTTACAAAGCCATTTGAATTTAAAGGCGGTGTAATCGTAAGCCATCTATCATTTCCTTCTCCTGAAAAAGTAAAATGCTCTTGATCAATAACTTCAGGATCTGATGAAATAATTGAATATTTTAAATCATCACCTGAAAGGGTTTCATCAGATACCTTAAATTTAACTGGATCGCTTATAGTATCTTCATTCATAGTATAGGCACTGACAAGCATTTTAATTGTAGGTGTATAGTTATCAAAGCCTGCATAAATTGAATGATTTCTTGTTATATTTTCAAATGTATATTCCTCAACAATATCAATGGGCTTTGTATCTATTTTAAGCTCTTTGATATGGTATCCAAAATCAGGAATAATTGAAAATTTTTTATCATCTCCATAAAGAACAGGCATTTTGCAGCAAGGGCTTATACTGCCATTTGCATCTGCATATACAGATATTGTGCATGGAGTTCTTATTTTAATAACATCGCTAAAATCACTATAAACTATATTTTTATTATTAACATGTGGATTGGTTAAACTTCTTATTTTAATATAATAATTAGTATCTGAGCTTAGATTTGTTATTGTATAATCATTTGCAAACTTATCTGATGTAGTTCCATGACAAAGATAAGGTCCCTCTTCTGAATGAGGAGAATAATGGATTTCATAAGCTCCTTCATCTTTAGTATAAGAATCCGGTATCCATGAAAGATATATTGTTTGATTTTTAACTGATAAAGCATTAATTGATGTTGGGGCAAGAGTCTGTGTGCTTTGCCAGTTACCATTAATTTGTTTTTTATTCAAAAATTCAATTAACTGCTGATTATCAGAATGTATTGCATTGTATCTAAAATCACTTTCATTATCATTTAAAAATATTAAGTTTAATAAAAGTTCTGGAATACTGCCTTTTAATTTATTTCCATTTATTTTAATCTGCTTTAAATTTGTGCAATTTGAAAGTTCCGATGGTATGCTCAAACTAAGTGAATTATTGCTTAAATCAAGCCATGTCACGTTTTTAAGCTTTTTTAAAGATGAAGAAATTGAACCTGTAAATAAATTGTTTGAAAGATTAATTTTTTTAATGTTTATTAGATTAAAGACAGCCTCTGGAATAGTGCCTGTCATTAGATTATTGCTGATATTTAAAAAATCTAAATTATTCAAATCCTGAATTTTTTGACAAAAATTTCCAGTTAATTTATTATTTTGAATTTCAAGTTCAACAAGCTGTGTTAATGACACAAAAATTTCAGGGACAATTCCTGAAATATTATTATTGCTAAGATTTAAATTTTCTAAATATACCAGTTTTGAAAGACTTAATGGAATCTCTCCAGAAATATTATTATAACTTAGATCAAGGGTTTTTAATTTTTTTATATTTCCAAGCTGCTCAGGAATAGTTCCTGATAATTGATTTTGTGATAAATTGAAATGCTCAAGCCTGCTTAAAAGCCCTATTTCTTTTGGTATTTCACCTGATATTTGATTATTTGATAAAATAATTTCAATGAAATTATTCATTTGCACCAGATATTTAAGACAGTTTCCTTTAATCTGATTATTTGAAAGATTTAAAAAACTCAAAAAATTAAGATTTTTTATACTTTCGCTTATAGAGCCTGATAAATGATTATTATTAAGACTTATTTTTTCAACATTAGTTTTATTATTATTACATCCTATTTTAAACCATGCACATTCTGTATGTAACTCACTTAACCAGTTTGTTTTATTAATCCAATAAAGACCATTAAAATTATAATAAATATCTATAAGAGCGTTTCTTTCATCTATGCTTATAATTGATTCATCATCATCGTCATTAATAGTTACAGTTGAATATGATGTAATCCAACCTGGTGATGATGCAAATATTTTTACTTTTGAGAGATACTCTATATTTCTATTATCTATTAAAAGCATGTCAAAATAAGCTGATTTAGAGTCTTTTGGGATTAATACCTGATTTGTTACAGTTATTTGATTTTCATTTTCTGAATTGAGAGAAATAATTACATCTGTATAAAAGCTTGCTGGAAGTGAAACCATAGCAGTATTTTCAATCAAGCCTTGATTTTCATTTACTAGATCAGGTAAAGTAAAGACAAATTCCATTTTATTATTATCTTGAACATATATAGTGTCGCTTCCAATATTCCATCCTGTTATTTCTGCAAATACTTTTACAGTTTGAGTTGAATCAAATACATCATCATCAATTAATAAAAGCTCAAAGTCAAAGCTGTTTTGATTTTCAGGGATTATTAATATTTCAGGAACCTGTATTTCTCCCGGGTCATCAGTGCTTAAAAAAACATTTAATTCAACATGAAATGGAACCAAATCTTGAAAGCTGATATTGGCATTAATATAATTTCCTTCAATACCATTTTCATCAATATTCAATATAATCGTTGCTTTTTCATCATCATGAATCATTATTTCTGATTTTAAAGATTGAAAATTGTGTGAGACGCCCATAATTTCCACAATTTTTGAGCCATCCTGATAACTGTTATCTTTTAAATACATTATAAAATCAGTCCATATATCACCTGCTTTTATAATGGCATTGCTTTGTTGTAAAATTTTTGATGTATTTGAAGACCATAGAGAAATATTTAAATCATAAGTAAGTGGATAATCTATATAAAAGGAACAATATGAATCAACTGTGCCTTGATTCTCATATGCAGTTTTCGGAATAATCGTTTTAATTGTTGGTTTATAAGATAATATCTTTCCATTATCGCCAGCAAGGTTTATTGTTCCATTTGATAAAACCAATATGTCGTTAAGAGATAAATTATAACTTTTAGATATTTTTTGGAACTGTATGCCATCATAAAAAAACAATGAACCAGAATCTGAAATTAACCAGATATTGGTATCTGAATTAATCCAAATTCCAGTAAGATTTTCCTGATTAATAAATTCAATTTTTTTCCAGCTGCTGCCATTATAGTTTAAAAATGTTCCACTATCGCCAATAGCATAGATATTATTTGAACTGCCGGCTGAAATTTTGTTAAGATTATTTTGGGTACTGCTTGTAACAATACTCCATTTTGTTCCATTATATTGATAAATACATCCAGAATTTCCAACAGCAAAAACTTTTTGCTCATCACCCCAAATATCATTGAGCGAAAAGTCTGTTATTTTAAGCAGTTTCCATGATTCACCATTATAATGAATTACCAGACCATTTCCAGTAACTGCAAAAATATTTTCTAAAGAATTTCCCCATATGGCGTTAATATCTTTAGTGCTGAACTCGTCAATGGATTTAAAACTATTGTTTTCATAACAAAGTAAAGTGCTTTTATCTCCAACAGCATATAAAACATTATCTTTGCCCCAAAGATCATTAATATTATTTGAATTACCAGAGGATATTTCTTCCCAATTAACACCATTATAATGAATTATTATACCATTGCTTCCAGCAGCATATATGTTTGAATCATTAAAACTAAATAATGTGTTAAAATTATTGCCGGTATATGATTGTTGAACTTCAAATACTGCTTCATTTTCAAGCACATAAATATCAGCACTTCCTTGTATCCAATCATTACAATCAGCATATATTTTTACCAGTTTTGTTCCATCAATAATAGAGTCGTTTAATACAGTTATATCAAATGATTCTTGTGAAGTTCCTGAAGAAATTGTAACAGTTAAAGGCAAAATTATTTCTGATGTATTGCCTGAAAAAAGATTTATTTGTATATCATTATCAATAATTCCTGAAATCATAACTTTACCGGCATTTTTAATAAACCCATCATTTTCACAAACAAATTCAGGTATAGAAAGTCGAATTTTGTTATCTTCATTATCAATTATCTTAATATCTGCGCTGGAATTAATCCAGTTATAAACATTTGTTGAGATTGCAGCAGTTTGTGTATAATCTATAATAGTATCATCAACTATAGTGATATCGAATGATACTGATTGAACTGATTCTGGAATAATCACAAAATCAGGAACTTTTACTTTATCCTCTCTATTTGATAACAGGTAAACACGAATTTCCTCATTTAATCGCCACATAGTACTGACATTTCCTTTTGCATGAAGCACAAAATCACTTTCACTTGCAATAGATGGGATTTGTAAATTTAATTGATGGCTTTCATTGTCATGAACTAATATTTCATCAAATCCAGACCTGAAACCATCTGCAGAAGCATCAATTCGTATATTTTTAGAAGCATCAAAAATATAATCATCTAAAAATTTTATATCAAAAGAAACATTTGTAAAACTTGCAGGAATTATAACTGTATCAGGAATATTTATTTCAGTATTATCACTTGAAACAAGACTTACTTCTAAATCTGATTCAATTGCACTTGTAATTTGAATCTGACCTTGTTTTGCTGAATCATTTTCAATTGCTTGATCAGGAATAATTACAAATAGATCAGGCTTATATTCAACTATTGTTCCATTATAACCAGCTGCAAAAAGATTATCTTTATTTACAGCCCATATAGAAAATAATGATTTGTCTGTTAAAACAGGCAGCTGTTCCCTAACTCCATTTATTAGTTTAAAAAATTGTCCATATGCACCAACAATATAAATATTATCCTCATCAAGTCCCCAGATATCATATATATTATCATTAGTTGTTAAAGATATTTTAGAAAAAGAAGTTCCATTATAATTTAAGAGGGTTCCATTATAGCCTGAAAAATAAATATTATTGTTTGATGATGCCCATACTGCTGTTAATTTATTTGTTATATCTGTTTGAATTTGTGTAATACTATTTCCATTATAAAAATAGACATGCCCATTATCGCCGGCAATATAAATATTGTTTACATCAAGCCCCCATATTCCATTTAGTGAATCATTGGTTTGCGTATTAATTTGGATAAACTCAGTTCCATTATAATAAATCAAAGTACCATTAGAACCACAAATAAAAATATTATTTTCAGAATCAGCCCAAATTTCATATAAATTTTCATTTGTTGTACTTGAAAGCTTTGACCATTGAACTCCATTATATTTATATACAGCACCGGCATTTCCAACAACTATAATATAGTTATTTGAAGCAGCCCAAATTGAATTAAACCATGAATCAGTATTAATTTCCATTTTATTGAAATTTTGTCCATTCCAGAAAAATATCTCACCATTAATTCCTGCTGTATAAACTTCATTGCTTGAAATTCCCCAGATGTCATTTATTGTATTTAATGAAATTTGTTTTATTACCCAGCCATTAGAGCTAACATTTGAAAAATTACTTTTTGATTGATTGTTTTGGTCAACAGATTTTAACCTGCTGTTTGCTGTTTGAATATTTATTAAAAATAAAGTACAAATAATAAATAAATTAAATATTTTTATATTTTTCATAATAATTTCCTTGATTGTGAGAATAAATAAGCTTTACAGAGAAGAAGATATACAATATTTGTAATAAATTTTATTTAAATGATTATAATAAATTGATTTTATTAAAATGATATTTCATAACTTGTACTTCTTCCACTGCCTGGCCTTTTGTGTAATATATTTTTTTTTTCCATATCAGATAAGTCTCGACTGGCTGTTACTTTGCTGCATTTACATATACCTGAATATTTGCGGGTAGTTAATCCGCCGATAAATTTGTCACCAGAATCTAATAAACGATTTAGTACTTTTCGCTGCCTGTCATTGAGAGATACTTTTTTATATTTATTCCAAAAAATTGATTTATTAAAAACCTGATCAACAATCCACTGGGTTTCTTTTAATGCTTTTAAAAAGATTTTTATAAACCATTTCAACCAATTAGTTATATCAACATTATTTTTCCCCATTTGTTCAAGTATATTATAATAATCTTTTTTATCCTTGCTAATTTCCTTTGATATTGAGATCATATTTATCAATGATTGATACTCTTTTGAAAGAACATAATCCACAAGAGCTCTACAAATACGACCATTTCCATCTTCAAAAGGATGAATCATAATCAGCCAAAAATGAGCAATGCCTGCTTTGATTATAGGAACTGTATCATTGTCTTTATTAAACCATTCTAAAAACAGGGTTATTTCATCATCTAACCTTTTTTCAGGCGGAGCAATATAGTGAACTTTTTCTTTGCCAACAGGCCCGGAAATAATCTCCATTGCTTCTGAACCACGATATTTTCCAACACGAATTTTATGTAATCCAGAATATCCTGTAGGAAATAGTGCAGCATGCCAGCTGAAAAGGATGTTCTCAGTAAAATATTCTTGAGTATTAGTCCGGGAATCAAGCAGCATTTCTATTAGACTGTCAGTTATAATATTTGAATGATCTATTTTTAATGATAAACCAAGCTTTTTTCTTATAGATGAACGAACAGAAATACGTTTAAGGATTTCACCTTCAATTGCAGAAGTTTCAATTGCATCTTCAGACAAAACATTTTCAGAAATTTCTAAAATGTCATTTTCATTCAATGAACGACACATTACCTCAAGCCTGCCAATTAGTCGGGAAGACGCTTCGATATCCGAAATTAATTTGTTAATATCATAATAAAATTTTGGCCAATCACTTTGCTGCCATATCCATTTTTGATTTTCTTTCATTTTTTAATCATATCAGATATTGTTATGATTATCCAATTTATTCATATCATTTTTTGTTAGTGAATAAGAAGTATTGATTTTATTTCTAATTTATATAGGAATTTTCAGGAGGTTATATATAAAAAAAGGCATTCAGATAGAGGGCGCTTATTTTTCATAAATATCCCTCTCAATAAGTTATTTTCCATCCTGGACTATAATAATTCGCACCTTCGGTGCTAAAGTTTGATGCCCAAATCTAAAGATTTGGGACTCCAGCCTGCATCTAACAAACTATAAAACTTTCATCCTTTGTTGAGATAACAATTCATGGAAGTTTACGTGCTTGTACACGTGAACGTAAATCGTGCTCGTGCTCGTACACGTGAACTTAAATCGTGCTCGTGCTCGTACACGTGAACGTAAATCGTGCTCGTGCTCGTGCTCGTACACGTGAACGTAAATCGTGCTCGTGCTCGTGCTCGTACACGTGAACGTAAATCGTGCTCGTGCTCGTGCTCGTACACGTGAACGTAAATCGTGCTCGTGCTCGT